>OUNJ010000058.1_pt1 | contig 25206 bp, 27 predicted proteins | sample 1755361 | NCBI WGS metagenome assembly OUNJ01 (sample SAMEA3914825, study PRJEB12502) | metagenome | biome: forest; material: soil | place: USA | collected 2012-03-12 | depth 0.1 m
GCCATGCCGATGAACAGGTTGGTCTGTTGCGTCTTGGCGGCCGACGGGTTGCGCAGGGCGCCGATGTAGTAGTTGCCGAACAGGATGCCGAGGCCGATGCCGGCGCCGATCATGCCGAGGGTCGCCAGGCCGGCGCCGATGGCGCGGAGGCCGGTTTCGATGAGTTGGTTGTCCATGGGTCGTAAACTCCGGTTTGGAAGGGGATTGAAGGACTAGTGGTGGCCGATATTGACCACGTCACTGAGGTAGACACAGGCCAGCACCGCGAACACGAAGGCTTGCAGGTAGGCGACCAGGAATTCGAGGGTGGTGAGCGCGACCATGGTGCCCAGCGACAGGGCGCCGATGGCCCAGCCGGCGGCGCCGATAGCGGCGGCCGACAGGATGAAGCCGGCGAAGACCTTGAGCACGATGTGGCCGCCGACCATGTTGCCGAACAGACGCAGCGTCAGGGTGACCGGGCGGACCAGGAAGGCGATGATTTCGATCGGCACCAGGACCGGCATGATGTACCACGGCACGCCCGACGGCGCGAACAGCTTGAAGAAGCCGAGGCCGTGGCGGATGAAGCCGACCAGCAGCACCAGGGCCATGGTCATGGCCGCCAGGGTCAGGGTCACCGCCACCTGCGACGTCGCGGTGAAAATGGTGAACATGCCGACCAGGTTGCAACTAAGGATGAACAGGAACAGCGCGAAGACGTAGGGAAAGAACTGCTTGCCGTCGTGGCCGATGATCGATTCGGTCAGGTCGTCGACCAAGCCGAAAATGCCTTCGGCCATCACCTGCATGCGACCTGGAATGATGCTGGCGCGCATGGTCGACAGCAGGAAGAAGAACAGGGTCAGGCCGACGGCGAGCAGCATGGCCGCGACCGAATTGGTGATCGACATATCGAAGTGCACGCCGCCGATATCGAACTGCGGTCCTTGGTAGAACGTTTCGATCTGGAACTGGTGCAGCGGACTGTCTACGGCCATAAGCCCTTGATCCTCATATACAAGTCCGGCCCATCTTGCGGTGGGCCGTCAGCAAAATCCCGTGTGTCGAAGTCTTCCTTTCAGGAGGACCGGTCCTGGCTCGACTTGACGACCGCATAGATCGCCGCGACCATCCCCAGGATCGTGCCGACGATCATGCCCCACGGCAGGGTGTGGGCAAAACGGTCGACCAGGTAACCCAGGCCAAGGCCGCCGATGATGCCGCCCAGAAGTTCCCCCAGGACCTGAAAGCCCTTGCCGGCGCCGACTTCCGCGCCTGCGTCGACCGTCTTGCGCTTGCGCGCCTCGATCGCCTTCAGCCGCTTGTCGAGATCGTCGAGCGGGTCGCCTTCGGATCCTTGCGGGAGTTCTTCTGACACGTTCAGCACCTGACAGGCGGGATAACGAACGCTATCCCGGCTTCGAACGGCGCGAGTACTACTCAAGTGACCGGGAAAGGTCAAGCAATAGCGCCGGACAAAGTGTTTCAACGGGGAAATAATCGGTGGCAGCCGAAGGTTGGCTCAGGAAAAGCAGTCACCCCACAACCACGCCTGCAATCTGGCGCGGTGTCCTCCCCGACAAGCGGAGGGTTGCAAGCCGATTTCGGTCAGGCGACGGCTTCGGCGACCATTTCGGTGGCCTGCGACAGATCGACGCTGACCAGCTGCGACACGCCGCGTTCGGCCATGGTGACGCCGAACAGGCGGTCCATGCGCGACATGGTCACCGGGTTGTGGGTGATGGCGATGAAGCGAGTCTTCGTGCGGTTCTTCATCTCGGCCAGCAGGCGGCAATAGCGGTCGACATTGGCGTCGTCGAGCGGGGCGTCGACTTCGTCGAGCACGCAGACCGGCGCCGGATTGGCCAGGAAAACGCCGAAGATCAGCGCTGTGGCGGTCAGGGCTTGTTCGCCACCGGACATCAGGCTCATGGTCGACAGGCGCTTGCCCGGCGGGCAGGCGAAGATTTCGAGGCCGGCTTCAAGGGGGTCGTCCGATTCGATCAGCCGCAGCTCGGCCGAGCCGCCGTCGAACAGGGTGACGAACAGGGTCTTGAAATGCTCGTTGATGATGTCGAAGGCGGCCAGCAGGCGTTCTCTGCCTTCGGCGTTCAGTTCGTCGATGCCGTCGCGTAAGCGCGCGATGGCGGTGACCAGGTCGGAGCGTTCGCGGCTGAGCGTGTCCAGCCGGGTTTCGTATTCGGCGGCTTCTTCCTCGGCGCGCAGGTTGACCGCGCCCAGTTCGTCGCGCTGGCGCTCCAGGCCCGACAGGAGTGATTCGGCGCCGCCCGCGTCGGCCGGGGTGGCGATGGCTTCCTCGCGCAGGCGCTGGCCAAGCTCGTCGGGTGTGCCGCCGGTCTGGTCGAGGATTACGGCCTCGATCTCGCCGGCGCGGGCTTCGGCGGCTTCGAGGCGGGCCTGGGTGCCGGCGCGATCCTCGCGCGCCTTCGATGCGTCATGCTCCAGGCCGCGCAGGGCCGCATCGGCGTCGCGCCGGGCGGTTTCGGCGGCGTTGAGCGCGTCGCGGGCCGCGCTGAGGCGTTTTTCGGCGACGGCCAGTTGGTCAACCAGGGTGAGGCGGCGGCCTTCGTATTGTGATGGCGCGTTGCGGGCCGTTTCAAGGGCGGCGGCCACCGCGTCCTGTTCCTGTTCCAGCCGGATCAGGCGCGCGCCGGAATCCTGGGTGCGGCGCATCCATTCGGACAGTTCGCGTGACAGGGTCCGCTCACGGCCTTCGCGCGCGTTGCGGTTGCTGACCTCCTGATCCAGCTCCAGGCGGGCACGCATGACCGACTGGCGCTTGCCTTCGGCGATGGCGCGCGCGCCGGCCAGCACCTCGGCCATGCCGGAGGTGTCGAGCGCCGTCGACTGTGCCGCCATGGCCATCTTGTAGAGATGCTCCATCTCGCCGTGGTCGCCGCCGAGGCGCTTCAGGCTGGCGTCCAGACCTTCGAGACGGGCTTCGTACTGGGTCTGGGCGCGCAGACGTTCTTCCAGAGCTGTCTGGCGCTGGCGGGTGGCGCGCTCGAGGTCGGGCAGACGGCCGCGTGCCTGGCGCAAGGCATCTTCGTGCGTTTTCTGCGCCTCGGCGGCGGCGGCCTGGGCGGCCTGCGCCTCGGCGAATTTCGGCCTGGCAGCCTCGATCTCACTGTTGAGGTCGTCGAGGCGGTTGCGCTGGGCCAGACGGACGGCGGCAGGCTTGGGTGCGCGGGCGCGCACGACCAGACCGTCCCAACGCCACAGGTCGCCTTCGCGCGACACCAGGCGCGCACCGGCCGGCAGCCGCGCCTGCAGGCGGTCGCCGTCAGCGGATTCGACGACGCCGATGGTGCCGAGGCGCAAGGCCAGGGCGGCGGGGGCCTTGACGTACCGGGTCAGGGGCGTGACGCCAAGGCTTTCGAGATCGATGCGCGCGGCGGCGTTGACGAAGTCCTCGCTCCAGAAGGCCAGGGCGTCGCCGCCTTTCGACAGGCTGAGATTGAGATCGTCGCCCAGGGCCGCAGCCAGGGCCAGTTCGAAGCCCTTGTCCGGCTTGACGCTGTCCAGCACCGGCGTGCCCTGGCGATTGCCGCCGGCCAGGATTTGGGTCAGGCCGCGCGCTTCGGCGCCGAGGCGGCCCAGGGCGTCCTCGATGTCGCGAACGGCCTTGCGGGCCTGCGCTTCGGTGTTGACCAGGGTCGGCCGGCCGGATTCGAGCATTTCGAGCGCCTTGCGGGCAGTCTCCAGCTCGGCCTGAGCCTGTTCGGCGGCGGTTTTCAGCATGTCGAGCGCGCCATAGTCGAACTCGCCCAGGGCATGGCGTTCGTTGTGCGCCGTCTGGAGCTGGGCGGCGATGCGGTCGAAGCGCGCCTTGGCGTCAGCCAGTTGCGACGCCTCAAGCCGCTGGCGTTCGGTGACGGCGGCCTGCTCGGCGGCCAGGGTCTCGATGGCGGCGTCGGCTTCCCGGCGTTCGGCCTCGGCGGCGTCGAGCGCGGCGCGCAGGTCCGGTTCGCGCGATGGCGCGTCGCTGATCTCGGCCTGGACGCGCGCCAGGGCTGATTGCAGCCGCTCCAGTTGCACCGACCCGTCCGACGACAGGTCCAGTTCGCGTTGCAGGTCGCCGCGCAGGCGCGCCGTCTCGGCCTTCAGCCGCTCGATCTCGTTGAGGCTCTGCTTTTCCTCAAGGTCGAGGCGTTCCTTCTCGATGCCGAGACGATGCATGACCGTGGCGGCGACGGCCTCTTCCTCGCGCAGCGGCGGGATGCTTTCGGCTGCGTTCAGGGCGGAGGTCTGGGCGGCGGACGCGGTGCGCGTCGTTTCCTCGACGCGCAGGGCCTGGGCGGCGGCTTCTCCGGCCGCAGCCTCGAACTGGGTCTTCGCCTCGATCCATTTGGCGTGCAGTATGGCCTTCTGCAGGGCGCGGATCTCGGCCGAAATCTTCTTGTAGCGTTCGGCCTGGCGTGCCTCGCGCTTCAGGCGGCCCAAAGCCGTGTCGAGTTCGCGCGAGATGTCGTCGAGGCGGGCGAGGTTCTGTTCGGCCGCCGACAGGCGCAGTTCGGCCTCGTGGCGGCGGGTGTGCAGGCCCGACACGCCGCCGGCTTCTTCCAGTACGCGGCGGCGGTTCTGCGGCTTGGCGGCGATCAGTTCGGAGATCTGGCCCTGGCGGACCAGGGCGGGTGAATTGGCGCCGGTCGAGGCGTCTGCGAACAGGAGCTGGACATCGCGCGCGCGCACCTCCTTGCCGTTGATGCGATAGCTGGAGCCAGCGCCCCGGTCGATGCGGCGGGCGACGTCGAGCACGGGCTGGTCGGTGAAGGGCTGGGGGGCGCGGCCGTCGCCGTTGTCGATGGTCAGGGTGACTTCGGCCCAGTTGCGCGACGGACGCTTGTCCGAACCGGCGAAGATGACGTCGTCCATGCCGGCGCCGCGCATCGCCTTGGCCGAGGTCGCGCCCATCACCCAGCGCAGGGCTTCGAGCAGGTTCGACTTGCCGCAGCCGTTCGGACCGACGATGCCGGTCAGGCCGGGATCGATGCGAAACTCGGTTGCGTCGACGAACGACTTGAAGCCCGAAAGTTTGATTTTGGAGAACTGCAACGCGCGTGCCGGAGGGTTAACTGATTCTTAAACGGCCATATCAGCGCAATTCGCGGCGGAACACAACGCGTGCGGCGGCCTATTGCGCGGCGGCGATGGCGGCGTCAAATTCCGCGAGGCCGGTGCCCTTGTATGCGAACGGCTGGCCGTTGATGTAGAAATAGGGCGTCGAATGGATGCCCGAGTTGAGATAGCCGTTATAGCGAGTGATCAGAGCGCTGTAGGCGGTCTTGTCGGTGGTGCAGGCCACAAACGCCTTTTCATCCATGCCGAAGGAGGCAGCGATGCGCAGCAGGACCGGCCGCGCCAGCATGTCGTTCTCGCCCATGGCGTAGAATTCGTGCTGGCCGCGCATGACCGCGTCGACGACGCTGAAATACTTGTCCTTGCCCACGCACTCGGCCATCAGCTCGCCCGAGGCGGCGATCGACTGCACGCCGGTTAGCATCGGACGATAGATATAATGGACCTTGCCGGTGTCGATGTATTTGGTCTTCAGGTCCGGCAGGACGGTTTCGTTGAACTGGGCGCAGAAGGGGCAGGCAACGCTGCCGTATTCGATGATGGTTACCCTGGCCTTGGGATCGCCCAGGGCCATGTCGGCCGGCGGCGCGGGAACGACAGGCGCCGTGGCGGCGGCCTTCGGCTTCGCCGGCGCCTTTGCCTTCGGGTGGTGGGCCAGGGCCGCCGCCGGCAGGAGCAGGGCGAAGGCGGCCAGAAGCAGGGCGCGTCGCATCACTGGCCTTGCGTCTCCAGAAGCGGCTTCAGCGCCGTGTCGAACTCGGAAATGCCGCCGCCGCGATAGTTCAGGCGCTTGCCGTTGATGAAGAAGGTCGGCGTGCCGTTGATGCCGGCATGCAGGGCCTGCTGGTTGGCGTCGTCGAGCGCTTCCAGCGCCTGCGGATTGGTGACGCAGGTGTCGAAGCCCTTTTCGTCGATGCCGACCGATTTGGCGACGCGCAGCAGGACCGGACGCGCCAGGGTGTCGTTTTCACCCTGGGCGTAAAATTCGTCCTGGCCCTTCATGATGGCGTCGACGACGCTGAAGAACTTGTCCTTGCCGGCGCACTGGGCCAGCAACTGGCCCGAGGCGGCAATGGTCTGCACGCCGGTCAGCATGGGCCGGTAGATGTAGTGGACCTTGCCCGGAATGATGTACTTTTTCTTCAGGTCGGGCATGACGGTCTGCTCGAACTCGGCGCAGTGCGGGCAGGCGACGCTGGCGTATTCAATGATGGTCACCTTGGCGGTGGCCGGGCCCATGGTCATGTCGGCCGGCGTGACCGAAGAGGCGACGGGGGTCTTGCTGCAGCCGCCCAAGAGCGCCGCCAGGGCGAGGGCTGCCGCGGGGACAAGAGAGAGGAGGCGGTTTTTCATGGGTTGGCCTTCAGCAGAGGTTGGATGGCGGCGTCGAAGTCGGTGATGTCGCCCTTGGTACGGTCGAGCTTCTGGCCGTTGATGAAGAAGGTCGGCGTCTCATAGACATTGTCCTTCTTTTCGTAATTGTCGAAACGCGCCTGGAGCTTGTTGACGCTGTCGGGGTTGGTGACGCACTTGTTGAAATCGGCCTCAGACATGCCGACCGACTGGGCGATGTCGAGCATGACCGGCCTGGCGAACTCGTCCGTCTCGACCGTGCGGTGCTTGTAGAAGACCTCCTGGCCGCGCATGATGGCTTCGACGACGTTGAAATACTTGTCCTTGCCCGAACATTCGGCCAGCAGCTCGCCCGTCATGGCGATGGTCATCACGCCCATGGGCATGGGGCGGTAGACATAGCGCACCTTGCCGGTATCGATGTACTTGGCCTTGACCTCGGGCCACAGGTTTTCCTCGAAGTTGCCGCAGATCGGGCAGGCGACGCTGGCATATTCGACCATGGTCACCTTGGCGGTAGGCGAGCCAAGCGTCATGTCATCGGGGCGGATATCGGTGATCGAGGCAGGCTTGCCGCTGCATGACGCGAGGGCGGTCGCGGCCAGCAGGATGGCGGCGGCGCGGAATGTGGTCTGCATGGTCATGCGCATCAGGTGTCCCTCCCGGCCGGGATATGGCGAGTCCGGCGTGACGTTCTGAATTGTGCCTTCGCCGCCTTTTGTCAACGGCTTTGTGGCCGCCGCGTCCGTTACCCTTGTTAAGCCTGTGATTGCGGTGTGATTATGACAATGAAGTCCGTCATGTCTGCGTCCGGTTGCGCTGGACCACCGCGCGGCCAAGCCGCAGCAGGGCGTTTTTCAGCCGCTCGTCACCGACATCGGCCACGGTTTCGCGCAGGCGCAGTTCGTCGGCGGCGGTCAACGGCAAGGGGCGGGGCGGGGCGGGGAGACGCGCCGGCTGGCTCAACGGTCCCTGGACGATGCGCAGACGCGCGATCGCGCCGGCGCCGAGGAACAGGTTGATCCGTTCCAGCAGGCCGGCCGACTGGTGCTGGATCAGCGGCGCGTAGGAACCGGCGGTGCGAATCTCCAGTGTGCCGGACGATCCGTTGCGTCCCTTGATGATGCGCACCGGTTCGGTGAGCCGCCCCAGCGACTCGCCGACGATTTCCGGCCAGCGGTTGCGCAGCCTGCCTGAACCGTCGTCGCGGGCGGCGAATTTTTCTTCCAGGCTTTTCAGCAGGGGCTGAACCTGCTTCTGTACCGGCGGCGCCGGACGCGGCGCGCGGCGGGTATGGGTGGTGCGCAGGATGCGCACCGACTCTTCCAGCGAAGGCAGCGGACGTTTCATGGCGCACATTATACTGAAGGCGGCGGGGTTTGTCTCGCGTTTACGCAAGGCGCTGCTGGACTGGTACGACGTCCACGGCCGCGACCTGCCGTGGCGTGAAGGCGAGCGCGACCCGTACCGGATATGGCTGTCCGAAGTCATGCTGCAGCAGACGACGACCGCACACGCGGCGCCCTATTATCACAAGTTCCTACGCCTGTGGCCAACGGTGGCCAGCCTGGCGGCGGCCGATGACGCGCGTGTGATGGCGGAGTGGGCGGGGCTGGGCTACTACGCCCGGGCGCGCCGGTTGCTGGAGTGCGCGCGGGCGGTGGTGCGCGACCATGGCGGCCGCTTTCCGAAAACGGAGGCCGAACTGCTGCGATTGCCGGGGTTCGGCCCTTATACGGCGGCGGCTGTGGCGGCGATCGCCTTCGGACATCCGGCCAATGTCGTCGACGGCAATATCGAGCGCGTCATGACCCGGCTTTACGCCATCGAGGCACCTTTGCCGGCGGGCCGGGTCGAGGTGCGGGCGGCGGCGGAACAATGGCTGGCGCCGGAGCGGGCCGGTGACTGGCCGCAGGCGCTGATGGACCTGGCGGCGGGTGTCTGCCGGCCCAAGGCGCCGCTGTGTTTGTTATGCCCCTTGCGCGAAGGGTGTGACGCTTTCGCGCGCGGCGAGGCCGAGCGTTTTCCGGTCAAAGCGCCGAAGACCGCGCGGCCGCGTCGTTACGGTGTTGCCTTCCTGATCACCGGCGACGGCGGGTTCATTGCGGAACAGCGTGTGGGCAAAGGCCTGCTGGGCGGCATGCTGGGCCTGCCGCACACCGAATGGCGCGCCACGCCCTGGAAGGATAGCGAGGTTGGGCCGCCCATGGCGGGGGATTTCGAGCGCGCGGGCGCTTACGAACATGTCTTCACCCATTTCACGCTCAGCCAGTCGGTATGGCGCCGCCACGCCGGTGATTCGGAGATTCAGGAACTGTTGCGCCTGCACAATGACTGGCAGCTGGTTGCGCCGGATCAACAGCGGGCGTTGCCGACCGTTTTTCGCAAGGCCTTTGCTGTCAAGCCATGAGGCAAATAGCCGGTATCATTAAAAATCGATATGCGATGCAGCAAATATCCTTGCGATTCAGGTAATTGGCGATCCCGCTCGGCCATGGTAAATTGACGCTCACGTCGAAATTTGCCGGAGCGGCGGCTATGCGCCTCAAACTTCATCTGCTGACGGCTGTGATGAGCCTGGCGCCGCTGATCTTCGCGGGGGCGGTGCATGCGCAGGATACGGTCGACCGCGGCCGTAACGCGCCGGCGGACGTCGAGCGCGACGCGGTATCCGCCCAGGCGGTCTATAGCGACGGTTCGCAGCGTGACGATAATGGCCGCGGCCGTGGATCGGTCTATGACGGCGATACGATCCGTCCTCTGGGCCAGCCCGCCGACCGCGATACCAGCGATCGCAGCCGCGCCGAGGTCATGGACACCTATGTCTCGGCCGACGATATCCAGATCATGTATCAGCCCGAGCCGCAAAGCTATCAGCCCGACGGCAATCTCGACGCTGGCGACGCGGGCAAGGCCATCGCCATCGACTGCGTCATCTCGGATTCCGGTCATTTGAGCGGATGTTATGCCGAGGAAAACGACCTCAACGACCAGAACTTTGTCCGCCTGGCGCTTGACAATGCCCGCCAGTGGGTGGTTGGACCGCAACTACGCAATGGTGAGCCTTCGGCCGGCCGAACCTTCCGCCTGGTGTGCCGGTTCGACCGGACAAACAGCGGCGTGGCTCCGGCCATCGCCAGCAACGGCCGCTAGGGGCACACCCTAGTACGTTACTCGGCTGAGTCGAACCGAGCCCTTCTTGGCAGATAGTTTTTGAGACTCAGTTCATGTCGGCGCGGATGCGCGAGCGCAGGTCGTCGATCGGCTTGAGGCCGGCATCGCTCTTGAAGCGCCAGTAGGTCCAGCCGTTGCAGGCCGGCGCCTGTTCCATCATCGCGCCCATCTTGTGGATCGAACCCGACAGGTCGCCGTGGACCAGCGAACCGTCGGCGCGGACGCGCGCCGAACGGTCGCCCTTCGGGGTGAACAGCGTATCGCCGGGCCGGATCAGGCCGGCTTCGACCAGGGCGCCGAACGGCACGCGGGGCTCGGACTTCTTCGAACCGGTGATCGCCAGATCGGACGGCGCGGCCGGTATGATCTGGCGGATGCGTTGTTCGGCCACGCGGGCATAGTTGGGATCACGCTCGATGCCGATGAAATGGCGGCCCAGGCGCTTGGCCGCCGCGCCGGTCGTGCCGGTGCCAAAGAAGGGATCGAGCACGACGTGGCCGGGCTTCGAACAGGCCAGCAGCACGCGGTAAAGCAGGGCTTCGGGCTTCTGTGTCGGGTGCGCCTTGTTGCCGGCCTCGTCCTTCAGGCGTTCCTCGCCGGTGCACAGCGGGATGGACCAGTCCGAACGCATCTGAGTGTCTTCGTTGAAGGCCTTCAGTGCATCGTAATTGAAGGTGTAGCGCTTCTGGCCGCGCGCCTTGGTGGCCCAGATCAGGGTCTCGTGCGCGTTGGTGAAGCGCGTACCCTTGAAGTTCGGCATCGGATTGGCCTTGCGCCAGATGACGTCGTTCATCACCCAGAAGCCCAAGTCCTGCATCGCCACGCCGAGGCGGAAGATGTTGTGGTACGAGCCGATGACCCAGATGGCGCCGTCATCCTTGAGCACACGACGGCACTCGCGCATCCACTCGCGCGTGAAGGCGTCGTAGGCTTCGAAGCTGGCGAACTGGTCCCAGTCGTCGTCGACCGCGTCGACCTTGGAATTGTCCGGGCGCAGCAGGTCGCCGCCGAGCTGGAGGTTATAGGGCGGGTCGGCGAAGACCATGTCGACGCTGGCGTCGGGCAGGCGCTTCAGCACCTCGATGCACTCTCCGATGTGGATGGTGTCGAGCGCCAGGGGCGCGGACGGTGCGGGAGCGGTCGTGGTCTTCTTCATCGGGGTCGCTTTCTCGGACGCGGTGCGGGCGTTTTGGCCGCCGCGAAGATACAAGAGTTTGAATCCGTTGAGAAGAATCTTGTCTGGTTAAAATAGTCTTACCGCTTGACTCGCGCAGAATCGGGTTGGCGAATTTATTTCCGGGTGAGTCGCAAAAGACTCACTTTCGGATTCGTTTTGTTCTTTTTTGCCGGCGTTTGGCCAAGGACCCCTTCCGGCTCGCAGGCTCGCCACCTCTCCACAAGTGGGGGAGAAGACGGGCGCTTGAGGGAAGGATCAGGCGATACTGGTCAATTCGCGGATGGTCGACCAGCTTTTGCGATGGACGGGCGAGGCGCCGTGCGTGCGCAGGGCTTCGAGGTGGGCCTCGGCCTGATAGCCCTTGTGTTTTTTGAAGCCGTAGACCGGATAGACGGCATCGAGCTCGATCATGATGCGGTCGCGCGCCGTCTTGGCCAGGATCGACGCAGCGGCGATGCTCATCGACAGCGCGTCGCCGCCGATGACGGCCGTCGCCGGGATGGCAAGCTTCGGGCAGCGGTTGCCGTCGATCAGGGCGTGGCTGGCGGCCGGTTCCAGCGCCATGACCGCCTGGGCCATGCCGTGCATCGTGGCGGCCAGGATGTTCATGCGGTCGATGTCGTCGACGCTCAGGGTAATGACCGACCAGGCAACGGCGGTGGCCTTGATTTCGGTTTCCAGGGCAAAGCGTCGCGCCTCGGTCAGGGCCTTGGAGTCGTCGATGCCGGCGGGTACGCGGCGCGGGTCGAGGATGACGGCGGCAACGCACAGTGGTCCGGCGCATGGGCCGCGGCCGGCCTCATCGACGCCGCAGACAAGGAAGCCCTCGCCATGACCGGCTGTGTTTTCGTAGCTGAAATCGACCATCCGTCCGCGCTTAGCGTGAATCGCGGCGGCTGTCCCATCACATTACGGCGTGTCGTTGAGCGCTTCGCCCTTGGGATCGGGACCGAAGCAATTGGGGCCGCGCTTGCCTTCGGTGATGAAGAAGACCAGCAGGACCAGCCACGCGACCAGGGACGGCAGCACGAAACACAGCAGGAAGGTGCCGATAAAGCCGAGAACGTAGCCAAATGTCGCGGCGTCGTTGATATGGTCGCCAAGCCTGACCAGCGACCAGATCTGGAAGCCACCCAGCACAAACCCGACGATCAGGCCGCCAATGCCGACAGCGAACGGCAGCAGCAGCCAGAAGCCTGTCCGGCCAATATCGTGCAGCCGCCGCACAGCGACGGCGAGGTCGGGAATGAGGAAGGCCAGACGGATGATGCCCAGTAAAGGGATCATCGGCATGATCGTGGTAAAATAATGCCGAAGAAAAACATGCGGATCGGGATTGGGTGTCAGAAACAGATAGGAGATGTTGCCCATGATCAGGCTGGCGGCGATGATGGCGGCAATACTGTTGACAACATAGCGGAACAGCAGCCACAGCCAAAATTCGCTGCGTCGCGAACGCCCCTGGAAATCGGCGTATTTCGCCAGGGGTTGGAAGATCAGCGGGACATTGGCCATGGTGCGCTCCCTCACAGGCTTGGAGCGAGATTTAGGCCTTTTTCATCATGTCGGCAACCTCGGCGTGGCGGAAACAGGTGACGAGGTGGTCGTTGACCATGCCGACGGCCTGCATGAAGGCATAGACGATGACCGGACCGCAGAATTTATAGCCCTTTGATTTCAAGAGCTTGGCCAGTTCCTGCGAGGTTCTGGTCTCGGCGGGGACTTCGCCGCGGCTGAAGTGATTGACCTGGGGCTTGCCATCCTGGACCTGCCAGATGAAGTCGCGGAATTCGATGCCTTTTTCGCGCAGATTGAGCGTGATACGGGCGCTTTGGATGGCGGCGGCGATCTTGGCGTTGGAACGGATGATGCCGGCGTCGTTCATCAGGCGCGCCACGTCGGCGTCGGTGAAGCGCGCCACCTTGTCCGGATCGAAGCCGGCGAAGGCCTTGCGCAGGGCTTCACGCTTGCGCAGGATGGTAATCCACGACAGGCCGGCCTGGAAGCCGTCTAGCACCAGCTTTTCCCACAGGGCGCGCGAGTCATACTCAGGCACACCCCATTCGGTGTCGTGATAGTCGACATAGAGCGGGTCGGTCCCCGGCCATGGGCAGCGAATTACATCTTCCATTTCAAGGTCTTTCGTAAATTTTACAAGTGTATAACATTAAAGTTATACGATTGTTTTTACACTTGATGCGAGCCAACTCGGCACATGCAGTTTGATCATTTTGCCGCCAATGCTTAGCTCGCCTTCCATCCGGTCGAGGCGCATCAGGGCCAGAGAGATGCCATCGACGGACGCCAGGACCTCGCCGGCGCGCAGATCGCCGTTCAGGACCTCGGCGCCGCGTTCCAGCATGCCGCCGTGAGTGAGAGGCAGGATGCGATTCTTGATCTGGCCGCGCCGCTTCATGCGCGAGGTCAGTTCCTGGCCGACATAGCATCCCTTGTGGAAATCGATGCCGCCCAGCAGATCGAGATTGGCGTCGATGGCGTAAAGCTGATCCTTGTCGAAGTCCTGCCCGGCTTCGGCCACGCCCAGGCGATAACGGAAAGCGGTCCAGTCGGCTTCGCGAGCGTCGGCCTCGCAGGGTTCGTAGAGTCGGCCAAACGGCGTGCCGACGATTTCGCTGCGTGGATCGGCCGTGAAACCGGCCGGCATGCCGCCCAACGCCACGCATACGGGCGTATCCAGGGCTTCGATGGTCACCTTGGCGCGCAGTTTGTACATGTTGAGTTTGGCCAGCAATTCCTCGCGCGCCGATAGCGGGACATCGAGCCGGATGTCGTCAGCAGCCACGGCCTGAATCAGGCAATCGGCGTACACCTTGCCCTGGGGCCGCAAAAAAGCCCCGTAATATAGCCTAATGGGCGCGTCCGATTGCGAGTCGCGCACGATGTCGTCGATATGGGCGGTGCACAGACCCTTGAGGAACGGCGCCCAGTCGGGCCCCGTGATGCGGATCAGGGCGCGGTGGGGCAAGGCGGTGATGCTGGCTTGCATGGGCTGTTTTTTGTCTTAAAGGAGAGGCATGAAGCCGTTTCCGATTCTTCTGCTCGCGCTTTGCGAACCGGTCAAGGTCCTGTCCCTGACCGGCGTGATCCGGCGACTGAAAACGGAGATACCCCACGGTCATATCACCCTGGTAACGACCCAGGCCTCGGCCGAGCTGTTCGCCGACGATGACCTCGTGGATGAGATCACGGCGCTGGAAGGCGCGATCTTCAATCTCAAGACCCTGAAGCGGTTGAGCGGCCTCAGCCGGCAGACCTGGGGCCTGTGCGTCGACATCGGCCCCACCCTGGCATCGCGCATGATGCGGGCGAAGACGCGCTTCACGCTGGACGCCAATGATCGCTCAAGCCCGCTGACCCAGATCTGTCGCGCCCTGAAGCTGAGCGAGAAGGAAGTGCTGCCGCAGTTGCGCCTGTCACCAGAGCGTGAAACCCAGGCCAGGGCCATGGTCGGCGCTGTCGATGGCCGTGCGCCAATGCTGGTCATGGCGCCGGGGGCGACCTGGCTGGGACGGCGCTGGCCGACCGAACGGTTCGCGGTGCTGGCGACGCGGCTGATGCGCGACGATGGTCCGTTTCCCGGCGCGCGCCTGATGATCGCCGGCGATGCGGCCGACCACGATACAGCTGTCGCCCTGGCCATGGCGACGCCGCGCGCCCAGGTGCTGGACCTGACCGGAAAACTGGATCTGCCAACGGCCTATGCCGCCTTCGGTCACGCCGCCGCCTTCATCGGCAATCACGAGATCTGGCTGCATCTGGCCGCCGCCGCCGGCGTGCCCTCCTTCGGTTTGTTCGGACCGTCCGACGATGTCGAGGCGCCGCCGGGCGACAACGTCCATATCATTCGCGGGCCGCGCGGGTTCGAAGACATACTGGCGCTGGATCCGCGCCGCAAACAGACCGTCTGCCACATGCTCGACCTGTCAATCGATACGGTCTACGACCGCATCGCCGCCGAGGTGGAAGACGACGAGACAACAAGGGAGCCGGTGTATGCCCAGAAGCTTTGACCTCATCATCCGCAATGCCGACATCCTGAACCATGCCGGACGCGGCAAGGGCGATATCGGCATATCGGGGGGGCGTTTCGCAGCCTTCGGCGACCTGTCGCAGGCGTCGGCGGCCGACATCTTCGACGCCTCGGGTCTGCTGGCCATTCCGGGCGTGATCGACACCCAGGTTCACTTCCGCGAACCGGGCATGGAATGGAAGGAAGACCTCGAAACCGGCAGCCAGGCAGCGGTCATGGGCGGCGTCGTCGCCGTGTTCGAGATGCCGAACACCATCCCCAACACCACCAGTGCCGATATCTTCGCCGACAAGCTGAAGCGCGCCCATCACCGCATGCATTGCGACCATGCCTTCTATGTCGGTGGCACGCATGAAAACGTGCACGAACTCGGCCAACTGGAGCGCATTCCCGGCTGCTGCGGCGTCAAGGTGTTCATGGGGGCGTCGACCGGTACCCTGCTGATCGCCGACGACGCCGGGGTTGCCGCCGTGCTGAAGAACGTCAACCGCCGCGCCACCTTCCACTCCGAGGACGAATACCGCCTGGCCGAGCGCCGGCCCCTGGCGCGCGAGGGCGACTGGACCAGCCACGATTTCGTGCGCGACGCCCAGACCGCGATCCAGTCGACGCACCGCCTGGTCCGGCTGGCGCGCGAAGCCGGCAAGCGCATCCACGTGCTGCACGTCACGACGCGCGAGGAAATCGAGTTCCTGGCCGAAAACAAGGATATCGCCACGGTCGAGCTGACGCCGCAGCACCTGACCCTGGTGGCGCCGGAGGCCTATGAGCGCCTGCACGGCTTGGCCCAGATGAACCCGCCGATCCGCGACCAGTACCATGTCGATGGATTGTGGCGCGGCATCAGCCAGGGCGTGGCCGACGTCCTGGGGTCCGACCACGCGCCGCATACGCTGGAGGAAAAGGCCAAGCCCTATCCGCATTCGCCGTCGGGCATGCCTGGGGTGCAGACCCTGCTGCCGGTGATGCTGAACCATGTAGCGCACGGCCGCATGACGCTGGAACGGCTGGTCGACCTGACATCGACGGGAGCGCAGCGTGTCTTCGGCGTGGCCAACAAGGGACGGATGGCCGAAGGTTACGACGGCGACGTCACCCTGATCGACCTGAAAGCGAAGCGCGTGCTGCGCCATGAAGACATGCGTTCGCGGTGCGGCTGGACGCCGTTCGACGGGCTGGAGGTCACCGGCTGGCCCAAAGCAACCATCATCCGCGGCAAGGTCGTCATGCGCGACGACGAGATCGTCATGCCGTCGCAGGGCGAGGCCTGCCGCTTCATGGAGTGCCTTTGACGGCTGGCGGATAGCAGGCGCGCATGGCGGCATCGCGGCGTTTGTCGTCGGTATCGGGGTCCGTTAGGCGGGAGACGAAGATGTCCGGCGAGAGGGCCTTTTCCGGTGGACCTGCCGTCGCACCCGTGGTGTCAAGGATGAGGCCCGGCAGGCAGACCAGGGTCTGGTGCCTGGCCAGGACGGCGAAGAGATCGACCAGGTCCGCGCCGCCGTCGCGTTTCTGATACAGCAGCCAGGCGGTACCGTTGGCGATGAAGACGTCGCCTTCGTCGCCAGTAAGATAGAGGCCTGGCGCCACGCGCAGTGCGCAGCCGGCCTTGGCGGTGTCGCCTTCGTCAGCAGGTGAATCGCCGCGCGTGCAGACGCTGTGGGCGGCCAGGGTCTTGCCGTCCTCGATGGCATAGGCGGTGATGTAGGTGGTGCGCGACGGATCCATCAGGCCGATGCGCTGGCCATCGAACAGCCAGGACTGGAAATTCTGTTGGCCGGCATCGTCGTTGAGCAGCACGAAACGGTTGCCGGTGCCGACCGGCCGCCACAGGCTGTCGCTGTAGGCGCTCTCGGCCGGCGGTTGGACGGAGAGAAGCGGGACCGCTCCGGCCAGTTTCGGATCGAGCGCCTGCCAGTTGCCGTTGCTGAAAACGTAACACGTGCGGGCGGCGGCACAGTCGCCGTCGCCGCGGACCTGCATCACCGGCGCGGCCTGGCCGGGATAGAGCTGGACAGGCGCCTTGAGCGGTGGCGTGGGCGCTTCGGTAACGGTCGTATCGGCCGGCTTGGGGTGCAACCACGCGTCGATGCGATCGCAGCCGCACAACAGGAACAATACGGCGAGGCCGAGCGAAGATAGGCGCATGACAGGTCTCCCAGACAAAAGCCCGCGGGCCGGAACCCGCGGGCTTGCCGTCAGTCTTGATCCGGTAGCGCCTTATTCAGGCGAGGCATAGGTGCCGTTGCCGGGAATGGTGCACTGGTTGTCCTCGTTGTGCGCCTTGGCGATGGTGCACGGCTCGGTTTCCAGCAGGCTCTGGCGGTCGGCGGCGATGACGGCGATGTAGCCGCGCTTGTTGCCGCAGGCCAGTTCCGCCACCACGGCTTGGTCAACCGTGTCCGATTCGCCGATATAACGGACCTGGGTCACGTCGCAGCCCTTGTCCGGCTTGGCGATCTTGATCAGCTTGTCCCACTGCTTCATCAAGTCGTCGGCGGTGACGTAGGTGCAGTAGTGGTCCTTGTGCGTCTGGTCCTCGAAGCAGTCGTTGACGTGCAGGCTGGACACGCTGTCGGGTTCGGGGATGTAGCCCAGGAGACCGAAGGGCTGTTCGGGGCACTTGAACTCGATGTAGTCGCGCTTGGTCTGGGGCTGGGTGCCCTTTACGTCGTAGTCCGAAACGGTGCAGGGGAAGCCTGCGGCCTTGAGCTGGTTCGAATAGGTCGTCTTGGCATCGGCGGCGACCGCGCCGCTGTCGGTGAACTGACAGCCGCCGAGGCCGGCGGCCGTGGCGCAGGTGATCAGGCGCTTGAAGCTGTTGTCGAGGCCGGTCTGGACGATGAAGCCCGGCTTGTTGGAGCAGCCGAATTCATAATAGTAGGCGTCATTTTCGTTGGTGATGCCAACGAAGCGGACATTGTTGACCTGGCAGTCCTTGTCGGCCACGGCGGCGATAGGGGCCATCGTCGCCGTGATCTGGGCGGCCGTGGTCAAGGTGCACGGCGACTTGGTGCTGGCTTCCATCAGGCAGGGCTTGAAGTCGGTAGCGGCCTGCTGGCCAAGCTGGGCATAGTCGACCATGCCGCCGACGGCGTCCTTGCACTGCACTTCATAGCGGTCGATCAGCGGCGGTTCCGTCGTCGAACCGACGACACGGGCCCCCGTGACGGTGCAGCCCGGCAGGTAGGGCTGGACCACTGCCTGCAACCAGCCGTAGGTCGGCGTGTTTTCCGGCAGGGTGCAGGTGACCGAACCTGTCTGCTTTTCGTGCACGCCGTCGGCCAGGGTGCAGGTGAAGGGCTGATAGACTTCGGTCGGCGAAATGACGGTCAGGATGAAGCCCGGGCCGGCCTTGCAGGCGATTTCGTACAGCTTGCCCTTGACCTTGCTGTTGTCGGCCTTGGTGTAGTTGGTGTCGCCGAGAATCTTGGCGGCCGACGGATCGCAGGCGATCTTGGCGGTGGCGATGATGGCCGGAGCGTCGGCCAGCGCCTTGCCGGCGTCCGCCGACAGGGGCGTGGCGGCGTGGGCGCCGGCCGCGCCGAACGTGGCGGCCAGGGCCAGACCCAGCGCAACGGCAAGGATGCGAACCCTGTCCGCGAATCGGAAAATTTTCATGGGGCGACTTTCTCTGAAAAGCTGCACGACAACCTGTAGACACTGCGGCAATGCACGCCGCCGGACACTTTCTTGTTCGTTCAGCCTATTTACAGGATGTGGCCATCACATGGCAAGGGCCGCGCCGGGTTGACGTCGGGGCACGGTTGCGCCGCCGCCGATACTCCGCTAGGCCTTGCCCAAAAGGGAGATACGCGTGAGCGAGATCATCAGGGACCGTGGCGAAGGCGTTGTCGGGCTGCGGCTCAACCGGCCGGACAAGAAGAACGCCCTGACCCAGGCGATGTATGCCGACCTGACCGAAAGTCTGCTGGCTGCCGATAGCGACGAAGGCGTACGCGCGGTGGTGATTTCGGCCGAAGGGCCGGATTTCTGCGCCGGCAACGACATCTTCGACTTCGCGCGCGATTTCCCGGTCTCCCAGGGCATGCCGGTCGAGGACCTGCCGGTGTTCCGGTTCCTCAGGGCGCTGACCTTCTTCTCCAAGCCGCTGATTTGCGCGGTGCAGGGGCAGGCGGTCGGTGTCGGTGTCACCCTGTTGCTGCATTGCGATCTGGTGGTGGCCGCCGACGATGTACGATTGAGTCTGCCGTTCCTCAAGCTGGGGCTGGTGCCGGAAGCGGGATCGACCCTGCTGTTGCCGCAACGCATAGGTCACGCACGCGCCTTCGCCTGGCTGGCCCTGGGCGAGGTCGTCGGCGCCGAAGGGGCGCGCGAGCTTGGCCTGGTCAATCGCGTCGTGCCGGGAGAGATGCTCGATGCCGCCGCTAACGATATGGCGGCGACGGTTTCGCGCTGGTCGCCCGCGGCGCTAAAGCATACCAAGGCGTTGATGCGTGATCCCGAAGCGCTGTGGCAGGTGGTGCTGGCGGAAGGCGAAATCTTCCGCCGCATGCTGACCAGCCCCGAGGCCATGGCGGCCTTCAGCGCCTTCATGCGCAAATAGCCGCCTGATACAATCTGACAGATAAAGTGCGGCGACGGCGGTGGCTTGGCGCGCTATTTTATCCCCAGGCCCCTGTACATCCGTTGTGCGGGTGCGTAAACTTGCGAGGCTTGACTGCGACTGGGGTGACGAAAATGGCGCTCGATACACTTGAGATGTCGGTTCTGGACTACACCATCGGCCTGGAAGGGCCGTCCCTGTCGCGCCGTGTCATTGATCTGGCGGACCGCGCCTTCGGTCCTGGCCGCTATGTCAAGACGGCGGAGCGCCTGCGCGAGGACTCCGCGCCGATCCCCGACCTCAGCTATGTGGCGACCAAGGGCGAGCAGTTGCTGGGTTCGGTGCGCCTTTGGCCGGTCTTCGTCTATGATTTCGAGCCCAACCATTATGAGCCGCTGGCCTTCCTGGGGCCTATCGTCGTCGAACCCGCCCATCGCGGCTTGGGGATCGGCAAGGCGTTGATCCGCACCGCCGTCGACGCCGCCTTCGCCAAGGGGTTGCGCGCCGTCCTGCTGGTCGGCTCGCAGAGCTATTTCACGCCGTTCGGCTTCCACAAGGCCGAAGGTGTCACCATGCCCGGTCCGGTCGATCCCAATCGCGTGCTGATCCGTTATGCCCGTCCGGGCCTGGCCTTCAAGGGCAAGGTCTGCAAGGTCGTTTGATCCGGACCGCGCGCCGGTCTAGGCTGGCGGCATGACTCGCATCTCCCTTTCCGATGACATGACCGCGCCGGCGACGCGCGCCGTCTTTGGCGCGCTTGAGGCGAAAGGCGGGAAGGGCTGTGTGCGCTTCGTCGGCGGCTGCGTGCGCAATATCCTGATGGGCAAGCCAGCCAGCGACCTCGACCTGTCGACGCAGCTGACGCCGGATGAAACCGAAGGCGCGCTGGCCGCGGCGGGCATCCGAAGCGTGCCAACCGGCAAGGCGTACGGCACCATCACGGCGGTGGTGGAGGGAATGCCTTACGAAATCACCTCCCTGCGCGAGGATGTCGAAACCGATGGTCGGCGCGCCGTGGTCAAATATACCACCGACTGGGCAAAGGATGCGCAGCGGCGGGACTTCTATCTCAACGCGCTCTATGCCGATATCGAGGGGCAGGTCTACGATCCGACCAGACAGGGGGTCGCCGATGCCGCAGCGGGCCGGGTACGCTTTATCGGCGATGCGGAAACGCGCATCCGTGAGGATTACCTGCGCATCCTGCGTTTCTTCCGTTTTTCGGCAGGCTATGCCGCGGCGTTCGATGCGGACTCGCTTGAGGCCTGCGTCCTGTTGAAGGATGGTATCGACCGGTTGTCGGGTGAGCGCATCTGGGGCGAACTCAACAAGATGCTCGATCTGCCTGGGCCGTTGCGTGCCTTTACGGCCATGCAGGCGAATGGCTTGATGCCACACGTGTTGCCGGGCTGGATGGGGACGGGAGATGATTTGCCGGAACTGGCCGCCATGCTGGGCTTCAGCGGGGACAAGGCGCTGTGGATGATGGCGCTGATCGACGGCGGAGTGGGCTTAAGCCCAGGCGCGATCCGCGACTTGCGCCAGCGGCTTAGGTTCTCCACGGCCTTCGATGAACGTTGCCGCGCGGCTGGGTTGGTCGTGACCCTGTGCGACGGGCTGGATGAGCCGGGATTGAAGCGCCTGGCCTACCGCCATGGCAGGACGGCGGTCGAGGATGCGCTCTTCCTGCTGGCGGCGCATGTGGAGGCACCGCCGCCGTCCGCGCTTCTGCGTTATCTCGCGAGCGAAGCCCTGCCGGTCTTTCCGCTCAAGGGTGCCGACCTGATCGCGCGCGGCATGACGCCGGGGCCGGAGGTCGGCATGCGTCTTAAACAAATCGAAACCGACTGGGTTAATCATGATTTTTCACAAAGCGTGATCGACGCCGCCCTTGACGAAACAAGGAAAACGCCGAGTTAATTGCTCTTCAGGCGGAACGATTTTTGCATCCGCCGCAGTACCTGTTCATTGTGAGACCATCGGGGTCATGCGTAACGGATATATCGCCATTCTGGAAACCGGCATCCCGCCGGCGGGGCTTGACGAAACCTACGGCAGCTATGCTGACATGTTCGCACAGCTTTTGAGCCGCGACGGACGCAGTTTCCGCACTTTCCGGACGCTTGCGGGTGAGTTGCCCGAACGCGACGATACGCTGAAAGGCGTGATCATCACCGGATCTCCGGCCGGAGTCTACGAAGGCGATCCGTGGATCGTGGCCCTGATGGACTGGCTACGCGCGCTGGATGTGACGGTGCCTGTGGTCGGCATCTGCTTCGGCCACCAGGTCATGGCCCAGGCCTATGGCGGCCATGTCGAGAAGTCGCACAAGGGCTGGGGCGTCGGCCTGCACGAATACGAGATTCACGCCCACGACCTGTGGCGCGACCTGCTGGGCAAGCCGGCGAACGACAAGGCCATAAGAGTGGCGGTCACGCACCAGGACCAGGTGGTCAGGAAGCCGGACAGCGCCGTCGTGCTGGCCGGATCGGCGTTCACGCCGCACGGCGCGCTTTATTACACCGATCGCCGCGCGCTCAGCTTCCAGTGCCACCCCGAATTCTGCGAGGATTTCGCCTCCGACCTGCTGATCAGCCGGCGCGGTATCCGCATCGACCCGGCCCTGGTCGACCAGGCCCTGACCACGTTGAAGGCACAGTCGAGCCGAGGGGAGGTGCTGGGGGCGATCTCGCGGTTCCTGGAGGCGTGAGATGGTGCCGATGACAGCCATCGCGCTCAGCATGGCCGGAGGCTTTGTCGCTATCGTTTCATTACTGTCGTCGCCCTGGCTGTCCGCAAGGGACTGCGGCAGGAACATCCCATGGACGGCGCCCAGATTGGCGGGCTGGCGCTGCTGATCGTTCTGGCGTTACGGAAAATCGAGCCCGGCATGCCGTTCGGCATCAAGGCCGGAATCATTTTCCTCAGGCTGCTGTGGCTGGCCGTGATTGCGCTGGTCGTCGCCGGAATCGTCGCGACGGTGCTGCGTGGCTGAGGCCACATCAAACGGTCCCTAAGGCCACTTCACCACAGGTGGCATGGATGACATGATCGATGGCACGTAGCCGCCGGTTTTGAGGCCGAAGATGGTGCCGCGATCATAGAGCAGGTTGAACTCGACATAGCGGCCGCGCTGGACCAGTTGCGCCTCGCGTTCGTCCGGCGACCACGGTTGTGACATGCGACCACGCACGATTTCGGGATAGGCGTTGAGGAACGCCTCGCCGACGGCGCGGGTGAAAGCGAAATCGGCGTCGTGATCGCCGGTGTTCAGGTGATCGTAGAAAATGCCGCCAATGCCGCGCGGCTCGTCGCGGTGGGGCAGGAAGAAGTACTCGTCGCACCAGGCTTTGAACTTGTCGTAGTAGGCCGGATCGGCGCTGTCGCAGGCGGCTTTCAATACAGCATGGAACCTGACCGCGTCCGGCGCGTCCTGATGCCGGTCGGCCGCCATCAATGGTGTCAGGTCGGCGCCGCCGCCGAACCAGCTCTTCGTCGTGGTGATGAAGCGCGTGTTCATATGCACCGCCGGCACATGCGGACTGGTCAGGTGCGCGATCAGGCTGATGCCGGTGGCGTGGAAGCGCGGATCGTTCTCGGCGCCGGGGATCGACTTGGCGAACTCGGGTTTAAATTCGCCGTGAACGGTCGAGATGTGCACGCCCACCTTCTCGAACAGCCGGCCCTTCATGATCGACATTTCGCCGCCGCCGCCATCCGGCCGGTCCCACGACGTGCGTTCGAAACGGCCAGGCGCGCCGTCGTAAATACCGGCTTCGTCCTCCAGCGTCTCGAAAGCGGCGCAGATGCGGTCGCGAAGCGTCCGGAACCATCGGGCGGCGTCGGTCTGGCGCTGGTTCAGGTTGTCGGAGGAGGAGGCGTGCGTCGTCATGGCGGGGCGTATACGCCTTCAGCCGCGTATCGGGAAGCCGGCGGTTTGCCGCAGGGCTTCGCCAAGCGCCATCGAGGCGGCCGTGATGACGTTGAGCGACCGTGCGCGCGCCGAAATCGGAATGAACAGGCGATGATCGGCGGCCGCATGGACGTCGTCGGGTACGCCGGCGCTTTCGCGGCCCATCAGCAGGATGTCATCCCGCCGGAAGGCGAAGTCCTGATAGGGGGCCGCCGACCGCGTCGTGAACAGGATCAGCCGGCCGCCGGAGACCTGCGCGAAGGCCAGGAAATCGCTCCATCCGTTGTGGTGCGACACTTTAGCGCAGCCGCCGTAATCCATGGCGGCGCGCCGGATCGCCTTGTCGTTCAGGGGAAATCCGCACGGCTCGATGACGTCGAGATCGACCCCCAGAGCCGCCGCCAGACGGATGGCGGCGCCGAGATTCTGCGGTATGTCGGGCTGATAAAGAGCCAGTCTCATGGGGCGGTGTCCGTCGTGGTGCGCGGCCTCCTTTAGGCACCGTCACCGCACCCTGGCAAGCCGCCCCGCGATGCGGCAAAATTATTCAGAAGAATTTGCCGTGACGGTTTGTATCCCTAACGCTTTTGTGTTTATAGACGCAATCGCGGCGCGCCCGGCGGAATCAGCCTGGGCGCCCCGCAGGGGTTTTTGCGAGTGAGCCGGGCCGGTGGCCAGGCTAACGGAAGAGGTGGCAAGGTGAGCGAACCTGAGCATGACGGCGGCAAGGATCCGAACCGCCGCGACTTTATCTACATTGCGGCGGGGGCCGGTGCGGCTGGCGCGGTCGTGGTTACGGCAGTGCCGCTGATTAACCAGATGAATCCCGCCGCCGATACGCTCGCGCTCGCCTCCATCGAATATGACCTGTCGAAGGTCGAGGAAGGCCAGCAGGTCGTGGTCTTGTGGCGCGGCAAGCCCCTGTTCGTGCGTTACCGCACCAAGAAGGAAATCGCCGACGCCAACGCCGTCGACGTCAAGTCGCTGCGCGATCCGCAGACCGACGCCGAGCGCGTCAAGCCGGGCCACGAGCAGTACCTGATTCTGGTCGGCGTCTGCACCCACCTGGGCTGTGTGCCGAACTTCGGCAAGGGCGAATACGGCGGCTGGCTGTGCCCGTGCCATGGCTCGGTCTATGACACGTCGGGCCGTATCCGTCAGGGGCCGGCCCCCAAGAACCTCGAGGTTCCCGACTACACCTTCCTGTCCGATACCAAGATCAAGGTGGGCTAAGCACGATGAGCGATCACCCCTCGACCTACGAGCCGAAATCCGGCATCGAAAAGTGGCTGGACTCGCGCCTGCCGATCCTGCGGCTCGCCTATGACAGCTTCGTCGACTATCCGACGCCGCGCAACCTGAACTACTGGTGGACCTTCGGCGGCATTCTCAGCCTGTGCCTTGGCATCCAGATCATCACCGGCGTCATCCTGGCCATGCACTATCAGGCGACGGCCGCCGGCGCGTTCGATTCGGTCGAGCGTATCATGCGCGACGTGCCGGGGGGCTGGCTGATCCGCTACGCCCACGCCAACGGCGCGTCGATGTTCTTCTTCGCCGTCTATATCCACATGTTCCGCGGCCTCTATTACGGTTCGTACAAGGCGCCGCGCGAAGTGCTGTGGCTGCTCGGCTGCATCATCTACTTCCTGATGATTGCCACCGCCTTCATGGGCTACGTCCTGCCGTACGGCCAGATGTCCTATTACGGCGCCGTCGTCATCACCAACCTGATCGGCGCCATCCCGGTCGTTGGCCCGTCGATCCTGACCTGGCTGCAGGGCGGCTTCGCCGTCGACCAGCCGACGCTCAACCGCTTCTTCTCGCTGCACTACCTGCTGCCGTTCGTCATCGCCGGTGTCGTGGTGCTGCACATCTGGGCGCTGCAC
>OUNJ010000046.1_pt5 | contig 24940 bp, 28 predicted proteins | sample 1755361 | NCBI WGS metagenome assembly OUNJ01 (sample SAMEA3914825, study PRJEB12502) | metagenome | biome: forest; material: soil | place: USA | collected 2012-03-12 | depth 0.1 m
TCGAGCGCGTGCTCGGCATCGATAAAGGCGCAGGTGCCGCCCGCTTTCTGGCATTCGGCGATGGCATGGAGGGTGAGGGTGGTTTTGCCCGAAGATTCCGGCCCGTAAATTTCGATGATGCGGCCTTTGGGGATGCCGCCGACGCCAAGGGCGATGTCGAGGCCGAGCGAGCCGGTCGAAATCGTTTCGATCTCGAGGCGCTCCTGGTTGCCGAACTTCATGATGGAGCCTTTGCCGAAGGTTTTTTCGATCTGGGCGAGGGCGGAATCGAGCGCTTTTTTGCGCTCGGTCGGTTTGATTTCGGTTTTAGCGATGGACATAAAGACAGCTCCGTTTGGTTCTTGGTTAAAGCGACGCTACACCCGGTTTCCCTAGCCTACAACGACAAAAACGGACTTATACAATAATTTTTGTCCCAAGAATCAAATTGTGGTTTTTGGGTGACAGTCGGCGCCGCTACTGGAAGCGGAAGGACAGCGCGCAATTGGGGTGGACGCCGCCATCGACGCCGGTGGAATAAACGCCCGAGGGTGTAGTGCTGTTGTAGCAGGTGGTGATGTCATCCGTCGTGTTGTTGGGCGCCTGGGCGGGGGTGTTGGCGTCGTTGTTCAGGTAGTTCGCCATGACGGTGCCGGATTGCGGCAGCCCGTCATCCAGCTTGCTGTCGATGGAAAAGGCCTGCATCACGGAGATGCCGGGGTTCGAGGCGATCACGCCGTTGGCGTCATTGCCGGTGATGGCGGAAAGCCCATACCAGTTGAAGCCGCCCTGCTCATAGACATAGAGGAAAATACCGCCGCTGATTTTGCCCATGGGGTAGTAATCGCCGACATAATTCGCGCCGGGGGTGAGCGTGATGACCGGCGTTGAACCAGATTGGCAATTGGGTGCAGCCGCGCCGTTGGCGGGGAAGCCGCCGGTAATCATGTTGGTGCTGGCAAGGTCGGTCCAGAAAAAGCCGGTTTCGGCGGAAGGGTTCGCAAGGTGGTGGCTACCAGCGGGCGGGCCGCCATCGAGCAGGCCATCGCCGTCGCGGTAGCCGGGGCTGCCGTCGCAGCCCGCACCGGCGGTAAAGCCCTCGGCGAAGGCCTGTGCCTCTTTCATGTCGCCGGGCATGGCGTTGTATTTGAGCATGAAGGCGCGCGCAGCAAGCTGCATCTGGTTGATCTGGGTGATCTGGCTGCGCACGATGGCGGCGGCGATGAGGTCCCTGCCGACCAGCGCCCCGCCGACAATCAGGCCGATGATGACGAGGACGATGGCGAGTTCGATGAGGGTGAAGGCGCGGCGGCCAGCATGCCGGGGTGAGGCTATGCTGGGGTGCTGCATCACTCGGTCGCCCCGTCCAGCACGTCTTTCACTTTGCCGGCGAGTTGCTTGAGCGTGAAAGGTTTGGGTAGGAAATTGAACGCGCGGTCGGTGCCGAAACTATCGACGAAGGCGTCTTCGGCGTACCCGGAGATGAAGACGACTTTGGTATCTTTCATGCGTTCGGCATATTGTTCATACAGTGTGGAGATCATTTTCGGGCCGTTGATGCCGGGCATCATCACGTCGCTGATGATGAGGTCGATGGGGGCGGTGTGCTCGGCGAAAACTTCGAGGGCGTTTTCGCCGGAGTCGGCCTCGAGCACGTCGTAGCCCTTGTTGCGCAGCGCACGTGCAGCGAAAATGCGCACCGGGGTTTCGTCCTCGACCAGCATGATGGTGGCGCGGCCCGTGAGGTCGCCGCTGTGTTTTTCGTCATGCGTTTCGGGGGTGGCGGCGGATTTTTCGTCCTCCGCCTCGTGGCGCTTGAAATAAAGATGGAAGTTGGTGCCGACATTCTCTGCCGTGCGTACGAAAATATAGCCGCCGGTTTGTTTGATGATGCCGTAACAGGTCGAAAGGCCAAGCCCGGTGCCCGAGCCGATTTCCTTGGTGGAGAAGAACGGCTCGAAAATGTTTTTCACAATTTCAAGCGGGATGCCGGTGCCGGTATCCGCCACTTCGACGAGGACGTAATCGCCGGGGAGGATGACGTCGTCCTCCGTCGGGGCGATGAGGTCGCGCTCGAGGCTCGCGGCGCTGTCGATGCGCACGTTGCTGGTGCGGATGGTGAGGGTGCCGCCGCCTTTCATGGCGTCGCGCGCGTTGACGGCGAGGTTGATGATGACCTGTTCGAGCTGGCCCTGGTCGGCCTTCACCATGCCAAGGTCGCGCCCGTGCTGCATGCTCATCTGGATGTTTTCGCCGATCAGGCGGCGGATGAGGTTGTTGAGTTCGGCGAGCACTTCGGTGAGGTCCACCGTTTTGGGCTGCAGCGTCTGGCGGCGGGAGAAGGCGAGGAGCTGGCGCACGAGGTTCGCGGCGCGGTTCGCGTTCTGCTTGATCTGCATGATGTCGGCGAAGCTCGGGTCGCCCGCCGGGTGGCGCATGAGGAGCAGGTCCGAAAAGCCGATCATGGCGGTGAGCAGGTTGTTGAAATCATGTGCGACGCCGCCCGCAAGCTGGCCGACAGCCTGCATTTTCTGGCTATGGCTGAAGCGCAGCTCGAGGTTTTTCTGCTCGGTCTGGTCGATGAGGTGGAGGATCGCGGCGGCGGGGTAATTCTCGCCCGCCTGCATCAGGCTGAAATAAGTGAAGGCGGCGATCATCGTGCCGTCCGCAAGGCGCAGGGTGATCGACAGCGGGGCGATGGTTTCGCCGCCATGCATGCGCTTCAGCGCGTCGTGAAAGCGGGCGCGGTCCTCCGGGTCGATGAATTCCTCGAGCTTGAAGGGCCGGTCGGTCGGCAGTTGGTGGTGCATCAGCGCGTGGAAGGCGCGGTTCGCCTCGATGATGGTGCCGCTATCGTTCAGGTGGAGGATGGCGATGGGCGACAGTTCGATGAACGTGTTGATGTCGAGCCCGGTCGGGCGGGCGGTCGAGAATTGCAGTGGGGTGGGGGCGGGCATGTTACGCCGTCACGCGCGCGGTGGTGAGGCTGCCGGTCGCGCCGACGGTTTTGCCCGCCGCGTCGCGGATGACGGATTGGCGCAAGGTCGCAGGCTCGCGGCCGCTTTGCTTGTTGAGGATGACGGCGCTGCCGTTGTAGTCGGTGAGGGCGGATTCCTCGGTGAGCGCATTGTCGCCGAGGCTGAAGACAAGGTGATGCAGGCTGAGCTTGCTCGCGACAATGTCGCCGGGCGCGTAGCCGAACAGCTGCTCGAAGGCGGGGTTGACGTATTCAAATCGGCCGAACGCATCCGTCGTGTAATGGGCGGTGGGGGTGGTGGCGAGCAGATGCTCCAGCTTGTCGGCGGAGGTGGCGCTCAGCGCATCCGGCATGGCTTGCAGGCCCGAGCGTTTGCCGAGATATTCCCGCCCGCGCACCATGCTGTAGCCCGCGGGTCGCGCCATCGGCTCGACGGTGATGATGTAATCTTTGTGGTCCTGATATTGGTTGCTGAGCGTGAAAACGAGGCGCTCGGGGGTGGAGCTATAGATCGCGCCCATGATGCGTTCGCGGTCGGCTTTGCGGACGAGGCCTTGCTCGAACACGCCCTCGAGGGCTTTGGATTCCGCGTAATCGAATTGCGGGAAAACGGCGCGGAGGCCATCGCTCGCATAGACGATGCTGCCCTCGCGGCGGACGATGAGGGAGAAGCTCGCGCCGAGCGACAGCGCCTGCGAGTAGAGCAGGCTCTGGTATTCCGCGGCGGTGGCGAGGTCAAGCGTGGTTTGCTCCTGGTGCGCGGTGAACAGGCAGAGCAGCGCGAGGATGAAGATGGCGACGAAGGGTAGGTAGGCCGCGAATTTGCTCAAGGGCGGCGCGAAGGCCATGATGAAAATGAGCGCGATGGCGACGACAAACGCGAAAATGGTGCGCAACACGCGGCTGCGGCGCTCACGCGGGACAAAATCCAGCTGGTCGGCTTGAACAGCATCCAACGTATCAAAGCGCATGCGACCCCTCATTGCTGTGCCTAGCATTAGCAAAGCTGGCTTGTTTGGCAAGGGGGAAGGGGGAGGGTGTGGACGGGGGTGGCTTTATAGGTGCGTGGTGAGTCGTGGGTGGTGAGCGGTACTACAAACTCCGTCATTGCGAGGCCTTCAGGCCGCGGCAATCCAGCGTGGCGAGTCTTCGCCACTGAATGCTCTCTTGAAAAGAACTGGATTGCTTCGCTTCGCTCGCAATGACGGAGCTTGGGGAAAGCATTGCCCTACTTCCTCATCTTCAGCGTCGGCAAGTTGCCTTTGCCGGGGCGGCGCATCGGCTGGCCGCCGGGCATTTTGCCTTTGAGGCGGTAGACGTAGCCGATGATTTTCGCGACGGCCTGGTAATGCTCGAGCGGGATTTCAGCGTCGAGGTCCGTGGTGTCATAAAGGATGCGGGCGAGCGGCGGGTTGCGGATGATGGGGATTTTGTGCTTGCCCGCCATGTCGCGGATGCGCGCGGCGACCTCGTCCGCCCCTTTGGCGAGGAGGATCGGTGCTTTCATGCTCGCCGCATCGTATTTCAGGGCGACGGCGAAGTGCGTCGGGTTGGTGATGATGACATCCGCTTTCGGGACATTCGCCATCATGCGTTTTTTGGCGCGCTCGCGGCGGATCTGGCGCAGCTTGTTTTTGACGTGCGGGTCGCCCTCCTGCTGCTTGTACTCCTCGCGCAGCTCGTGCTTGCTCATGCGCAGCGATTTCATGATGAGCTGGCGCTGGTAGACATAATCGATGATGCCGAGCAGGAAGAGGAAAATACAGACGGAAGTGAGCATTTTGCCCGCCATGGTCTGCGAATATTCGAGCCAGGCCATGTTGCTGGTGGAGTGCAGCAGCTTTGGCAATTGCGCGCGGTAGGGGGCGACGACTGCGCCTGCAATGCAGCCGACCACGAAGATTTTGAGCAGGTTTTTAAGGAACTCGACGATGGCTTTGATGCTGAACATGCGGCTGAAGCCCGCCAGCGGCGAAAGTTTGCTGAGCTTGGGTACGATATGCTCGGTCGAAAACACGATTTTGCGCTGGAGGATGGCGGGGGCGAGGGCGGTGGAAAGGGTGAGCAGGAACGGCAGCGCGAGCACGGTCAGCAGGCCCATGATGACATCGTGCAGGATGTGGACCATGCCGCCGGAGCTGACCTCGAACCGGTCGGGCTCGATGGCGTAGGGCTTCAGGAAATACATGGTGTCACGCCCGACTTTGGGGCCGAGCACGAGCACGAAAAACAGGAAGCCACCCATCATGAAAAAATGGTTCAGTTCGCGGCTGGAGGGGATTTGGCCGCGCTTTCGCGCCTCATCCAGCTTTTTCTGGGAAGGTTCTTCGGTTTTACTGGAATCGTCTTCGGATTCGGCCATCAGATGCCTCCCCCGACGAGCGCCTGCAAATGGTCCTGCATGAAATCGACGAACGCATCCATCATGCTGGGTAGGATGGCGAAGATGAGCAGGAAGGCGATGAGGATTTGCGGCGGGAGCATCACCGCGATGATCTGGAAGTTCGGCATCAGGCGGCCCATCAGCCCGCCCATGAGGTAGAACACGAAGGAGAAGACGATATGCGGCGCGGCGAGCATGACGCCGACCGCGAAGCAATCGCCGACGAGGCGCGCGTCGTAATTGAACATGTCCTCGACCATCGGGTAAACGCCGGGGGTGAAAATTTCGTAGCTTTTGACGATCGAGGCCAGCATGTAATGGTGCAGGTTGAGGGCGAACATGACGGTCATGGCGACGATGGTCATCAGGTTGCTGAGCACGGCGGTCTGCGCGCCGGTAACGGGGTCGAAAATCGAGGAAACGGCGAGCGACGACTGGTAGGCGATGATGGTGCCCGCCACGTGCAGGATGGAGAGGATCGTGCGCGCGATCATGCCGATGAACGTGCCGACGAGGATTTCGGCGATGAGCAGCAGCGTGAGATCGATCACGTTGCCGGGCAGCGGCGGCATTTTATCGCCGAGCAGCGGGGTGAGGAGGATGCTCATGGCGAGGCTGAACATGAGGCGGATGCGGGTCGTGACATACACATCGCCGATGCCGGGCATGACCATGATGGCCGCACCGATGCGCGCGAAAATAAGGAGGAAAGCGCTGAGCTCGCCGATCAGGAAATGGTCGAGCAAATGCAGCGACATGTTACTGGTCCGCCTGATCCGCGACGGCGATGCGGTCGAACAGGCGCTTGCCGTAATCCTCGAGGGTTTGCAGCATGTAGGGCATGGCGAGCATCATGACGATGAGCATGGCGGCCATTTTCGGCACGAAAGTGAGGGTGGTTTCCTGAATTTGCGTGAGCGCCTGCACGAGCGAAATGGCGAGGCCGACGACCAATGCGGCGAGCAGCATGGGTGCTGCGACGAGCATCAGCACCCAGATGCCTTCGCGGGCGAAATCGATCACTTCGGGTGAGTTCATGTGGGCCGTTAGCAGTTAGCGGTTGGCAGTTAGCTATTTTGTAATGGAGGCAGCGTTTTGCCACAAGCAGAACATGGCTAAAACCTAACTGCTAACAGCTAACCGCTCCTTTAGATCGGCATTTTGATGATGTCCTGATAGGCGCTGATGACGCGGTCGCGGATGGCGGTGACGGTGCCAAGCGAAGTTTCGGCGTCGGACACGGCGGTGACGACATCCGTCAGGTCCGCTTTGCCGGAGAGGGCTTTGGCGGCCATGGCTTCGCTTTTGTAGCCGGTGTTAGCGGCACTTTTCAGCGCGCCGCCGAGCATGTCGATGAAGCTCGCACCGCCGGTGGCGTCGGCGTCATCGGCGCCGGTCGTCGTTTTGGAGACGATGTTCTGCGCGACTTTCAGTGCATCCTGGTAGGCGCTCGCGGCGTGCGAAAAGCTGACATTCGACATGGTATTCTCCCTGGGTTCTTACTTGTTTTGTTTTTATCGTATTAAATTGATCGTCTGGCCGAGCATGGATTTCGACGCTTCAATGACGTTGAGGTTCGCCTCGTAGCCGCGCTTGGCCTCGCGCATATCCATCATTTCGTTGACGGGGTTGACGTTGGGGTAGAGCACGTAGCCCTGCGCATCCGCCTGCGGGTTGCTCGGCTCGAATTTTTTGACGAAATCGGAGCGGTCGACACCGACTTTTTTCGTTTGCACCAGCGTGACGCCGGTTTCCTTGTCGAGCGCGTTCTTGAAGGAAATCGTCTGGCGGCGGTAGGGCAGCGCGCCGTCGCGCGTGCCGACGGATTCGGCGTTGGCGACGTTTTGGGAAACGACTTTGAGGCGGTCCTGCTGGGCTTTGAGGCCCGCCGAGGAAATATGGATCGTGTCGATCAGTTCCATGGTTTACCTATTTGTTGCCCGCAGCAGTGCGGTAGAGCGTGGTGAATTTCTTGTACATGGTGCTCGAAAGCTGGAACTCGGCACCCGTGTCCGACAATTTGCCCATCTGGTCCTCGAGCACGACGTTGTTTTGTGTCGGGCGGGTTTCAAACGTGTTGCGGTCTTTGTCGCTTTTGAAATCGCTGGTGTCGGGAAGCGTGCCGCTCAGATGCGTCGGCGAGGTGACGCGCATGGGCAGGTGGTTGTTTTGCATATCGACCAGTTTTTTAAAATCGAGCGGCGCAAGTTCGCGCGCTTTGTAGCCCGGTGTGTCGATATTGGCGATGTTCTGGGCGATGACGGTCTGACGGTTGCCCATATATTTCATATGGCCCTTCATCATCACGTTAATGGCTGGTTCGTTCGTATCCATACCCGGCTCCCGCGTTCCTCAAAGCATCTGCATTGCAGTTCTAGTAGTTAAGTAGTGCAAAGCAGATGCCACCCTGTTTTCGTACGTTTGCTTGCCGAGCTCTTGCCGGATGGTTCGTGCCATCTCTGTCGATACATGCAATATAGGCAGATTTTACCCATATTGCAACTAAAATATCGTATAGCATCGCAATAATGACTGTGGTAATGAAGGAAGACCAGTAGGTCAAAGCTAGCCAGTAGGTCATTATGCTGTATTTATCGCGCAAGATTGGCGAATCGATCGTCATCAACAACTCCATTGAGCTTACGGTCGTCGAGGTGCGCGGCAAGTCCGTGAAACTCGGCTTCGTGTTCCCGCCGGATGCGACGGTGCTGCGCAAGGAAATCCACGAAAAGATCATGGCCGAGAACATGGCCGCCGCCGGGTCGGAGGGCGATGCCGATTTCTTCGAGGCGGATTTTGATTTGTCGCACCTCGATGCGCTGCCGCCGCCGATCGAGAAGAAATGAGCGAGCGCGAGCCAACAGTGAATGTGAAAGAGACGGACGAGCGCGCGAAGCCCGCACCGTTGGTGCAAAAAGCAGTGGCGGTGGAATATGAGCGCGGGGTGGACGAAGCGCCGCGCGTGACGGCGAGCGGGAAGGGCGCCATCGCCGAGCAGATTTTGCAGATCGCTTTCGAGCGCGGCATCAAAGTGCGCGAGGATGCGGAGCTGGTGGAAATCCTCTCGCTGGTCGAAGTCGATTCGCCGATTCCGCTCGAAGCGTTCACGGCAGTTGCCGAAATTCTCGCCTTTGTGTATCAGGCCAATGCGAAGCGCAAACCGCGCCCGCCTGTGTATCAGGAGTAGCCATGTCGTTGCCCGATCTCGATCCGAACCGTTCGGCTGAAGCGCTGTTTGGCGATATCGTGGCCTATGTCGAAACGGCGAATGCGCTGGTCGCGGCGCGGGACACGGTGAATCTGGTGGGGCTCGATACGTCGATTGCCGCGTTGTGCGAGCGCATCAAGAAAATGCCACCGGAACAGTCGAAACACTATGCCAGTGAGCTGCAGCACCTCATGCTGCGCATCGAGGATTTGCAGGCGAAAATGATGGCGCTGCAGGCGCAGGTCACGGCCTCGCTGAAATCGCTCAACACGCAGAAAAAAGCGGCGCATGCCTATACGAAAGCGCCGAGCGGGCGCGTGGAGGAATAATGGAATTCGCCGAATATTCGCGGTTTTTCTTCGCGCTCGCGTTCGTGATTGGGTTGATCTGGGCGTGCGGTTATGTGCTGAAACGCACGGGTATGGATAAGCGCCTGCGCGGCATCACCGGCAGCCAGGGGCGGCTTGCGGTGGTGGATGTGCTCTACCTCGACCCGAAGCGCAAATTGACGCTGGTGCGCGCGGACGACAAAGAGTACCTGCTGTTCATCGCGGGGGAACAGGCGACATTGATCGAGAAGCTGGGGGATGTAAAAAATGACACGCCATCTGCATAAAGTGATTCGCTTCATGGGTATGACAAGCTTAGGCGTTGTCGTGCTGTTGGCACTCACCCCCATCGCGGCGCATGCGCAAAGCCTGAACCTCGACCTCGGCAATGGCGGCGGGTCGGCGACGGCGCGGGTGATCCAGCTCGTGGTGCTGATGACGGTGCTGAGCCTTGCACCCTCCATCCTCGTGATGGTGACGGCGTTCATGCGCATCATGATCGTGCTCAGCTTCGTGCGCACGGCGATGGGTACGCAGAACACGCCACCGAACCAAGTTTTGGTGGGCCTCGCGCTGTTTCTCACGCTGTTCATCATGATGCCGACCTTCCAGAAATCCTACGATGACGGCATCAAGCCGATGATGGCGGAAACGATCGACCAGGGGAAGGGCTTGGCGCTCGCGGCGCAGCCCTTCCATGATTTCATGATGCAGCATGTGAAGGAAAAAGACCTGCAATTGTTCGTCGATATGAGCAAGACCAAGGTCGATAAGCCCGAGGATGTGCCTTACCAGGTGCTGATTCCTTCCTTCATGATTTCGGAATTGAAGCGCGCGTTCGAAATTGGCTTTTTGATTTTCATTCCGTTCCTCATCATCGACATGGTGGTGGCTTCGGTGCTGATGGCGATGGGGATGGCGATGCTGCCGCCCATTGTGATTTCGCTGCCGTTCAAGATTATTTTCTTCGTGCTGATCGACGGCTGGTACATGCTGGCCGGGAGCCTCGTGCGCAGCTTCGGGGTGCAGTGATGGGCGGCTGGCTGATGCAGTTCGTCTGGTTCGCGCTGCTATGCGTCGGCGTGGTGGTGGCGCTGTGGCTGTCGTTCTGGGTGCTGCTCGCGATTTTTGCGATTGGGGTCGTGGCCGTGATCTGGTCGCACTTACGGGATTATTTGCTCGCGAAGGGCATCCTCAACCCGACGCCCGGTGTGCCGCCGGGGATGGACGGGCAGGCCGCCTGCCGCCGGTGATCGAGGGCGATTTCACGCGGGTGGATGGGGAGTAGGCGCTGTCTGTAAATTAGCTGCAGCGCTTTCTGAAAGCATGAAAATAGTAAGCGTCACCCCGTGGCGAGCACGGGGTGACGACCTGTGGGTGGGGCTACGCAGAAGCCTATACTCAAGCCGTCACCCCGTCTTTACGACGGGGTCCCGCTTTGTTACTCTCAGCGAATGGCCTATTATGTTTACATCCTTGCTTCGCGCTACCGAGGCACACTTTATGTTGGTGTAACGAACGATCTTGCGCGCCGGATATATGAGCATAAAACCGATGCAGCGGATGGATTCACGAAAAAGTATGATGTGAAGCTGCTGGTTTATATGGAAGCGCACGACACGATTGAAATGGCTATTCGCCGCGAGAAGCTAATTAAAAAATGGCGCCGGGAAATGAAGTTCGAGGAAATCGAAAAGCAGAATCCTGATTGGCATGATCTGTATGAAATATTGAACCAGTAAGCGGGACCCCGTGGTAAACACGGGGTGACGACCTGTGGGTGTGTTTCGGTAGAAGCTCAAATTCCTTTTGCGCACCCAGATATTTTACCGCTTCTACGCGACCACGTGCCTACTGCACCGCCTCGCTCAGTTTCCCCGCAGCGATTTTTGTTTTGAACGTGTCGAGGAAGCTCTCCGTGTGGCTGATCTGCGCGGCGAGCATGTTGAAATCCTCAGGGTCGAGCGGGGTGGTGTCGTTCGTGATGTAATCGAAGATTTGCTTGTAGCGGCTGTTCGGGATGAGGCCGGAATAATAGTCGCGTAAATAGCGCAACTGCGTGTAATCGCCCTCGAACGCGTAGGCGAGGGAGAGCTTGAGCAGCACGCCGGTTTCTTCGGGCGTCAGCGGTTCGGTGAGGTTCGCGCGCGCGCCGAGAATGTCTTCGGCATGGTTGACGACGCTCGGCCAGTCTTTCATCGCCCACAGGATTTCAAGGCGCAGGAAGCTGCCCGCTTTGCTGGTGTCGTTGCTGATGACGCCGACGGCTTCGTCGTATTTGCCGAGCTTCATCAGCGCTTCGGCGGTGAGCTCCTGCCGTTGCAGGCGCAGCTCCGGCTTGTTCTCGCCGTAATTGGTGATTTCCAAGATGTCGAGCGCTTCCTGCGGGTGCTGGTTGAGGATATGCAGCAGCGCGAGGCGCGCGCCGATCTGCGAGCGGTTTTCGCCGGTGGCGCGGAAGCGCACCTGGTTGTCGAGCAACTGGGTCGCGCGGTCGAGCAGGTCGATGGCGGCCAAACGGTCGGCGAGTTTTTGGATGATTTTGTCGCCGTTGTCGCCCAGCGGCGTGAGGTCGCGGAATTCGTAGAACAGCGAGAGGGCTTTGAGCGGCTGCATGTCATCGGCGAGGCCGTCCAGGAAAATGCGCTGGAACAGGTCGCTCATCTGCCCGGAGGTGGCGAAGGTTTCGGGGTCGTTCGGGAACCCGTCGAGGATGGCGCGGTAGGTGCGCAGTTCGTCGTCGTAGCGTTTCTGGTCGGTGTAAAGGCCGATCAGGTTGAGCAGGATCGCGTGGTCGATCGCGTCGCCGCGCCAGCCGAGGCGGGTGTTCTCGAGGATGTCGCTGGCTTCCGGCGCGGTGAGCTTGCCCTGTTTGTAGCGCAGCAAGGCGGCGGCGTAGCGCGCTTTCACGGCGACGCGGCGGTTGTCGTTTTGTTTCGCGAGGCGGTCATAGGTTTTGAGCGCTTCGTCGATCTCGCCCTTTTTCGCGGCGACGGCGCCGAGGGCGAAATCGGCTTCGTCTTTCACCGGGTCGGCGATGTCGTCATGCACCAGCGTGTCGAAGGCGGCGAGGGCTTTTTCCTCCTCGCCGTTCGCGATATAGGCATCGGCGGCGATGACGGCGAGGCGCTGGCGCACGCGCGGCGGGTAGAAATGGATGTAGAGCTTGTTGTATTTCAGGAAATGGAATGGCAGCGGGTGGAAGCCCGGTGGTGCGGGCGGTACGGGCGGAATCACCACGCCGGTAGCGACGGGGGCTGCGGTCGCGGTCGCCGGGGCTGGGCCGCCCGCTTGCGGGGCGAGGGCGTTGTTGGCGCTCGCGTCGTTCGGGCTGGCGGAAGTGCCCTGGATGTTTTCGACGGTGCTGGGCGGCGGCGCGAACTGGGCGACGACTTCGCGCCACGGGTTCGCCTCATCCAGCTCGGTGAGTTCGGGCGCTTGTAAATCCTTCGCGGCTTCGTCCATGTGGTAGTTCATCACGTGCGAGGCGGCGCTGAGCAGCGCCAGTTTGTTCGCGACGTAATAATCGTGGTAATCGCGTTGGATGAGGCCGAGCGGACCGAGCGCTTCCGTGCCCATGCCGGAGGCGAGGTAGAGCTTCGCCAGCTCGAACAGCGCGTCGGCCTTCGCGGATTTGGTGGCGGTGGCGACGGTGTGCAGGCGGTCCATCTCGGTGTCGTGGAATTTATCCGGCGGGACGTACCACTGGTCGTAGGCGAGCACGGTGCCGGTGCTGCGGATGCCGCCGGGCACGGGGTTTGAGCCCGCGACGAGCGGCAGGCTTTCCGAAATCGCGAGGCCTTCGGGGCTGCTCAGGATGAAGCCGGTGCGTGACTGGCTGGTGCTCACGTCATGCCGCTTGGTGATGATGGCGATGCCCTGGTTCGCAGCGAGCACGGAAATTTCAGGATAATTATGCTCGCCGGTGACGCCGCGACCGTTTTCGTAAGAAGGCACGACGATGAGTTCGTCGCCCGCGTTGGGGTCGAAGAAGCGCACGGTCGGGGCGACGTCATACGCGCCGAGGATGAGGCGGGAGGTGCCCTCAAGCGTGTCGGCGGCAAGCGACACATCGAGCGCGGGCGGCGTGAAGCTTTGGCTCAGCACCACGTTCCAGCCATAGCCGCCTTTGACTTGCTCGCCGCGGGCGTAGAGCGTGCCGTCCGTAATCAAGCGCAGCACGGTGTTGTTGGGGTAAGCGTATTGCGTGACGTTGACGATTTGCTTGGGCATCACCGTGCCGAGCAGGGTGGCGTTGACGTTTTTCAGGCGCGAGAAGACGATCCAGATGTCATGCCCGCGGCGGAAGACGGCAGCGCCCGTGCGCTCGCTCCACGGGAAGTTGATGGTGGTTTCGCCGTTCACCGTGCGCGCGGTGACGACGAACGGGCCGTTGGGTTTGGCTTTGGCGGGCGCTATAGCTTGGGTTGCGGGGGCCGTTGCTTCACTCGCCGAGGCGGTCGTGTTTTTCGGTGCTGTCGTTGCGCTTTCGGCGTCCGGTTTTTTCGTAGGCTCGGGTGTTTCATGTTTGGTGCTGAGCATCGCATCCGCAGGTGGTGTTGCGGTTTTCGCAGCGGGGGCTTTCGCTGCGGGTGTTGGTTTTTCCGCCGCAGGTTTTGCCGGGGGTACGTTGTGTTTGGTGCTGAGCAACGCGTCTTCGGTATGGGGCGCGGGTTTGGCTGCCGCGGCGGGTTTTTCCTTCGCTTCCTTGGCGGCGGGTTTTGCTGCGGCGTTTGCGACCTCGCCGGACGGCTCGCCGATCAGGTCGATGCCGACGCCTTTGCCGCTGACGAACTGGCGCAGGCGGTAGGGTTTGGTGAGGGTGAGCATGACGGTGTGCTTGTCCGTCGAGACGCTGACGGCGGTGACATAGCCCGGCAAGGCGGTGCGGATGGAAGCGGCGGATTGGCTCACCGGTTTGTCAAACACAAGGGTCGCGGTGGTGCCGCTGACGGAGGCTTTCAGGTGCGCGCCGCCGTCGAACGCGAAGTTGGCGCGGGCGTAGCCTTGGGCGGGTGCGGCGTCGAGCGTGGTGGCGTAGAAGGTGAAGCCCGCCAGCCAGACGAAGGCGAGCGTGATCGACAGGCGCAATCTGTTCGTGGGCGAGCTCATAGCATGTTCCGATGCTATCTTCCCGTAATCCCAAGCGAATGCAACCGCCGGGTGATGGTTATACAAAATTTTGGATGGGAGGGTTTAGGGTGTAGGGGAATCCAGCGTGGCGAGTCTTCGCCACTATGGCTCCTATTCATTTTAGAAAAGATGGATTCCCCTCGAATTTGCTAAAGCAAATTCGAGGAATGACGGAGTGTGGATGTGGTATAGTTTCAGCCTAACCTAACTTGCCGAAAAGAGCTTATCGACATCGTCCTGGCTCGGCTTGTCCTTGCCGAGTTGCGGACCGTCCATCAGGTCTTCGTCGGGGCGGCGACGGCCATTGTCGATATCGCCGACTTCAAGGTTTTCCGGCAGGGCGCCGCCGAATAGTTTCACCACGGCGCTGATGCGGAATTCGATCTGCTCCAGCGTGTTGAGCACTTTCTTGATGCGCTGGCCGGTGATGTCCTGAAAGCTGCAGGCCTCCAAGATGCCGACTGCGGCGTCACCGATTTTTGCGCCCGCATCCGCATCCGCCAGCCCACCGGCGAGGGCCATGATGACATCCGCCTTATCCATGATGGCGTTGGTCGCTTCCTCGGTGTGACGCACGACTTCCTTGAGTTGGAGCGAAGCGTGCGAGATGTTTTTCTCGTTGCCGGTTTTTTCCTCCGACAAGGTAATGGCGGCGATTTCGCTTTTGGCTTCGGAAATGTAGAGCGCGATCTTTTCGATCTCTTTTTGCAACTGCTCGCTGGTAATTTTGTCGGTCATTGACAGCTCCTTAGAATGCGCCGAAAACGGCTTCGAGTTTTTGCTTCAATGTCTGCGCATTGAAGGGCTTGACGATGTAATTGGAGACGCCTGCTTGCTTGGCGGCGATGATGTTTTCGGTCTTGCTTTCCGCCGTCACCATGATGAAGGGCAGGGATTTGATGTTCGGCGCGGCGTTGGTGCGCACGAGTTTCAGGAATTCGAAGCCCGACATCGGCTCCATGTTCCAGTCGGACACGATGAGGCCGTATTGCTTTTTCTGGACCATGTCCCACGCCATGGTGCCGTCGGTCGCCTCGTCGATATTGGCGAAACCGAGCTGGTTGAGCAGCCCGCGCACGATGCGCAGCATGGTTTTGTAATCATCCACAATCAGGATGGGCATTGCTTTATTGATTGCCATAAGTGGTTACCTGTATCTAAATTCGCTTTATAAAAATTAAGGTCATGCAATGAACTGGTCGGACATTCGAAACATCGCCATCGCCCTCGAGGAAGCCCACCCGGAGGCGGATAACGTGAATTTACGCTTCACCGATTTGCGCGACTGGATTCTAACTTTACCAAATTTTACCGGTGCAGCCAATGGTTGTAACGAGAAAATCCTCGAAGCGATCCAAATGGCGTGGCTCGATGAACGTGATTAATGGCCGATTTTTTACTCCTATACAGGTTAGCATGGCCTTATTTACGCAGGAATGGTTTAAGAATTCGTAAATTCCACCCGCAGGATTTTTGACCCGATGCGCGTTCTTTTTTCACTTTCGAGCCTTGAGGACACCAAGAGATTGGCGGAAATGCTTGGCTCGCGCCTGCGTTGTGGCGATGTGGTCACACTGGCGGGGGATTTAGGCGCGGGGAAAACGACCTTCGCGCAATTCCTCATCCAGTCGCTGAGTGCTGTGGCGCTGGAAATCACCAGCCCGACTTTTACGCTGTTGCAGACGTATCCGGTCACGCTTGGCGATGGGACTGCATGCGAATTGTACCATTATGACCTCTACCGCATCGAGCATCCATCCGCGCTGGTGGAACTCGGGCTTGAGGAGGCGTTCGCGCAGGTCGCCCTCATCGAATGGCCGGACCGGCTCGGCGGGATGGCGCTGCCAAACGCGCTTGCGCTTTCCTTCACGCTTCACGATGATGGGGCGCGAAGCGTCACCGTTCGTGGGGACGCGGTGCGATGGGGTGAGATACAGCCATGAATGCAGTGACGAAAACGCGGCCCGACCGCAGCGCAGCGATGGATGATTTCCTTGCCCGCATCGGCTGGACGGGCGCGATGCGGCGGATGTTGGCGGGGGATGCGTCGTTCCGCCGCTACGAGCGCGTGCATCACGGCGACACGATCGCGGTGCTGATGGATGCGCCGCCGCCGTGGGAAGATGTGCGCCCGTTCATCGCGGTGACGGATTTGCTGAGCGCGTGCGGCGTCACGGTGCCGAACATCCTCGCGCGGGATGAATCGCTGGGATTTTTGTTGCTCGAGGATTTGGGGGATGTGTCGTTCACGCGGCTGCTCAAGGCCGAACCGGCGCGCGAGGCGGAACTGTACCGCGCGGCGACGGATGCGCTGGTGACGATCCACGATGCTTCGCGGGCGAATGATGCGACGCTTGCGGCGGCGCTGCCACCCTATAACGAAGCGGTGTATTTGCGCGAGGCGGCTTTGTTTGCGGAATGGTTTTTGCCGCAAATCCACGGCATTGAGAAGGCAAAGGCGCTGCGGGAGGAGTATCTCGCGCTCTGGCGCGGGATTCTCGCGGAAACAAACTTGCAGCAGAACTGCCTCGTGCACCGCGATTACCATGCGGATAATTTGTTCTGGCTCGGCGAGCGGGACGGCCATCGCGCGGTTGGTATGATCGATTACCAGGACGCGCTGTGGGGCGATGCGGCGTACGATCTCGCCTCGCTGCTCGAGGATGCACGGCGGGATGTAGCGGTGAGCACGGCGAGCGATTGCTTCGTGCAATATTGCGAGGCGATCGGCGCGGAGGCGGCGGACTTCACTGCGCGTTATGCAGTGCTGGCGGCGCAGCGTAACGCAAAAATCATCGGGATTTTTTGCCGCCTGTGCATCCGCGACGGCAAGGCGCATTACCTCGATTACCTGCCGCGCGTGTGGGGGCATTTCTTGCGTGATCTCCAGCACCCGCTGCTGAAGCCGCTGGCGGATTTCGTCGCGGTTTATGTGCCGGAGGTATGGCGGGGGAAGTTCGCGGCGGATGTTGCCGTGGGCGGTATCGTTCCATGAACCTCACCCATGCGATGATCCTCGCGGCGGGGCTGGGCACGCGCATGCGGCCTTTGACGGATACACTGCCCAAGCCGCTGATCCCGGTCGCGGGCAAGCCGCTGATCGACTGGTGTTTGGAGTGGCTCGACGCGGCGGGGATTGCCGAGGTGGTGATTAATAGTTCGTACCGCGCGGAGCAGCTCGAAGCGCATGTGGCGGCGCGCGGCAAGGTGCATATCTCGCGTGAAGGTGCGCCGCCGCTGGAAACGGGCGGGGGGATTGCGAAAGCGCTGCCGCTGCTGGGCGCGGGGCCGTTTCTCAGCATGAACAGCGATGCGATTTTTCCGACGAGCGTAGTGCATCCCGTCACGCGTTTGCGTGATGCGTGGCGTGACGGGCTCGATTTCCTGATGCTGGTTGTTGCGAAGGAAAATGCCATCGGCTGGGAAGGCGGGCGCGGGGATTTCGTGGTGGAGGCGGATGGGCGGTTTCGTCGTCCGCGCGAAGGCGAGGACGCGGCTTATATCTTTACCGGCGTGGAGATCATTCACCCGCGCGCGTTTGCGGGCTGCCCGGCGGGCGCGTTTTCGCTCTCGCAGCTATGGAACGCGCGCCTTGGTGCGGATGGCTATTTCACGCGCATGCGCGCGGTGGTGCATGACGGCGCATGGCTGAATGTCGGCGACCTTGCGGGCTTAGCTGCGGCGGAAACCTATGTCGGGTTATCGACCGGCTCGCGGATGTAAGGCGGCTGGCTGCCGACGGTGGGCGTCGTCGGGATCATGTAGCCCGCAGGTAAGTTCACCGTGCGACCGATATGCATCTCGAGCGGGAATTGCAGGTAATTGCCCGGGATCGTATAGGTCGTATTGGCCGGGAATTTCTGCAATTGCGAGCCGCCGGGGGTGAGCAACTGGCCGCCATTGGTCATGATGACGGTGCCGCTCGCCGCGTTGACGACCGCCGGGGCGTAGGCCAGCAACATTGCGCCGTTGAGGTAGATCGTGCCGCCCTCGTTGAAGGTGAGCGACGGCGCGGTCGAGCCGATATTCACGATGGTGTTCGCCGGTGCGTAAAGCTGCGTGTTCGCCGCCGTTTGCGCCATGACGGCGGTGCGGCCCGGCAGGCTATAGAACGTCGCCGTCGAGCCCGGCGGGTAATAGAGCGTCGGACGGGCGAGCACCGCGAACAGGGTTTTGTTTGGGCAGACGGTCGGGTCCGGCGTGATCGTTACCATGTCGCAGCTGTCGCTCGGGTCGTCCGGCGGGCAGGCTTGCGCTGTGGTCGGCAGGCCTTGCGCTTCCGCGCAGGTGGCGGTCGGGCCGGAAACTTCCGTGGTGTCGCAGCGCCAGACCCAGTCATCCTTCCATTTGCAGCCGTTGAACAGCGTGCAGACATCTTTCATTTTGTTCCACGGGGTCGGGGTGAAGGTATAGTTCGTGCAATCCGTGCTCGGGGCTGGCACGATTTCGATGTCGCGCAAGCCGGAGAGCGGCTGGAAGTAGGTGTTCTGGTCGGCGCAGCCCTGGCTCAAATCCGGCGCTTGGGGCACACCGGTCGCGCTCAGCGGCAGGACGAGGTATTTCTCGACTTCGCCGGGGACATAGACGGGGATGTAGTTGCCATCCATCTCGGCGCGGGATTTCAGGCGGATGGCGATGGATTTCGCGCTCGCATTGTAGGAAATCATCTGTCCCATCGGCGCGGTGAGGTCGACGGTTTTCTGCATGAGGTTATGGCTCGATTTCTGGCAGAGGATCTGCGGCAGCGCGACATTGTTCAGCGTCTGCACGAACTGGTTGCCCGATTTCGTGTAGGCGGAAATGGTATAGGAGCCGTCATCGATCACCGCGAAGCTGGTGGCGTTCGGGTTCAGCACGAGGTCGCTCGTGGTGATGGGCACGGTGCCGCCGCAGGCTTGCGCGAGGGTTTTGCCCCCGGCGACGGATTGGCGCACGCCGTACGCGCCGGTGGTGTCGGTTTCGGCGGGGCAGCTATCGTCCGTGATGCCAGCGGCGAGGGCGGCGGAATTGGTGGTGCCGGTTTTGTCGGTGAACAGGTTGTTCAGGAAGTCCGAACAGGTGCCGGGCGGCAGCGAGACTTGCGGCGGAATGCCGATGGCGACGCGCGGCGGCAGGATGGTGCAGCTATTGCGGATGGCGGCGGCGCTGACGCTGGCCGGGGCTTTGCGCGCGCCAGCAGGGGATTCGGGCGCGGCGATGGTGCCGTAATCGAAGCCGTGCGCGCCGCAGCATTTCACACCGCCCGGCGGGCGCATGGCGGGCCCGGGATCCGCGCCGCGATGGGCGCTGCAGGCGGCGACATCCGCCGGATTCAGTTTCTTGATATTCTCGTCCCCGGTCGTTGCCATGATCGTCGCGCAATCCGGCGTGGTTTGGGCGAAGGCGTTGTTGCCGAGGAAAAAGGCCGTGAGCAGGACGACCGAGTGGACGATATTACGCATAACATGCATCCTTTTTAGTTACATTGCGTCGCGTTACTTTTGTCGCATCCGGTGCGAACATCCTGGGATGGGCGGTAGAGTTGCAGGCTGCTCCATGCGGTTTGCTCGCAGTGGGAAATTTTGGTTTCCTCGCAGGTGCCGATGGAGTGGATTTTGGTGTATTCCGCCGAGGCTTCGGGCGGAAGCTCGCCGGGCTTGAAGTAGTAGCGGGTTTTCATCTGGCCCCACGTGTCGGTGGTGCCGCAGATATCGGGCCATTTGCCGTCATCCGGCTCGAACACGCGGACGAAACAGCTTTTGCTCGTTTCGCAATCGCCGTTGGTCGTATTGCTGGTGGTTTTGCTCGTATGCGCTTCGATGACATAGGCCATTTTGGCAAGGCCCGGCGCGGCGGCGTTGTTGCCGGGGCCGTTCGGCATCAGGATGATGTCGCCGGGCTGGGCGTTGTCGAGGCCGCCGACAGTTCCACCACCTGCCGCGCCGCCGAAATTCGGGAATTTATTGTTGCTGTCGGCGGCGGAGAGGTAACCGCGCCAGCCAAGTGGGAGCGCGACTTGGTTGAGTTGCTTCAGGTAGACGGTGCTGGCGTCATCCGGTGGGCTACCCGCCGCGACATATTGTGGCCAGGTCATGTAGGTGCAGTTCGAAGTGCGCCCGTGCGGCTGGCGGGTGCATTTGCTGACCGTCGGCTGCTGGATTTCACCGCCGCTGATATTCAGCATCATGTTTTCCGCCGCGCCGGGCTTGAAGACTTTTTCGTAGCGCGCGATGCAGCTCAGGCCCACTTTGTTCATGGTGTGGGCTTCGTAGAGTTTCAGTTCTGTCCAGCTCGTCACCGGGTCGGGCAAGGTGATGCTGACGCCAGCGAAGGTGGCAGGCAGGCCCCAGCCCATGGTTTTGCAGCGCTGGTCGGTGTATTTGTCCGCAGCTTTGACGCCGTTGCTGTCCGCGGGTGCGGCATCGGATGCGACTTTCGCCGCCGCCTCGCGCCCGACGCCGACGATGGCGGTGTACTGGCCGGTGGTGTCGTTCGCGGGCTGGTCGTTCGCGTCATGGGTTTCGGTGCGCTGGAGCGACTGGCCGAGATCCCAGATGATGGGGTAGGGCATGTGGTTGCCGAAATATTCCTTGAAGGTCATGCCTTCGAGCGCGCCGTCTTTCAGCACGACGTTGTCGCCGTTCGTATCGTCCGGATCGTTCGGGTTGTGGTAGCGCATTTTCAGCTTATTGAGGTTGGTGTAGGGCGCGCGCAGGTTTTTGCAGATGAGCGGCATCGGCGTGCCGCAATTGGCCGGGCGCTTGTTGCCATTGAGGCCGCCGGGACGCCAGTTGGAGTCGATGGTTAAGTCCTGCCCGAGATACGTCGTGGTGCAGGGCGGGTGGTGGCCGTTATTGTAAGGCTGGCCGTTTTGCGGCGCGGGCCCTTCATCGTCCACCTGGCCGCTGAGTTTGAAACATTTCCAGCAATCCTCGAAGGTGAACATGAAATAGGGTGGTGGCATCAATAGCGGGATGCTGCCCGTCCATTTGACCTGATAGCAGTAGGTCACGAGGGTTTCGGCCCAGCCGGCGAGATCGTAAGCGATCAGCGGGCGCGGCACGAACTGGTCGAGGTAGCAGGCTGCATTGTAGCCCGCGCGCTTAGTCAGCGCGTCCTCGAATGTTTTCTGGCGGAAGGTCAGCACGTCGACCTTCACTTCGTCATCGTCTTTTTTCTGCGGGTCGGTTTCGGTTGAGTTCCTGACGCCCGCGCAGAACACCGAGTTTTTTAACGGGTTCATGTAGATGGCAAGGCTGCCTTGGATGGCGAGTGCCGTTGTCGAAAACGAGCCGAGCGAAGTGAAAGAGATGTTGCTGTAGTCGCGGTCGTTCAACAGGTAATCCCAGCGCGGGGAGAAGGGGTGGGTCGGGTCGTTGATGTCCTCGAACTTCACGGTGCTGATGGTCGACAGCAGCACTTCGGGGAAAGGTTTCGGCGGGGTTTCGAGTTCGTTCGGCGGCGGCATCGGGTGATCGAGGGTGATGCCGCAGGGCAAATGCGGCTCGTGGTCGCAGGGCAGGCCAAGGCTCGACAGCAGGCCGACGCAGGGGGTGCATTTCACCGCCGAGGTGGTTTTACGGTAGGTTGGGTCCTGGAGCAGTTTTTTCCACGCGGCCGCGATATAGGTACTGGCGCTGTATTCGTTGGAGGGGACGCGGTAGACGTTGAGCGGCTGGCATTCGGTATCGAGCGTCAGCGGCAGGCCGGGGCGGGTCGGGTCGTCGCCGGAAAGGATTTGCGAGTTGCCCGGCTGCGGGGCGTAGAGCGATGGGGTCAGCGCCGTGCCTTTTTGTGCCGGGTACATCGCGGAATAGAGCAGGTATTGGTTGGCGCAGTTATCCGCCTGCAGGCGGATCAGCCTCGCCCAGTCCTGCTGGCTGGTGGGGTTCGAGGGCAGTTTGATCTGCGTGGTGCAGGAGGCAAGGCGCTTGGTGCCGGGCGCGGTGTTGCCGAACAATTGGAAAGTGCGCGAGGAATCCCCCGGTGTGCCGAGGCCGTACGTGCCGGAATAGGGCAGGCCCTGGTCGCTCGCATCGCGCGGGTATTGCCAGAGATAGGGGCTGTAGCCGGTCATATAGGACTTTTTCGGCGTGTCGATCATCGGCATGGGTTTGGGCGGGCAGGAGGGCCGCGTACCCACGATTTCGGTAGTGCTGGCGGGGTTGACCTTATCGCAGGAGACGACCTGGCTGCGGTAGCTCATGTCGCAATCCATGTTGGCTTTGCCAGCAGGCGGGCTATTGGGCTCATGGCAGACTTGCGCCGCAGCGACGCCTGCCGTGACCATCACCAGCATTGCGGCGATGATGCTTTTAAAAGACAACCTCACGAAACTGCCCACACCCAAGGATGTTGTTATTGCGATTATTATTTACAATAGCATAATGCCCGGTAAGCTGCACCCAAATTGTTCAGTATTTTAGTGATTGTTAATAATATGGTCGAAGACGACAAAAAAATCGCTGAATCAATACGTAACGGGACCTATTATGCGCAGGCGCGCGATTGGTTCGAGACGATGTATATCGGACCCGTTTCGGAACGCAGTTTCTTCCTGATTATTGCCGTTCTTTCAGGCTTTATCGCGCTTTTCAGCGTGAGTTCCGTGATGCGGCTGATGCCGCTCGACAAGCGCGAGCCGATCCTCATCCGCGCGCCGGAGAATTACGACGATATCGAGATGACGCTCGTCAAAATCGGCGAGCCGCGCGAGGCGGTGAACCCGGCCTTGTCGTATTTCTACGTGACGCAATATGTCATCGCGCGCGAATCGTTCTATGCTTCGACCTTCACGGCGAACGCGAAATTCGTGCGCGCGCAGTCGGACAGTGCGAGCTATACGGCTTATGCGCAGAGCTACGATCCGGCGAACCCGGCAAGCCCGTTCGCAGCACTCGGGGATGGCGGGCAGCGGCAGGTCAACATCGACAATGTGCGCATGCACGCGCCGGAAAAAGGTAGCAACCAATATACCGCCGAGGTGAATTTCACGGTGGATACGGTGGTTAATCAACAGGAGACGAAATCGCGGTGGACGGCGCAGATGAATTACATCTATACGCAAATCACACCCGAGCTTGTCACGGACCCCGAAACGAAGCAGAAAGTCTTGAGCGTTAACGATCCACAATTTCAGGTAGTGAATTATGTCCTCGCCCAACGTCAGTAAATATTTCCTGTTCGCGCTGCTTGCTTTGGGCTTCATCGCCCCGGCGCAGGCGCTGCAAACGCCGCGTGCCATCGCGACCGACAGCCGCATCCGCACGGTGCGCTACAGCCCGAACGAGGTGTACCAGTTCATCGGCCATTACGGATATCAATCGGCGATCGAGTTCGAGGAGGGCGAGAAAGTGCAGACCGTGTCGGTGGGCGATTCGGTGGCGTGGCTCATCAACCCGTCGGGCAACCGGATTTTCCTGAAACCCATCGACCAGAACGCGCTGACGAACATGACGGTGATTACCGACAAGCGTTCCTACCTGTTCGAGCTGCATGCGGAGGAAACGAAGGATATCCGCGATAAGGACATGGTATTCTCCTACCGCTTCATCTACCCGCAAAGTGATAGCTCGGCGATAGATTTCTCGCAGAATGACGCGCTGCCGGACCTCGAGAAGGACGCGGCGAAATTCAATTTCAACTACTCCATCCGCGGCAGTAACGTGATCGAGCCGATCCGCATTTTCGACGATGGGGAATTTACCTATTTCGAGTTCAAGGATAAAAATGCCGAGATTCCGGCCTTCTTCCGCGTCGATAGCGTCGGCAACGAGGAACTCATCAACTTTAGGAAGCGCGGCAATTACATCGTGGTCGAGCGGGTGGCTTCGCGCTTCACCCTGCGCCGGGGTGCGGATATTATCTGCGTCTATAACGAGAACATGCCGATGCCGAAAACGCCGGTGCCGGAGAAGTCGTTCCTGCAGAAAGTGCGGGATTACCAGGCGTTCTAAGGGTTAAACAATCTTAATATAATTGTCACACTTCGTGGCCTCCATTGCGCGTAGACTCAGCGAAATTCAATGGGGGATGGCCATGGCCGATACGAGCAAAATAACGAAGCAGGGCGTCACGCCGTGGGCGGTGGTAAATGTGCCCGCAATCGAGGCCGGGCTTTCTGAAAAGCCGGGCTGGAGCGAAGTGCGCCGGGCCATCGCCGAGCATACGCAGCTTCGCGAACCGAACGGCCAGAAGCGGGATCTCGAATCCTTCCAGAGATGGCTGGCGGTGGTTGGGAAACTGGGCGAGCATTATCCCCCTGAAAAACGGGCAGAGCTGGGCCGCAATAAGCCGGTAATAGGGTTTGCCGAAACCGCCATCCATGGTTTGAACCTCAGCCCGAGCGGCAAGCTGGCGGGGGCAGTGCGGCAGGCGGAGGCGCATTATTTCCAGCAACTGGCAGAGGCGGGGAATGCCTCGCACCAGAGCGTGACGGAAGGGCAGGAGGAGCGCCCGTCAGGGTTCGAGCGGACGCGCGGGCCAAAGAAGCACGAGCAAGGGCAGCCGCCAGAGCAACCGCAAGAATCGCTGCCTGCGGAGAGAGAGAAGGGCGTTTCTACTGCCGTCGATAGCGAGGATAACGCGGCCATGAGTGCCGCCATGGCCGCTAAAATGCAGGCGCGCTATGTGGAGGCGCTGAACGCGGAGCAGGACGGATTCCACCTGTTTGCGGAGGATGCGCTGCTGGCGAAATCCGATATTTCGCGCGAGCCCTCGCGTTCGCTGGATGAGGGCATTCCGTTCGCGCACCGGCCGTTCACGACCATCGAGCAGGGTAGCGAGCGCGCGCTTGATTTCGGTAACGCGCCCGACCGCAAAACCTATGTCGCCGAGGCGGGCCGTGAGCATGACCCGTTCCGCGGGATGCAGGCCGAAAAGCAGGCGCTTGCCGAGCGCAAAGCCCGCCCGCCCGTGCGCGGTGGCGCCGAGGCGCTGAGCGGCTTCGGGCA
>OUNJ010000465.1_pt1 | contig 24928 bp, 24 predicted proteins | sample 1755361 | NCBI WGS metagenome assembly OUNJ01 (sample SAMEA3914825, study PRJEB12502) | metagenome | biome: forest; material: soil | place: USA | collected 2012-03-12 | depth 0.1 m
AATCACTGCGTAAGTTTACGTTCATTAACGAGTTCCCACAGGGCCATCGCTCCCGCACCCTAAGGCACAGAAACAACAACCCAATGGTTGTCTATTAAAGAGACCGCAAACAACAAATGTCGTATCGGCACGTATTCCAACGTACCCACAGAACACCGCCGCCTGCGTTTCCCTTTCCATTCAAACAATGTCAAAGACCTACCCCACGGCTGGCCATGCCGGCCGCGGCAACAACTTATTCCCGTCGTTGTAAGGAGGCGCGTATTTAGTGTGCGCGCCAAATCGTGTCAACCGACTTTTTCCTCTTTTTTACAAATTCGGCGAGAAAGCCTTATCCGCAAAAACAAAGGCGGCGCAGAAGCAACGATCATCTTTTGACGGATGATCCCACGTTTACGCCGGAATCAGAAGAAGCGCCGTTTTTAATCCTTTTTTTACAAACCGGCAAGCGTAAACTGCGGGATTTATCCCCAGATCCGCGAACCGCTCCACAAGGGATCGCAACGGCAAGGCGGCGGCTTCTAAAGGGGCAGACGCAGAGTCGCAAGCTCAAAAGTGCGGAAAAAGCAAAAAACTTTCCCCGCCATTGCGCACCTGCCCGAAAACCGTCAGCCGGCGGCGATATAGGCCTTGAGAGCATGGGCCTCGTGCTCGGCCGCCATGATGCGCGCCTTGACCAGATCGCCGATCGACACGATGCCGACGAGCCGTCCGCTCTCCATCACCGGCAGGTGACGAATGCGGCGGTCCGTCATCAGTTCCAACATGGCGTCGACCGTCTCGCCCGGCGAAGCCGCGATGACGTCACGCGTCATGACCTTGCTGACCGCGAGGCCGAGCGCCTCGGGGCCCTCGGTTGCGATGGCGCGAACGACGTCCCTTTCCGAGACGATGCCGACGACCTTGCCAGCCTTGTCGGCAACAACGAAGGCGCCGACGCGACGCGTATGCAGGAGCGCCGCCACGGCCGACAGCGTATCGTCGGGCGTGACCTTGAAAACCTGTGGCCCCTTGGTATTCAGCAGTTGATTGATCAGCACTGGCGTGTCCTCCCACCGGATTCTGTTATTACGAACGCCGAAGTGTGAGCGTCCTCCCGCGCCGATAAATTTTCAATAAGCGCGGACGCTTCGCCGGCGTCAATTTGTCGTGATTTCGCAGGCGCGCAAAGGCTTTGCGAAAGGTACGCGCACGCCTCAGGCGAACAGTGATGTCTGATTTCGGCACACAGGTGTGCGCCATTTTCGGTCAACCGTCATTTCAGATCCGTCACACAACTGCGGGCAAGCCCCGGAAAAGCTTAAAAAAACCGAGCCAGATGCAAATATATACGTATTTTTTAAGGTTATGCCGGACAGTGGCATCCGATTTGCTGGCCAGGTTTCCAAGTCTTCCGGCCCCCAAAGCCATGACCCCGGAGCGTCCAATGTCGTTAACCAGACCCCTCGCGACCGCCGCTGTCCTGACCCTTGCCGCCGCTACCGGCGCCCAGGCCCAGAGCATGACGACGAGCGCCGCCGACTTCGAGACCGGCTACGGCATCGCGCGCAACGAAATGCAGAACGCCATCGACCCTTCCACGCGCGACGCCAACGGCAACCGCGTGCTGATCGACGGCATGATGGTCACCGGCACAGATAACAGCGTCTATGCCGCCGCCCAGACCTATGGTGCTGGCGACGTCTTTTCGGGCGCCGGCGCGCTGGGTGGCGCCACGGCGGTCGGCAATTCTCTCAACGTGGTGGTGAACGGCAACTACAACACCGTCATCGTCCACTCGACCCAGACCAACAACGGCAACGTCACCGCCACGGCCAACGGCACCACCGTGACCGGTGCGACGGGAACGTCGACCACTGATCAATCCCTCAACGGACAGGTTAACCTCAATGGCTTCTAAGATGCACATCACGGCGCCGAAAGCGCTCAGGCGCGTGGCCCTGCTGGCTGGCGCGGCGGCCCTGGCCTTTACGATGAGCGGCTGCGCCTCGGCGCCCGGCGTTAATTCCGAGGGCCTGTACAAGGAACCGATCGGCCAGGCCCCTGTGACGGCCAATCCGACCGCCTATTCCGACGCGTTGATCTGCCTCGGCTCCTATGCCCGGGCCCATCGCCTGGCCAGCCCGCGCATCGCTGTCGGCCGTATCTCGGACTATACGGGCAAGGTGTCGCTGGAAGGCGGCCGCGAAATCACGCAGGGCGCTTCGCTGATGGCGATGACCGCCCTGGCCAAGGCCGGCGCCCGCCAGGTCGAACGCTTCGACACGTCGGTCGGCGAACTGGAGCTGAAGTACGCCAACAACAAGCTGATCACGGACGCGCCCGTCGCCAATCCGAACCAGCCGGGCGACTACCGCAAGATCATGGCCGGCGAAGTGGCCGGATCCGACTTCTTCATCGTCGGCGGCATCACCGAACTGAACTACAACATCCAGTCGTCGGGCGTCGACGCCTATGCCGGCGGTTCGGCGGACGCCTCGGTGAAGGGCCTCTATTCCGGCCGCACCATGGTGATGAACGTGGCGCTGGACCTGCGCCTGGTCGACACCCGCACGCTAGAAGTCGTCGATGTCATCTCGTACCAGAAGCAGATCGTCGGCCGCGAAGTGAAGGCGGGCGTCTTCGACATCCTGAACAACAACATCTTCGACATCTCGGGCGGCCAGGGCGCGCTCGAGCCCATGCAGCTGGCGGTGCGCGCCATGATCGAACGCGCCACGCTGGAGTTCATGGCCAATCTCTACGGCGCATCGGGCCCGGAAGTGTGCCTCGATCCGAAGAACGACTTCCTGGAAAACCCGACCCTCGGCGCTACCGGTGGGCTTACTCCCGCTTATAACAATCTGGAGACCAACAATGCTGGCACGCGCGCCGATCCGACCCGCTGGACCGATGTGGCGGACGCTCCGCGCCGTCACGATCACGATGACCGCGACGACAGCTCTGCTTCTGGCGGGTCACGCTACTAGCCAGACCGTCGTCCCGACTGGCGCGTCCGACGTCGACAACACGCAGGACCAGGCCGGCGACGTCATCTCGACCCAGACGCTGAACGTGGTCGAAAACGACGGCCTGACCAGTGCGACGGGACAAGCCACCGGCAACAGCCTGCAGGGCGGCAATCAGAACGCCGACGCCAGCCTGACGTCGTCGCAGATCGTGCGCGGCACCATCCGCGCCGCCAACTATGTCGAAGGCGTCAACACCGGCGCCGAGGATCTGTCGCTGGGCACGCCGGTCTATTCGACCAGCCAGGCCGTCGGCAACTACCTCGCCTCGACCGCCGACCAAGGCAACCTGACGGTCAATGCCTCCCAGACCGGCGCCGGTCCGATCGTGCAGACCATCAACGACGTCCACGCGCCCAACAACGCCATCTATGTCAGCGGCGAAGGCGACTCGACCTCGGAAGTCAACCACGCCGCCTTCCAGGTGACGCAAGGCCGCCTGGTGTCGAACTTCAGCCAGACCTCAGCCACAGATGCCCGCGCCGACGTGTCGGCGACGGTGCATTACTCGCCCTCGCCCAACGCCTATAACGCCAGCGCCGCCAACAACTATTACGGCGCCTTAAGCGACGACCAGGGCTCGCAGGACCACACCGTCGTCCAGAACGAGACCGGCGCGACCATCGCGCGCTCCGAAGTCTATGGCGGCAACATGTGGCTGATGTCGTCATCCGCCACCTCTACCGGCAACAATGTCGATTTACAGAACACCGGCGGTTCGCTGGTCGTCGACAACAAGCAGACTCAAGCCGGCGCTCTGCAGGCACAATCTGTCGTGCAACTTGACCAGTATGGCGAGGCTCACGCTGCGGCGTCCGGCACCGGCAACAACCTGGCCGCCGGCGACAACGACGTCTATGTCCGCCTCGACAACGACCAGATCTCATCGGGCGGGGTCGATGTCATCGCCTCGTTCCAGGGCAATGACGGCTATGACGCCGATGTGACCGCCGACGCCGTCGGCAACCAGGCCCTGGCCTACGCCTGCGCCGAGTGCAAGGCCGACATGGGCGTCAACTCCAGCCAGGTCAACAATTCCGATGTCAACGCCACGGCGACGGCGACGATCGGTCAGGGCCGTTCGATCGTCTCGACGGCGCGCGCCACCGGCAACTCGGCCACCTATTACGTCTCGGGCGGCTCACAGTAAGATTACACATCGGTAACCTTCGCCGATTTCCCTTTATTCCGCCGCAAACATTTGTCAGGGTCGCCTGGTTTAAGCAAGACGCGCATTTGGCCAAAAAGTGCTGACACTTTTATGGAATGCGCTTTGGACCGGAGCGCGACCCTGATGTCCTTCAAGACCCCCGCCATCGCCCTGCTGACGGCCCTGGCCCTGACTTCCACCGTCCTGACGCCGCTGGCGGTCCAGGCCAAGGCGCACGCCCACGCGAAGCACACGCCCGCTGTCTTCACGCCGCAATTGCCCGACAGGGCCAAAGGCGTCGATTTCGCCCAGAACCATTCCGACATCAAGGCCGACCCCGCCGTCGTCTTCGGCAAGCTGCCCAACGGCATGACCTATATCATCATGAAGAACGCCACGCCGCCGGGTACGGCGTCGATGCGCCTGCGCATTGCAGGCGGTTCGCTGATGGAACACGACGACCAGCAGGGCCTGGCCCACTTCATCGAACACATGGCGTTCAACGGCTCGACCAATGTCGCCGAGGGCGACATGGTCAAGATCCTCGAACGCCACGGCCTGGCCTTCGGCCCGGACACCAATGCCTTCACCTCGATGGATGAAACCGTCTATCAGCTCGACCTGCCCAAGGTCGGCGACGACGACCTTGACACCGGCCTGTTCCTGATGCGTGAGACGGCGGGCAACCTTCTGCTCGACGACGGCGCCATCGACCGCGAGCGCGGCGTCATCCTGGGCGAGGAACGCCTGCGCGACAACCCCGGCACCCACGACTTCAACCACTGGATCGCCGAGGCTTTCGCGGGGCAAAAATATCCCGTGCGCCAGACCATCGGCAAGGTCGATGTCATCAATTCGGCCAAACACGACACCTTCGCCGACTTCTACAACAACTACTACCGCCCGAACAACGCCACCCTGGTCGTCGTCGGCGACATCGACCCTGCCGCCATCGAGGCGAAGATCAAGGCCAAGTTCTCCGATTGGACCTCGAAGGTGCCGGGCGACATCCGCGCCACCGATTTCGGCAGCTACCAGACCAAGGGCCTGATTGCCGACACCTATACCGAGACCGGCCTGCCCGACGGTGTCACCGTCACCTGGAACCAGCCGCTGGACGAGCACTACCAGACCGAGGCCAAGGAAATCGCCGACCTGAAGGACCAGATCCGCCTTACCATCCTCAACCAGCGGCTGGACCGCCTGGCCAAGACCGACGGCGCCACCTTCGCCGCGGCCTCGGTCGGCAAGTACGACCTGGAACACACCGCCAGCATCGTCCAGCTCAGCATCGAGCCCAAGCCGGGCCAGGACAAGGCCGCTTTCGCCCAGACCTATACCGAGCTGAAGCAATATACCGCCTTCGGCGCCGACCAGGACGAGCTCGACCGCGCCCTCGCCGACCTGGAAACCTCGTTCAAGACGGCGTTGCAGGGCTCCAAGACCCGCGACACGCGCGGCCTGGCCGACGGCTTTGCCGGCGCCATCCAGTCCGGTGACGTCATCACTTCGCCCGAACAGGACTATGCCGACTTCAAAAACATCAAGTCGACCCTGACGCTCGACGCCATCAATGCTGGCATCAAACCGTTGTTCTCGGGCGACGGACCGATCCTGTGGCACAGTGGCGAAAGCACCGGCGATCTCGACAAGCAGGCCCTGCTCGACACCTACAACGCGGTGGAATCGGCCAAGCTGACGGCGGCGGAAGCCCATGCCAGCAAGCCGTGGCCCTATACCGATTTCGGTACGCCCTCGGCCATCGTCAGCAAGACCGAGGTCCCAGACCTCGGTCTGACGCAACTGGTCTATGCCAACGGCGTCCACGCCACCATCAAGACCACCGATTTCAAACAGGACGAGATCGGCGTCACGGTGCGCTTTGCTGGCGGCGACGAATCGCTGTCGCCGAACAGCCACCCGCCGGTCTATGAAGCGAACCTGGCCGGTGTGTTCGAGGGCGGTCTCGGCAAGCTCGACGCCTCGGACCTGAGGGACACCCTGACCGGAAAAACGGTCGGCGTCTCCTTCGACATCGGCGAGGACGCTGCGGTCCTGTCCGGCGCCACGACCAAGACCGATTTCGCCATCCAGATGCAACTGTTGATGGCCTTCGCCACAGACGCAGGCTATCGTGCCGACGCCTACGACCGCCTGAAGAGCCAGTTGCCCAACTACTACACCGAGCTCAACGCCTCGCCCGACGGCGTCTTCCAGATGAAGGCCTCGGGCCTGCTGCATGGCGGCGATCCGCGCTTCGCCATGCCCTCGCTTGACGAGTTCCAGGCCTCGACCAACGACCAGGTCAAGGCGCTGATCGACAGCCAGCTCAAGACCGGCCCGGTCGAAGTCACCATCGTCGGCGATATCAGCGAGGCCGACGCCGAAGCCGAAATCGGCAAGACCTTCGCCACCCTGGCCACGCGCGAGACCGCGCCGGTGATCCCGGCCGACGCACTCGATATCCACTTCCCGACCGCCGACCTACACCAGGTGTTCGAACACCAGGGCCGCGCCGACCAGAACCTGAGCCTCATCGCCTGGCCGGGCACCGACTTCACCTCGGACACCCAGCGCGCCCGCGCCCTGACTGTGCTGTCGGAAGTGCTGTCGAACCGCCTGACCGACGTGGTGCGTGAAAAGCTCGGCATCGCCTACAGCCCCTATGCCGGCAATACCTATTCCCAGGTCTTCCCTGGTTACGGCTACCTCAGCGCCGTCGGCGAGGTGAAGCCCGAGAACGACCAGGCCTTCTACGACGCCGTGTCGGGCATCGTCGCCGACCTCAAGGCCAATCCGATCAGTGACGACGAACTGCTGCGGGCGCAGAAGCCGCTGCTCGACAAGATGGATACCGACCTGAAGACCAACAGCTACTGGGAAGGCGCCCTGCCCGGCTCGACCACCGATCCGCGCAAGCTCGACTACATCCGCACGCGCCGCGACCAGTACAAGGCGGTGACCGCCGCCGACATCCAGCGCCTGGCCAATCAGTACCTCGACATGTCGAAGGCCCTGCGCATCCAGATCAAGCCGTCCGCTGCTGCCACGACGGCGGCTCCGGCTACCTCTGCGACGCCATCGGGGCAGTAAGGAAAGTCGTCGCGCCATCGACAACGTGAGCTGTCGTCAAGACGGCGATGAGATGTGATGGTGGTGGGGCGACTTGCCCTAGGTCTCGCCCCATTGCCTGAGCAGGTTGTGATAGACTCCGACCAAGGTCGTGCGCGCGGCCTCGTCGGCGCCTGTCGCGTTCAATCTCTGGATCGAGGTGTCGAGGTCATACAGCAAACCGCGTTGCGCATCGTCGCGGATCAGCGACTGGACCCAGAAGAAGCACCCCAGCCGCACTCCGCGCGTAACCGGCGTCACCTGGTGCAGACTGGTCGCCGGATAGAGCACCATGTCGCCCGCCTTGAGCTTGACCGCATGGGTGCCGTAGGTGTCCATGACCTGCAATTCGCCGCCATCGTAATCCTCCGGCTCGGCCAGGAACAGCGTCGCCGAGACGTCGGTGCGGAACTTGGCGCCGGTGCGCGGGTCGATGCGGATACCGCCGTCGACGTGCGCACCGAAGGTCATGCCTTCACCATAACGATTGAACATCGGCGGATAGACGGTGTTGGGTAGGGCGGCGCTGATGAACAGCGGATTGCGCTCCAGCGCCGCCAGCACGATTGCCTGGGCCCTGGCCGCCGTTTCCGACAGTTCGTCGATCTGCTGGTTCAGCTTGACCGCCGCGCCCTGATACCCCGCCGTCACCCGCCCGTCGATCCAGGCCTCGCCCGCACCGTCAAGAAGGGCGCGAACCTCCGCCAACTGCTGCGGGTTCAGGACCCCGGGTACGGTCAGCAGCATCGCGAAGGCCTTCCCTTTTTACATATGCCAGTTCAGCGACAGAAGCGCCATCCGGCCGGTGCCGGGCACGGCGCGGCCGCCGTCCGACTGGATCAGGGCATCATAATACTTCGCGTCGAACAGGTTGAACAGGTTCAGACGCACATCGTACCTGGGCTGCTTCCAGGCGACGGTGGCATCCCAGCGTGTGTAGCCCTTGACGGCCACCAGATCGGTATTGTTGAGGAAGCGCGGCTCCAGATAGGTCGCACCGCCCCCGACCTGCCAGTGCCTGCTGACCTCATAGGTCGACCAGACGCTCAGTTGGTCCTTTGCGGTATTGCCAGGCACCTTGCCCTGCGTGCCCACAGCGACGGCCTTGATGATTTTCGCGTCGAGGCGGGTATAGCCGGCGAACACCTGCCACGCGTCGGTGATCTTGCCGGACGCGCCGATGCGGAAACCGTCGACGCGGACAGTGCCGTCGGCGCTATAGGTATTGTCCGCATTCTGAGAGCGCGCATTGTCCTTGGTGATACGGAAGGCAGCGGCGTTGAACGACACGCGGTCGTGACCGACATCCCACTTGCCGCCGACTTCCCACGACTTGTTGTCTTCCGGCGGCAGCGGCTGGGTGATGCCCGTGGTTGAGGTCAGTTGCTCCAGCGACGGATTGAACGAGGTCGAATAGGAGAGGTAATAGGACGAGCCCTTGGTCGGCTGCCAGATGCCGCCCAGGCGGACGCTGGTGAAATCGACCGTCTGGCTGACGCGCGCGAAAGCGGTGCTGCCCGGCGTGTTGGTCGAGTTGACCGAATTGGTGACAACGGCCTTGTAATTGTCGTAGCGCAGGCCGGCCACCAGCTTGAACTGGTCGCCGAAGGCTATGGTGTCGTTGGCGTAGATCGCCGCCGTGTCGCCCGAACCGCCGGCCAGGTTGCTGACGATCGGCGTCGTCACAGGCCCGGCGCCATAGACCGGATGCAACAGCGGCACGCAGGCGATATAGCCCGAAGTCCCGCCCAGGACTACGCCGTCGCAGGTGCCGTTGCGATAGGAACCCTGGTTCTTGTACTTGTCGTGGCCGAACTCGACACCGGCCAGGACGGTGTGCCCGATGCCGTCGCCGCCAAAGGCCGCCGTCAGCTCCGCTTGGTTGAACAGCGAGGTGTCGTGGATGACGCGGTCATGGCTTTGCAGCCGCACCCACAACTGGTCGAGCGGCAGGCTGCTTGTCGCCGACGGCGTCAGGACGTGGAAGCCGGAACCGTTGACCGTGCCGATGGTATTGGGCGCGGTCTCCACGGCGTCGGTATTGACGCCATTGAACTGGACCTGGTCGCGCAGGCTGAGATTGTCCGAAGCGTGGTGCTCGATCGAGGCGCTCAGCGAGGTGACATCCTGGATGGTGCGATCTGTCGAATAACCATAGACATTGTCGCGGTCGGTCGCCGGGAAGCCGTTGAGCGGCGGTACGCCGTAGTCGGGCCGGTCGCGGTTGTGCTGGTACAGCGCCTGCAGTGTGATCTCGGTCGGTGTGTTGATGCCGAACTTCAGCGATGGCGCGACACCGTAATCACGCACCGTCATGTCCTTGCGCGTCGTCGGCGCGCCGTTCTGCGCCATCAGGTCGATGCGCAACGCGGCGGTATCCGAGATCGGGCGATTGACATCGGCGGTGACGCGGCCAAGCCCCTCGGTATTGGCGGCGGCCGAGACCTCGGTGTGGGCCTTCAATTCTGGCTTGCGCGTCACCTGGTTGATCGCTCCGCCGGTCGAACCGCGCCCGAACAGCATCGACGACGGCCCCATCAGGACCTCGACCTGCTCCAGGGCGAAAGTGTCGCGGTAGTACTGGCCACGGTCGCGGAAGCCGTCGAGATAGATGTCGGTGCGGGCGGCAAAGCCATTGAGGTTGATGTTGTTGCCGATCTGGCCGCCTTCGGCGCCGCCCAGCGTGATCCCCGGCACGTTCTTCAGCGCGTCGGCCAGCGACGCAACGCCCTGCGCCTGCAGCAGCGACTTATCGAGCACGGTCAGCGACTGGGCGATATCCTTCGTGTCGGATGGCAGCTTGGACAGGCTGACCGCGTGGGCCGGACGCTGGCCCTTGACGATAACGGTGGTCGTCTGGTCGCTGTCGGCGGCAACGGCCGGTGCGTCTCCGGCATGGGCCAGGGCGGGAACGGCCAGCAGGGCGGCCAGGACGGTGGCGGAGGCCGGCAGGGCCTTGGGGGAGGAGGTCTTCATGGTGCGCGACTTTCTGGTCTGGGCCTTTGTGTCGCCGCAGCAATATTGCGACCTATTCTCATAGTCAATCTCATTTTGAGAATAATTCTCAAAATTATATGCCGGCGACCGCGCGCATCAAAAACCCCGCCTCCATGCGGAAGCGGGGTTTCAAGTTTCACGCGCACTTTTTTGTCTGGAAAAGCCTTACTGGACGAAACCGCCGACACCGCCGTCGAAGGTCATCACCGTCGAGCCGTAGCTGGCCGAAGATGCCCGGGCGACTTCACGCTGGCGGGTGATCTTCTCGATGCGGGTAACAGTCAGCACCTTGATGCCGGTGCCGAAGCGGCGCAGCAGCGAACGCTCGTTGCACTGGCGCTGCGGGATCTGCGTGCGGCAGGTCAGGGCGCCGTGCTCGAACCACAGGGCCTCGCCCTTCTGGCAACTCATGGTCTGGCCGCCGCCGAAGTCGATATGGTCGAAGTCCATGCCGGCGCATGACGAGGCGTCGCCGCCCATGGCGCCGTCATGGTGATCGCCACCCGACATGTGATGTTCGTGATGCGAGGCGCCGTCGTCGCCCATGCCTTGCGAATAGCTGCTGTCGCTTTCGGACTCGCTGTAGGTTTCGCTTTCGCTCATGCCCTGCTCGTAGCCGGTGTCGAGCGGACCGCCGCAGCGGATCATGGTCACCAGCATGTGCGTGCCGGCGATGCAGCGGAAGACTTCGCCGGCGTAGCCGTTGTCGACATTGCGGTCACCGTTGAGCTGCGAGGCCGGGTGCGGCACGCCGGTGTCGTCGATGCAACTGGCTTCCAGGATCATCATGCTGGTCATGCGGCGTTCTTCTTCGTAGCTCTCCAGGCCGCCTTCATTGCCCGCGACCACGTTGAGCGCGCCGGCTTCCTGGGGGATACCCTGGGACTGAGACCAGTTGCCGTAGCCGCCGTAATAGGTGGCGCCGGCCGAGGCGCCGCCGAAGGCCAAAGCGCTGGCGCTGGCCTTGACGTTGACATTGACGTCGACACTGGTATTGCCGCCGCCGTGACCACCGCCGTGCTCGCAGTTGCACGGCATCTTGGGCGGGGTGGGGTTATGCGGCGGGCTGGGCGGCGGCGGAGGGGCGCAACCGCCATTACAGGCCAGGGCCGTACCCGACGCGGCCATCAGGCCGGCGCCCAGCAGGGCCACGATGGATTTGATCAGAAATGCGCGCATCTTAACGCTCCAGTTTGGCTTTTCTGAGCCGCAAGCAAGAACCATACCGCTTCAAACTTGCGTCTTTCTTAAGTGGAAGGGTGGAAATGGCCGTTTTTCGGCAGCGATCTTGCCGTCTTCCCGCTGAAAGGAGGCGCAGGTGCCTCATTCCAGCACAGTTTCGTTCCTCAGCTACTGGCGCGGCCTGCAACCCAGCCCCGACCGGGCGCCGGCGCGCGACCGCTTCGACCCGGCACGCCTGAAGGGATTGATCCCGCAGATGATGATGGTTTCGACGGCGGACGCCCATTACCGTTTCCGTCTGTCGGGCGGCTTTCTGGTGGCCCTGCACGGCTACGAACTGAAGGACACTTCGTTCCTCGGCCTGTTCCGCTCGCCCTTCGTCAATCCGATGCGCACGGCCATGGCCATGTGCGTGCGCCGCCAGCAGCCGCTGATCCTGCGTCTGGTCGCGCCGTGGCGGCCGAAACGTTCGACCGACGAGGATGTGTCCCGCAATGAGACAGTGCAGGTCGAGGTCTGCCTCTGCCCGATGACCAATGCCGACGGCCTGGTCGATCGCCTGGTCGGCATCTGCCAGACCCTGTCGCCGCCGCCACGCAACCCGCATGGCACGGTCGGGCGCTATACCCTGGTCTCGGCGCGGCTTTACGAACCGCACCGCGCCCTGCGTGCGGCGCACCTGCGCCTCGTCGCCTCCGACGGCCGCAGAATAGCTTGATTTTTTCCCGGCGGACGCGCCAGACTGGCCGCTTTCGCATGCGAGGGCCCGCCATGTCCGATAAAGACAAGCACAAGGACGCCGACGAGCGCCTGGAACACCTGCAGATCGCCCTGGTCGACGCCCAGATCTGGACCATGAAGACCGGCCAGAAGATCTGCATCCTGTTCGAAGGCCGCGACGCCGCCGGCAAGGATGGCGCCATCAAGCGCCTGACCGAATGCCTCTCGATCCGCCAGACGCGCATCGTCGCCCTGTCCAAGCCGACGGAGCGCGAGCAGGGCGAATGGTGGTTCCAGCGTTATACCGAGCACCTGCCGACGACCGGCGAATGGGCCATCTTCAACCGCTCATGGTACAACCGCGCCGGCGTCGAGCGCGTCATGGGCTTTTCGACGCCCGAACAGCAGGAAATCTTCATCCGCGACGTGCCGGATTTCGAAGGCATGCTGGTGCGCAGCGGCATCCGCCTGATCAAGCTGTGGCTCGACATCTCGCGCGACGAACAGAAGGCGCGACTCGACGCCCGCCGCTCTGATCCGCTGAAGCGCCTCAAGGTCAGCGATCTCGACAGCGTCGCCCAGGAACGCTGGCACGACTATTCCGTGGCGCGCGACGACATGCTGCGCCGGTCGCACCACGACAGCGGGCCATGGATCTGCGTCATGACCGACAGCAAGCGCGAGGCGCGCGAGAATATCATCCGCCACGTCCTGACCGTGCTCGACTGCAAGGAAGGCAACGAGGTGGTGGTCCCACCCGATCCGGATATCGCCTTTCCCTACAATCGGGTCATCGAGGGCGAGAAAAAACTGTTCAAATGAAGATTGCCGCCGACCGGTAACGGTTTCTTGACTCTGTTTTGCCACGATTCCCGCCTGAACCGCGGGCAGAAGGGTCCGCGGCCTGGACAGAAGGTTCAGACTGGGGATGACCATCCAGACGACGCACGACGACGCCCCGCGCCCCTCACGGCGCGCCGACCTGAAGGTGTGCGGCGACTGCACCCTGTGCTGCAAGGTCTATGACATCGACGACCTCGAAAAGAAAGCCGGCACGCGCTGTTCCAACGTCCGCCCCGAAGGCGGCTGCGGCGTCTGGGGCCTGCACCCGCAGACCTGCCAGGATTTCAAGTGCCTGTGGCTGCGCCACGAGGACATGACGGTGATGTGGCGGCCCGACATCTGCGGTTTCGTCATGCGCATCGAGCCCGGCACCAACAACCTGGCCATCGATGTCGACCAGGACCGGCCCGATGCCTGGCTCCGCCAGCCCTATTACAGCCAGATCAAGTCGTGGTCCGAGGTCATGCCGAGGAACGAGGGCCTGGTGCTGGTCTATGCACCGGAAGGTCTCTACGTCGTCACGCCAATGGAGGATCTGTTCCTCAAGGCGCCCAAACGCGGCGATGTCCTGGAAACCGGCATGGAGCCGTCGCTGTTCGGCCTGCGCCCGTTCGCCCGCGTCATTCCGGCCCGCGAAGTCAGGCGCGAGCTGCGCCGAGCCTAAGCCTTCACCAGCTTCTGCAGTTCGTCGTTGCGGATTTCGAGCTGGCCGACGCGCGCCTCCAGTTGTTCGACGCGCAGGGCGTGCAGGTCGAGCCCGACCTGGTGCGCCGCCCAGGACAGCAGGTCGCGCTCGTCCGGCCGATAGGCGTCGCCCGACGGCTTGAGGCCGAGGACGACGAAACCGTTGAGTTCCGAACGCTGCATCATCGGCAGCATCAGCCGATCGTCTGCCTCGACCGCCCCGCGTGTCGCGCGCATCCGCACCACGCCGGCGGCGTCGCCATCGACCTGCGCCGGCAGCGTCTTGGCTCCGTCACCACGCCGGAAATCACTGTCTCCGGGTTCATACAGCGCCACCTCCGCTCCGCCGCAAAACCGCGACAGCTCCGCGACGAAGGCCTGAGTCAGGGCTTTGGGTTTGGTGACAAACGACGCTTCCGAGACAAAGCGGCGCAGGTCTTTCTCGTTATCGCGCCACTGGCGGAAGAACAGGTCTTCGACGACCTTCTCGGCCAGGTCGCGCACGCGGTGAAAGGTCAGGAAGATGCCCAGCGCGATGACGGCGTCGAGCCAGATTTTCCCCGCCAGCAGGCTTTCCGGGATCACCTTTTCCGCCCCCCATTCGATCAGGCCGAAGCCAAGCAGCAGGACGAAGCTGACCAGACCGTAGACCAGGGCGCGGTTGACCGCGAAACCGACGTCCAGCACCCTGTGTCGCAAAACAGCATAAGCGAACAGCAGGGGACCGATGATGTGGAAGACGGCCTCGGCGATGGCCAGCGGATTGCCGAAGGTGAAATTATTGCTGGTCAGGTTGATGATGGCGCTGACGAGGCGCGCCATCAGGGTCAGGCATATGGCCGTCAACATCAGGGCGTAACGCTGGCGGTCGGCCTGCGCCGCCTTGCGCCATCCCGCCACCATGTAGGCTATGGCCAGGCCGAAGGCGATATATTCGACGGCGATGACGATGCCGAACACGTTGCCGACGACCGGAAAGGCGCGCGCCGTAAAGAGATAGGCCAGGAAGAGCGCCATGGTGAGCAGGCCGGCCGCGCAGGTCGCGGCCAGCACTACGCGCCCCGAACGCCCGGCGCTTTCGATGACGCCTTCGCGAAAGACGACGGCGAAGGCCAGGAAAACATAGGCCGGCGCGGCATATACGGTCATGTCGATGGCCTGCCACCACGGCCATTCCCAGGCCCGGCTCTGCCACAGGTCGCAGAAACCGTTGGTGCTGAAGCAGACGAAGGCGGCGCCCGCCAACAGCGGCGGCAAGCGCCGCTGGCTGCGCAGGATGATGAAAGCGCCCACCATCAGGCACAGCAGGCCCAAACCGTAATAGATGCTGAACGCGCCGACATACTCTTTCGCCAGGAGCGGCCCTGCCACGGCCGTCACCACGACATGCCGTGGCGTACCGTCGTGCCAGACCGTCAGGCCGATTGTCTCGCCAATCGCGGCCTGGCGCAAATTGTCATAAGGCCGATCAAAGCGTATGCGATCTCCTACCTTCAGCCCGGCCTTGTCCATCGGCGAGCCCGGCAGGATGGACGGCACGCCACGACTGTTGAGGACAGGGACAGTGCAGGTGCCGTCGGTCCCGGCGCAATTGAAAGGGGGGCGGTAGCCCAGCATGGGGGGCTGCGCATTGGTGATCAGCCGCCACACCGGCGGCATGTCATGGGCGATGCCGAACACGATCAGCAGCAGGACCAGTCCGTAGGCAATCCAGCCCGCGCGCTTCCCGTCCTCCGCCCTCGCCTCTGCTGACATGTTCCGGCCCTGCCCTTGCCTAGGAATCGCGCCGACCTAAACATGATTTTACCAGGGCGGCAACCGTGCTAGGAACGCCTCTCCTTAAAGCTCCGAGTCGCCCATGACCGCCATCATCTCGCTGAAAGGCCTGACGAAAACCTTCCCCAGCGGCTTCCTGGCGCTGAAGGGCATCGACCTGGACATCGAACGCGGCGAAATCTTCGCCCTGCTTGGCCCAAACGGCGCCGGTAAGACCACACTGATCGGCGCGGTCTGCGGCATCGTCCGGCCGTCGGGCGGCGAGATCCGGATCGACGGCCGCGACACCCACGACTACCGCCACGTGCGCGGTCAGATCGGCCTGGTGCCGCAGGAACTCAGCGTCGACATCTTCGAACGCGTCATCGATACGGTGAAATTCAGCCGCGGCCTGTTCGGCCTGGCGCCCGATCCGGCCCATATCGAGAAGATCCTCAAGGACCTGTCCTTGTGGGACAAGCGCAACAACAAGATCATCGAGCTCAGCGGCGGTATGAAGCGCCGCATCATGATCGCCAAGGCGCTGTCGCACGAACCGGTCATCCTGTTCCTAGACGAGCCGACGGCTGGGGTCGATGTCGAGCTGCGCCGCGACATGTGGAACGTGGTCCGCTCCCTGCGCGACCAGGGCGTGACCATCATCCTGACCACGCACTATATAGAGGAAGCCCAGGAGATGGCCGACCGCATCGGCGTCATCGACAAAGGCCGCATCATCCTGGTCGAGGACAAGACGACCCTGATGCACAAGCTCGGCCAGACGCGGATGACAATGACGCTGAAACAGCCGCTTACCTCGCTGCCCGAAGCGTTCAACGGCCACGACGCCCAGTTGTCGGACGACGGCGGGACCGTCACCGCCACGCTGAATGGCGAGACCGGCGACGAGGAAGGCGGCGCGCTGATCGAGGCGCTGGTCAAGGCCGGCGCGGCGCTGAAATCGGTGACGACGACCCGCTCGTCGCTCGAGGAAATCTTCGTCAGGCTGGTGGAGAAGGCGTGATGGCCGTCCAGGACCAGATCGAAGCCTACATGGCCGGCCAGCCCGAAGCCAAACGCAGCGACATGCAAGCCTTGCATCGCTTCATTCTGAACATCCTGCCGGGCTGCAGACTATGGTTTCTGGACGGCAGGGACAGAACGGGTAAAATCGTGTCCAATCCCAATATAGGCTATGGATTTTACACCATCAAATATGCCGATGCAAAAACCCGCGAGTTTTACCAGATCGGCGTGAGCGCGAACACGACCGGTATCTCCGTCTACATCATGGGAATCGAGGACAAGACCTACCTGGCCCGGACCTATGCAGACAAGCTCGGCAAGGCGAGCGTAACCGGGTACTGCATCAAGTTCAAAACGTTGAAAGACATAAACCTGGCTACACTCGAAGCGGCCATACGATACGGAATTGAGGTTACACGTGAACACTAAGCTTCAGACCGGGACACCCGCCTTCAACTGGCACGCCGTAAGGGCGTTGTACATCTTCGAGATGCACCGCATGTGGCGGACCCTGTTCCAGAGCCTGGCCGCGCCGGTCCTGTCGACGGCGCTCTACTTCATCGTCTTCGGTTCGGCCATGGGCCACCGCATGCAGGCGGTGTCGGGCGTGTCCTACGGCGCCTTCATCGTGCCGGGCCTGATCATGCTGGCCGTGCTGACGCAGAGCGTTTCCAATGCCTCGTTCGGCATCTACATGCCGCGCTTCACCGGCACGATCTACGAAGTGCTGTCGGCGCCGATCAGCGTGCTGGAAGTCGTCGCCGGTTATGTCGGCGCCGCCGCCTCGAAATCGGTGATCATCGGCGTCGTCATCCTGGCCACAGCGCGCCTGTTCGTCGCCTACAATATTTCACATCCCCTGTTGATGCTGGCCTTCCTGGTTCTGATCTCGCTGAGCTTTTCCCTGTTCGGCTTCATCATCGGCGTGTGGGCCGACGGCTTCGAAAAGCTGCAGCTTGTCCCGATGCTGATCATCACGCCCCTGACCTTCCTGGGCGGCACCTTCTATTCGACATCGATCCTGCCGCCCTTGTGGCGGACCGTGACCCTGTTCAATCCGGTGGTCTACCTGGTCAACGGCTTCCGCTGGGCGTTCTACGACCTGGCCGATGTCAATGTCTGGGTCAGCCTGGGCATGACGCTCCTGTTCATGGCGGTGTGCCTTGGCGTCATCGTGTGGATTTTCAAGACAGGTTACCGGTTGCGGAAGTAGCCGCCTTACGGTCTTTTCACTCGACAAATTACTCGCGCCGTCCCATCTAGGCGCCATGCCCACAACCTCTCCGAATTTGCCCGACGCGACCAGCCGCAACTGGGTTGACACCCGTGCCCCCGCCGTCCTCAGGCCGTGGCTGAAGCTCGGCCGCTTCGACCGGCCGATCGGCATCTGGTTGCTGTTCCTGCCAGGGGCGATGGGGCTGGCCTTCGGCTTTGCCCACCCCGTTTTCGAGCCCGCCACCGACGGCACGGCGCAATTGCTGATGGGCTGGGACGCCCTCCAGCACTTTCCGTTCTACAAACTCCTGCTGTTCTTCATCGGCGCCGCCCTGATGCGCGCCGCTGGCTGCGCCTACAACGATTTCATCGACCGCGACATCGACGCCCGGGTCGAGCGTACGCGAGGCCGACCCATTCCGGCCGGCCAGGTCAGCCCGAAGGCCGCCCTGGTCTATGTCGCCGTCTGCTCGCTGATCTCGCTCGGCATCCTGGTCCAGTTGGGCAAGCTGGCCATCGTCCTGGGCGTGGCGTCGCTCCTCCTGGTCGCCGCCTATCCGTTCATGAAACGCATCACCTGGTGGCCCCAGGCGTGGCTGGGCCTGACCTTCAACTGGGGCTTTCTGATGGGCGTGGCGACCACGACCGGCACGCTCAGCCTGGCCGCCGCCTGTTTCTATGCCGGCCTCGTCTTCTGGACCATCGGCTACGACACTATCTATGCCCTGCAGGATATCGAAGACGACGCCATGATCGGCGTCAAGTCATCCGCCCGCGCGCTGGGCCAGCACACCGTCTCGGGCGTCAGCATCTTCTACGGCCTGGCCATATTGCTGACCTCGTGGGCCGGTCACATGCTGGGCCTGCCGCCGCTGTTCTTCGGCGTCATCATCATGGTCGGCGCGCACCTGATCTACCAGACCGCCCGCATCAAGCTTGACGATCCGGCGCGCGCGCTCGGCCTGTTCAAGTCCAACCGCACTACCGGCCTGCTTTGGTTCTTGAGCCTCATCGCCGTTCATGGCAAGGTTTGAGCATGGTCAAGGCCCGTGGCAAATTCATCGATTCGGCGTGGCTGGCGCTCGGCGCGAGCCTGGCGCTGCTGGCCGGCTGCCATCCGAAGCCGAAGGCGGCGGCCACCTCCGACAAGCCGCCGGCCACCGTGGCGCCGCTGGGTTTCGCCCTGCCGGACAAGGATGTTCAGGTCACCCTGACCCTGCCCGACCCGATCAAGCTCTACCCCGAACTGCACACGCGTCTCTATAACGAAGGCAAGGCCGCCCTGACCGCCTTCGTCGACCAAGCGCACAAGGACCGCGCAGAGGCGTCTGCTTCGGGTATCGACGACCCGCCCTACTATCACTTCATCAACTGGAAGATCGCCGCGCAGAGCACGCGTCTTGTTTCGCTCTATGCCGAGGAAGAGGAATACGAAGGCGGCGCCCACCCCAATTCCAGTTTCCAGGCCCTGCTGTGGGACAAGACCAAGGATGACCTGATCCCCCCGGCGCGCCTGTTCGCCAATGGCGCCGACATGACGTCGGTCGACGGCTATGTCTGCAAGCAGATCGAGGCGGAGCGCTCCAAGCGGGCGGGCGAACCGGTCAACGAGGCGCAATCGGGCTTCGACTGCCCCAAGTTCGCCGACAGCAAGCTGATCCTGATCCCATCGACCGTCAGCGGCAAGATCGGCGCCGTCGACGCCCTGTTCGCGCCGTACGAGGTCGGGCCTTATGCCGAGGGCGAATATGAGGTCCGCGTGCCGCAGAGCCTGCTGAAGACCGTGCTGGCGCCGGACTATGCCGACCAGTTCGATGGCGATCCGGTCAAGGACACCGCTGTGCCGGACCCCGATTCGCGCAACGATCAGGCCCAATGATCCGTTACTCGTGACAGATCGCCACGCCTTTATCCTGCGCCACACCCGGCCCCTTCCTGCTCCGTCCGTTCCGTCGATCCGGCTGTATCAGGCCGACGAGGTCACACCCTTGTGGCTGATGACCGAAGCCGACATGGCCTCGGCCCGTCTTTCTCCGCCGTTCTGGGCCTTCGCCTGGGCGGGCGGCCAGGCCTTGGCGGCCTATGTACTGGACCATCCTGAAATCGTGGCTGGCCGGCGCGTGCTGGACCTGGCCTGCGGCTCGGGCTTGGTCGGAGTAGCGGCGGCGAAGGCCGGCGCGGCCAGTGTGACCTGCAACGACATCGATCCGTTCTGCGAAACCGCCGTGGCCCTGAACGCCCGGCTGAACGACGTGCGGCTGGCGTACATGTCCGGCGACCTGCTGGATGGACCGCTGCCGGAGGTCAATACCGTGCTGGCCGGCGACATCGCCTATGAAAAGCCGATGACCGACGTCATGCTGACATGTCTGCGCCGCTGGGCGGAGCATGACATCGCGGTCTATGTCGGCGACCCGAACCGGACCTATTTCCCGCGCACCGGGTTCGAGCTGTGCTGGTCCGGCCAGGTGGCGACCCACGCCGATATCGAGAACGCCGCCACCAAGGCGGCCAGTGTCTGGAGGCTCCTGCCATGAGCAAAACCCATCACAGCATCGACTATGTCGAGTTTCCCGCCGGCGACCTTGCCAGGCTGAAAGGCTTTTACGGCCGGGCGTTCGGCTGGTCGTTCGTCGATTACGGCCCGACCTATGCCGCGGCCCAGGGCGCGGGCCTCGACAACGGTTTCCAGGCCGACCGCGACGAAGCCCCGGCCAAGCCACTGGTCATCCTCTACAGCCAGGATCTCGAAGCCTCACTGGCAGCCGTCACGACGGCGGGCGGTACGATCACGGCGCCGATCTTCACCTTTCCCGGCGGCCGGCGGTTTCAGTTCAGCGACCCATCCGGCAACGAACTGGCGGTGTGGTCGGAAAGCTGACGGCGCGGCGGCCAAGCCAGCGCCAGCACCAAGGCCAGGACGGCGGGAATGATCCAGCCGGTCCAGCCGAGCAGGGTCGCCTGGCGGAAATCGACCTTGTCGCCCGCCATGCCCAGCAGCGCATAGACCCCCGCCCCGGCATTGATGGCGCCGTGAAAGATGGCGCATGGCCATACCGACTTCGTGCGCAGGCGCAGCCACGCCAGCACCGCGCCCAGGCCGATGCACATGCCCGACATGCAGACCAGGGCCAGCCAGCGCGGCCCTTCCGGGTAATTGTAGCCGAGCAGGATCAGCGGCGCGTGCCACAGCGCCCAGACGACACCGCCTACAACGATCGCCGGCACCGTTCCCAGCGGCAACAGCCTGGGCAGCAGGAAGCCGCGCCAGCCGATTTCCTCGCCGACGGCAGCTAATGCGTTGATCGGCGCCGCGACCACGACAACGATCAATTGGATGCCTACCAGAACCGGCATCGGCGGGATGACCGCCGGCCATGGCCGGCCGGCGGCGCTGAGCTTGGCGGCGATGATGTCATGGAAGGCCGAGAAATTGACAAGGTCGAGACGGAAGACACCGAACGCCTGCCCCACCACCAGAGCGCCCAGGTTGATAACCAGCGACAGGCCGATGGCCAGCAAACTGTAGAGCGCGATAGCGTTCCATGCGCCGGCAGCCGGGGCGATGCCGAGCGTTTTCAACACCTTGCCCTTCGGCTCGGCGATCTTGCCGGCAGTCAGCGCCGCCACGGTCGGCGTGAACATCATGGCCACGCTGAGCGGCAGGAACAATCGGTCGTGCAGACCGCCGCCCTGCCACAGCGGCAGCGTCACCATCCAGGCAAGCCCGTAGGCGATAACGAGATAAACCAGGATGGCCAAGGGCTTGAAGCGGGTCATGTCGCACCTCTTTCGTTAATTTGGCAATTAACGAAATAATGCCGTCCCGTCAAGCCCGCGTCAGGCAGACTTGCGCCAGGGGTGCATGGCTTCATAACGTGGCGCCGGGTTGCCGGCAAAGGCATAGGGCCCGGTGTGGGTCAGCCGGGCCGCCGTATCCAGCCAGATTTCGCCACCCAGCGCCCGCCAGCGGTGGCAGAAAGCATAGTCCTCGCTGAGATAAAGGCCGTGCTCGGGCTCGATCAGGCATTCGAACAGGGCGAACTGCGTGTCGGGCGTGCGCTTCTGGCGCGGATAGGAATGGATGGCCCTGTATTGCAGGTCGGGATAGGCAGCGATCATGGTTTCGACAACGCCGCGGCGGATCAGCAGCATCCCCGTGCCGGAGTAGGAGGCGGTGACGAAGTCGCCCTCCCAGCGCGCATCGCCGTCTTCCAGTGGCGTGCCGACATAGTGCAGCGCGGCCTCCTCGTCGCTTTCCAGGCTGTTCGCCGGCCGCAATGTTGCCAGTTCCCAGTCCAGCGTCTTGATCGGATACATGGCGCCGACCACGTCCTTGCCGGCATCCAGCAGGCGGCAGACCTGCTCCGGCGTGAAGCTGATGTCGGCGTCGATGAACAGCAGGTGGGTGGCCGAGGTAGTATTGAGAAAGGTCGAAACCAGGGTGTTGCGGCTGCGGGTAATCAGGGCGTCATTACCCAGCAATGCCAGGGTCAGGTTGAGCGGCGGCGTTGCCTGATGTTGCATCAGCGCAATAACCGATTGCATGTAGGCTTGGGTCACCATGCCGCCGAAGCATGGCGTGGCGACAAAAATATTCGTAGTTTCAGTCATTTATATAAGCGCCTTTTCACGACTCGCCCCGGACTTGCCAAGGGAGGCTAGGGTGGCGGCGCGGCGCCAGCGTGGCGGCGAAGATGTCAGGATGCTTACACGCCTGCGCGAAATGGCTCTGGTTTTCGCGGCCCGGATTGCCTACACACACGCAAACGTCCGGAACCCTGCCCATGACCGCCTATACATCCCTGCGCGACTTCATCGCCAAACTGGAAGCCGCCGGCGAGCTGGTGCGCGTGACAACTCCGGTGTCGACCCACCTGGAAATGACCGAGATCCAGCTGCGCCTGCTGGCCGAAAAAGGCCCGGCGGTGCTGTTCGAGAACGTCCTGCTGCCCGACGGCTCGAAATCGGCCATGCCGGTGCTGGTCAATCTGTTCGGCAACGTCAAGCGCGTGGCGATGGGTGTAACGCTCGACGGAAAAGAGCGTACGACGGCGGGGGAACTGCGCGAAGTCGGCGAACTGCTGGCCTTCCTGCGCCAGCCCGAGCCGCCGCGCGGCCTGAAGGACGCCTGGGACATGCTGCCCCTGGCCCAGACCGTCATGGGCATGCGCCCGAAAATCGTAAAGTCCGCGCCGGTACAGGAAGTCGTGCTTAAGGGTAATGACATCGACCTGACGAAGCTGCCGGTCCAGGGCTGCTGGCCCGGCGAACCGGCGCCGCTCATCACCTGGCCGCTGATCGTCACCAGGGGGCCGTCGGATTCGCGTGAGGATGACTACAATCTCGGTATCTACCGCATGCAGGTCCTGGGCAAGGACCGGACCATCATGCGCTGGCTGGCCCATCGCGGCGGAGCCCAGCATCACCGCCGCTGGAAGGGGGCCGGCAAGCGCGAGCCCCTGCCCGCCTGCGCCGTGCTGGGGGCCGATCCGGGCCTGATCCTGGCCGCCGTGACGCCGGTGCCGGACACCCTGTCGGAATACCAGTTCGCCGGGCTTTTGCGCGGTCAGAAGGCCGAGCTGGTCAAGGCGAAGACGGTCGACATGCTGGTGCCGGCCCACGCCGAGATCGTGCTCGAAGGCCACGTCCTGCTCGACGACTATGAAGACGAGGGCCCATACGGCGACCACACTGGCTACTACAATTCAGTCGAAAAGTTCCCGGTGTTCCAGGTGACGGCGATCACCCATCGCCGTGACCCGATCTACCTGTCGACCTTTACCGGCCGCCCGCCAGACGAACCCTCCGTCCTGGGCGAGGCGTTGAACGAGGTCTTCATCCCCCTGATCCGTCAGCAGTTTCCGGAGATCGTCGACTTCTGGCTGCCGCCCGAGGGCTGTTCGTACCGCATCGCCGTCATCTCGATGAAGAAAGCCTATCCCGGCCACGCCAAGCGCGTGATGATGGGCGCGTGGTCGTACCTGCGCCAGTTCATGTACACCAAGTGGGTCATCGTCGTGGACGACGATATCGATGCGCGGTCATGGAAGGACGTGATGTGGGCGCTGTCCACCCGCATGGACCCGGCGCGCGATATCACCGTCATCGAGAATACGCCGATCGATTATCTCGACTTCGCTTCGCCGGAATCGGGCCTCGGTTCCAAGATCGGGCTCGACGCCACCAACAAGTGGCCGCCGGAAACCCACCGCGAATGGGGTGAAAAGCTCTACATGGAGCAGGATATCATCGACCGCGTCTCGGGAAAATGGGCGGAGATGGGCCTACCGGGTAGTGGGAAAAGCATCTGGAAGTAAAAGAGGCGAAGAACGTGATACATCTAAAAGCCTATGCGACCGCCTTAACGATTTTCGCTCTCGCGGGGATGCTGGTGGCTTGCTCGCCTGCGACAAAGACGAAGTCTTCTTTAAGTTTGCCGATGACATGCTCTGTTGATTTGACCTCCGAAGAAGGAGGGCGCCTTGAAGTTACCAAGAGAGAGCCTGACCCAACATTGCCGTTGCCACTACCACCGCTACAAATTATCTGGCATCCGCCGACATTAGGCTCCTCAGTCGATCTGGTCATCGGTTATAACGGAAGTTCGCTCGAGAAATTAAGCTATCCGAGCGGAGGACACGTACGGTTTACCCCTCGAGGAGGCCTGGGTGGTGGTCACTATAAAGCCTTGATGACCAGCGGCAGCGCGCAAATTTGGCTCTTTGGCTCGACAGATGTTGGCATTGAGTCCACGGATGTTGGCGTTAGCCCAAAGTTTGCGGACGTGACATTCTCAACGGATCAACCGGATGGCGCTGCCGTGATGACGGCGATTGACAAGGGCCAACATATCCGGATCGTTCTTTTGAATGAAGACAAGCTGGTAGTGTCCGCGACGTTTAATACGTCAGCAACAACTGGGCGGGACAAGCTTTTGGCCCAGGCCAGACATCTTGTCGAAACGTCCGATCCTAGTGTCTGTTGGAGGCCACGACCGACTTGGCCAACGCAATAATTTTACCCACGCAAAAGTACACTGAGCGCAGCGAAGGATTTTTGCATGCGTGAGTCAGATCCCCTCCCCGATGCCGAGGAAGTCGGCGGTGGTCAGGCGCGGCGCGGCGGTTTCCGCCGTCAATTGCGTCACCAGCCGTCCGATCTGTAGGGTGATTTCCGGCACGGCGGTGATCTCCCACCACGCCGGCCGGGTCAGCGGCCCCAGCGCGAACAGCCA
>OUNJ011033215.1_pt1 | contig 24846 bp, 43 predicted proteins | sample 1755361 | NCBI WGS metagenome assembly OUNJ01 (sample SAMEA3914825, study PRJEB12502) | metagenome | biome: forest; material: soil | place: USA | collected 2012-03-12 | depth 0.1 m
GCGAGCGCCTCGTCGATGCGCTTCGCGGCGCGCCGTTGACGCCAGTCGTCGCGCACGCGCACGAGCAGCACGCACAGGACGATGACGAATGCAGTGGCGATGGCCAGGATGATGAAGTTGTCCATGTCAGCGATCCGACTCTCGTCGGCCCAGGTTGGTTCGCGCGGGGCGCGGCGGGTTGAGGATGCGGTCTTGCGAGACCTCGACGGCGATGTCCTTGCGCAGCCCGCGCGTCTGCGGCGGGTCGCCGCGCTCGGCTTCGATCAGCGCGGTGGCGACGTCTCGCAGCCACGATTGAACAGCGGGCGCCAGTAACTGATCGTCTGCGAGTTCCGCGCCGATGCCCGCGCGTCGCATGGCTTCGACGAAGCCCGTTGCCAGCACCGTCTGCGTCATGCCGATGGCGCTCATGCGATCACCGCCCTGCCCGCTGCGGTCAGCGACACGCGCATGCGCTTGCCGTATTCGATCGAGCCGGTGTCGCTCTCTTCGATCCATCCAGCTTCCCGCAGTTCGACGGTCATAGTCCAAGTCGACTTTCGGGGATGCCCGGCTTCTGCGGTCGGGTAGCGCATGCCGCGTAGCGATCCTTGCGGCTTGTAGACGTTGCCCGTAGCGATCGCGATCAGCCATCGACGTTGCGCAGGCGTGGGTTTCTTGCCGGCGCTCATGCGATCTCCCCGCGAACCTGCATCAGCAGGCGACCGAGGTGGTTCTTGCCGTTGCCGCGGCAGACGCCCCAGTACGTGTCGTTCCACGTGTTGCCTTCGACCAGTTGCATGTAGCCGGTTGCGAGCAGGCGTTGGCCCAGGTAAGGATCTGAGAACTTGGCGCGCAACAACTGCAGCATCACGTCGAGCTTGATCACTTCCCAATCGCTGCGCAGCACGAGCTGACGACCCGCACGCTTCGCGTCGCCCGGCGTGCGCTGGTCGCAGATATGACGACGCATGCCTGCGTCGAGCGACTTCGCAGCCTGAAAGGCATGTTCGACCGTGGGGTAGACGATGCCTTGCATAGCGACGGGCGATGCCCAGAAGTTCGACAGGAAGCGATGCTCGCCCGTGAACTGCGTGACGACGGGGATGCCGTCGATGGTCTCGATCACGATGTACCTCCGGGGGCGACCGGTTCGGTGTTGAGGGTGTCGACGAGCGCGTTCCACTGCTGGTAGCACACGTCGCGCTGTGCGTAGGTCAAGCCGTCGCCAATGCGGCGGCAGAGCGTGGCCGCTTGCTGCGCGATCTTCTCGAGCTGCAGGCGATCCATCGCGGCGAAGTTGGGCGTGTCGCCGTTGCTGATGTTGATCGTCACGGTTGCACCTCGTCGAGTCGGGCGACACGGGCCTGCTCGCGCAGTTCGTAGGCGCGCTCGCGGATCTTCATCGAAGCCCAGCCCTTCGCGAGAGCTTGGTTCTCGTTGATGGTCTGCACCTCGTTGACGTTCAGCAGCACGGCCTCGAGCGCGTGCGCCTGCTCGTCGAGATCGCGGGCGGTGTAGACGCGCGGCACGTCAGGCGTCCTCGCCCAGCGCTTCGACGACTTCGTTCAGCGCGTTGACGACACGCTGCTCGGCGAGAGCACGCTGGTCGTTCGCCTGATCGTCGTGCATGACGACGACGCGCGAGGCATGGAAGTAGTCGATGACGCGGCACGCGAGGGCAGCGATAGCGGCGGCTTGTTGCTTGTTCACAGGGTTCCTTTCGGTTATTGTCGGAGCCGACTATAAGGCCGCCGACGCAGTACGTCAACCCTTGCGATAGCGGCGGCCACGCCAACCGCCGGTCGCTTTGATCGGCCAGTGCGCGCACCACGGCAGGCGCACCATCATGAGCGCTTCGAGTTCCTTCACGCTGCCGAAGCCCTTGCGCACCTCGGCGACGATTTCGTCATAGACGTGGAGCACCGTTGCGTAGCCGGCGGCCGCCAGGCGCAGCACCGCGGGGCGCAGGATGTCGCGGCACGTAGCCTGCACGACGTTCTCGACGAGCCGCCCGCCGAACGTCGTCACGGTGATCCAGCCGCGCGCGCCGTTCTTCGGGTTGGTGTTCCACTTCTCGAACAGGATCTGCAGGCCAGGACGATCCTGCGGGCCCAGTCGCGCGTTGTGGTACGTCAGGAACCGGCCGCTCGGCAGCTTGCAATAGACGGCGCGACCAACCATGCGGTACGACACGCCGCTGTCTGATCCGTCCAGCCGGCGCACGACGTACTCGACGCCCGGGTTCAGCACGGCCTGGACGAACGCGCCCTCGCAGCCGAAGTATTCGACGTCGCGGTTCCAACGATCGGGTGCCATCGCCTGCAACCGGCTGTCCCACTTCCACGGCGCGCGCGTAGGCAGGCCAGCGTCGTGGCGCGCGCTGTCGGCCGCGCCCACCGTCTGCCCGCCCCAAAACCAAACGACGTTCGGTGAGGCCGCGCGCCAGGCGAGGATGTCGGCTTTGATCTGCTCGTCGTCGCCGGGCATCTTGAATTGGTGCGCAGCGCCGAGCCAGCCGCCGTAGCCGAACGCGAGCTCGCCGATCTTGCCTTTCTTTCGCAGCTGGTGGTGCGCACCCGTGGGCGTGGCCGGCTTCGAGTTCCACCATCCGGTCTGTCCGAGTTCTCCCGGTGTCCAACCTGCGGCCGCCATGACTTCCTCGAACGGCTTGCCGAACATGCGCGCGGCCGAGGTCTCATAGATCTTGCCGTGCGTGTTGAACACATCCATGCGCCACTGCTCGCCGGCGATGAACGCGAGGCCCACCGCTTCGATCGAGTTGTAGTCCGACGAGATCAGGTCGCAATCGTCAGCCGCGATGAACAGCCCGCGGATGCAGCCGCTGACCGCGTGCATTGCGTCGCCGAAGAACCGTTCGACCGTCTTCATGTCCTGACTCGCGATCACAAGCAGCGCGTCCTCGACGGCGTCGACGTTCCATTCCTTGCCACGGTCGGCTTCCTTCGTGCCGGGCGCATCGGGCCAGCGCGTCGTGCCGCACCAAGGGCAGGTCATCGTGTGCGTGCCGTGCCAGCGCTTGCAACGCGTGTCGACGCACTGGTAGACCCGTGGGCCGCCGCTGGGCATGTTCGTCGGTTGCGGGCCGTCGCCGGTGACGCGGCCGGTGTGCGCGCCATAGTAGATGAAGAGATCGGTTAGGCGGCCACGCGAATCCAACCGATTGCGGATGCTGAAAACCTTTTTGACGGCCGCGCTGCCTACGAGCTGGCGGATCTCGAGCGGCCGGCGGCAGACGGGCGGCACTGTGGCCGGGTCGGTGTCGGCCAGCAGCGCGTCGAGCGTCGCTTCGTCCATCTTCGCCGGCAGCGCCATGCCGTTGGCGACGAGCCATGCCTTCAGCCGATCGAGCATCGACGCGCGCGGCACAGCGCCACCCGTGAGCCAGTTCAGCTCAGCGTTGTATTGCTCGTGGCACTGGTCGATGATGATCGTGCAGTTCGCCAGGGCCCACTGGTCGATCTGCACGCCGCGCAGGTTGATCTGTTGGTCTTCCTGCCACCAGGCCAGTTCCTCGCCTTCGAGATCGGGCACGCGCGACGACGCCTCGGCCTCGGCAACGATGTCGGTGTCGTTGTACTGGTAGAGCTTGATCGTGTCGGCGAAGTCGGGATGCGACGGGTCGAGCGTGGGATAGATGCGCGTGCGCGGGTCGTCCTTCGTCGGGTCGCGCGGGAACGTGAATTTCTTGATCAGCCGCTTGCCCTCGGCGTCCTTGCCGATGGAGAGCTGCATCACCGACGAGACGTCCTCGAGCGCGCCCGGGTAGGACGACGCGCGACACTTCGCCATGGAACAACGCCACTGGTCGTCGCGCACCGGCGGGAAGCCGTACAGGCGTTCGCACACGTGGCGCCAGATCAAGCGCTCGAACATCGAGTTGTGCGCTTCGATCAGGCCGCCGCGCGCGAGGTACAGGAACAGATCGAAGGGCAGCGGCAAGCCAGGGTGCCAATGCCTCTTACCGTGGCCGTCCTTCAGGTCGTACGACAGCGACAGCACCTCGGTGGTCGGGTGCTCCGCGTAGGGCTTGGCGCCCACCACGGTGATGCCCTTGCGGCTCTGCGTCGCGCGCGGCAAGCAGGTCCACTTCCGGCGCTCGGCGTCCCAGACGAACCCGGCTTCCGAGTAGGTCTCGAAGTCCATATCCGCCAGCACCGTCGACCAGCCGAGGCCGGCGACGAGCCGTGTCAGCAGGGGCATCTGCGAGGGATGCACCGGCGGCGGCGGCATCGGCAGGAATTCGCGTGCGCCCATCAGCTCTGGCCCACCCAGGTGTCCGCAGAGTTCACGCTTTCGATCCGTTCGAGCCGTCGGTCAGGATCAGCGTGCAGGTGACGGTTGTTTTCGCGCAAGTCATCGCAGTTCGTACTCTCGACGGATACGGTAGACGGTATCCACGCTGCAGCCCAGGATGGCGGCGAGCTGCGAAGCGCGAGCACCGGGGTTCTCGAGGATGATCGTTCGACGAGCGACGACTTCCTCGGGGGCTTTGCTGGCGGGCTTCGGGTTCTCGTTGTCGAACAACGGGTGGTTGCAGTTCGGACAGGTCAGCATGGTGCTCTCGTGTGAATGGGGCCCCGAAGGGCCCCGGTCGATCAGTACGGCGACATATGCCCGGCCTGGATCAGCCCTTGATCCGTCCAGCCGCCCGCCACCATCTGGTCGAGATCCCAGTTGTTCGCGAGCGCGGCGTTCATGCGACGAGCGTTGCGGCCGGCCGGCTGCTGCTGGGGCTGCTGGACGCCCGGTTGCGGGTAGCCGCCGGGGCCTTGCGGTGCGCCCTGCGGCGGCGCGTAGCCCTGGCCCGGGCCGGGCATCATCGCGCCGGGATTGGGCTGCACGGCGACCTGCTGCGGCATGCCAGCACCGGGCCCGGGCATCGCCGCGCCGGGTTGCGGATAGCCGCCCGGGCCCGCGGGCTGACCGGGCATCGCGGCGCCGGGCTGCGGGTAACCAGCGCCCGGGCCGGGCACCGGCTGCTGCGGATAGCCACCCGGGCCCTGCGGCATGCCCGCGCCCGGGCCGGGCATCGCGGCGCCAGGGCCTTGCGGTGCGCCTTGCGGGAACTGCGCCTGCTGCATCGGCACGGCCGACATCCCCGCCGGGGCCGGGCCCTGGCCGAAACCGGCTTTCGACGCGTCGCGCTTGAGCTGGATCTCGATGCCATAGCCGCTGTGCGCGACCATCGAGTGGTTCAGGTAGATGCCCGGCTTCGTCTGCGATTCGTTCGACGAGATCGTGGCCGCCACTTGGATGTAGTGGCCCGGCTTGACGACCTTGGGGTCAGCCAGTTGCGCGCTGCCGTTGGCGTTGTAGACGGTCGGCGGGAAGCCGCTCGAGAGCGAGAGCACCCAGTGGCCCGGGAAGCCTTCTTGATCGCAGGGCTTGTTGCCCTTCGAGTTGGGCACCTGCGAGTCGCCGTCCTTGATCTTCCACGCGAACGCGGTGCTGTTGGCGGCTTGTCCGAATGCCGCGTAGCCGACCTGATAGATAGTCTGCCCCCACGGTTCTTCCCACCACGGCTTGCCCGACTTCGGGATCGCGATGGCGAAGAAATAGTCCAGGCGCGCCTGACCCTTGTCGGGGCCGTTCTTGACCAACAGCGGGTTGCCGTCGGCGTCCTTCGTGTTCGGTTCCGTCAGCGAGCCTTGCACGAGGCGCGCGATCGGGAACGTGATTTCAGTACGGGGTGCTTGTGCCATGGTGGCGTTCTCTCCAGTGATGGGGCTACTTCGCCCCGAAAAGTGCCCGGGCTTTGCTGCCGTCGTCTTCGACGAGCTGCATCGCGCCGGGGATGTTGCTGCTCAGTTCCTCAACCATCTTCCGCGGCAGGCCAGCGGTGATCGCCTGCTTCGGAGTGATGATCGCTTGACGCTTGCGCACGTCGATGCCGAACTCGTCGGCCACGCCGATGACGACCGACGGATCGACCGACCAGCGCTCGCTTCCCATGCCCGGTTCGAGTCGCCAACCGGGCGTTTGCTGGCCGCGCCTGATCCCTTCCTCGGCGTCGATCATGAGCGCCTTCACGCGGGCGTCGAGCTGCAGCAGCGCGCGCTTCATGCGACGCAGCTCCACCCCGCGCTCGATCGGCGTCAGATCGTGCACCTGCGCACGGTAGGCGTCGTCGCACGCGTCGAGCCCCGCGCGCTGCTGCGCGGGGCACGTCGTGCGCGCAACGCAGTTCTTGCACTCGGGGCCGACCTTGAGCACGGGTGGCGTTTCCTCGTACAGCGCCTCGTAGGTGGCGAGCGCCGAGGTCTCGAAGTAGTGCAGCAGCTCGCGCGTGTCGGTCTTCCACTTGCGCACCAGGCCGTTGCGATGGTACGCACGCGGCTGCACGATCACGAGCTCGACGTCGACGATCGTCTCGGGGTTCCAGTTGATCCCGCTCAGGCATCCCGACGCGTAGTCGGTGAGCTGGTAACAGCCGTACACCTCGACCGGCTCGTGTCCGTACTTGTAGTCCCAGAGCAAGAGGCGTGGCCGCGGGCCGCCCGGAATCCACACGCGATAGTCCGGGGTGCCCCAGACCTGCGGATGGATGCGCGGGCAGGTGACGGCGACCTCGACGGCGACCGCGGAGATCTCGACGCCGTAGGGCGCCAAGTCGGCCAGGATCGCGTCGCGCAGCATCGTCGCGCCGAGGTGCATGTCGGCGTCGACCACGACCCCGTTCGGCGCCTGCATGCCCACGGGTGGCAGCTCGCCGTACTTCACGAGGATTTCCGTCACCCAGTGCGCCGCGGTGCCCTCGCGCGACGCCTCGCTGTCTTCGAGGTAGGGCCGGGCCTGCAGCGCGCGCCGCTCCATCACGACGTGCCCGGGACATTGCACCGTCCTGTTGCGCGAGGACGGCGGCGCGATGCAGTGCTCGGCCACGGGTCAGCCCTTCACGTGATCGGGGATCTCGTAGACGTCCAGCGACTGGTGCAGCTGGTCGATGACGCCGGGCGCCTGCATCAGCGCCATGATCGACGGGACGCCCTTCTCGAGGTAGTTCACCTTGAGCCAGTCGTGGTTCAGGATCTTGCCTTGCACGCCGGCCTGCACGCGCATCATCAGCGCCTCGAACGTGCGGCTGGGCGCCGCACCCGCGGCGGGCATGGGCGCGGGCGGTGCCGGGGGTTGCGGCTGCGGTTGTTGCTGGGCCTGCTGTTGCACCTGCGCGGCCAGCAGTTGACCCTGCTGCTCCGGCGTCAGGCCGGGCTGCTGCACGGGGGCGGGTGCGGGCGGCGGGTTCACGACGCCGTAGCCGAGGGCGCGCAGCTCGGCCTCGACCTGCGGGCGCAGCGCGGAAGCACCGGCCTTGCGGCTCGCGCGCCAGATGCCCTTCTCGGTCTTCGACGGCGGCTCGGAGTGGATGCGTGCGTCCCACGGCCAGCCCGCGGCGTCGACTTCACGCAGACCTGCCGGCGCAGGCGGGGCCGGCGGCATACCAGACGGGCCGGTCGGCGTCGTGCCGGGCGCCACGTAGTCGGCAGGGGGCGTCGTCGGCGCAGACGCAGCTTGCGCAGCGCCGAACGCGCGTGCGGCCTTCTGGTCGGTAGTTTCCTCGAGGACAGTCGATTGCTGACCGGCAACCGCATGCAACGGGGCAGGCGGCGGGAGGGCGTTTCCCGAGGGCTCGCCGCCGATCTGGACGGCGCTGCCTTCGGCCTGTTGCATCGCGACGAGCGTCTGGATGCTGCGGATCACTGCGGGGTCGGCCGCCTCCGCGTGGGTGAGTTCGATCTGCAGGATGCGCATGAAATAATCTCGGTTGTTCGTTGCAAGGGTCGCCAGAATAGCAGCATAATGGCCGCAACGACAATAGCGCAGGAGAATTATTTTGATGAAGCTGACGGCCACGGTGCAAGTCACGTTCGAGATCTCGGTTGATGTGCAATCGAAGCGAACGCTGACGTTCGAACAAATGGTGAAGGAAGCTCGACAAGCCGCGATCAACGTTGCCAGCGACAGGGAGTCGTTGATCCCCGCAATGAGCCACGGGCACGCGAAGATCGCCGGCGCCGGCTCTGTGCGCGTGGTGACGGTAGACGACGATTGGCTCAAGGGGTGAGCTATGCGTCGAGTATTCACCATGCGCCGCGTGTGCAAATCGATCTTCTGCTGGACGTCGTTCACGATCCGCGGAAGCAACCAGTGGTACTGCGGTGATCCCGTGTGCAACCAAAGACGTCGCGCTCAGGATCGTGCCGAGGCAAAAGCTCGTGAGGTGAGCAAGCGGTGACAACTCACGCAGCGCGTCCCTATCAGCGCGACTTGATCGCGGCCATCTACGCGGCGTGGACTCGCGTGCGGATGGTGCTCGCGGTGCTGCCCACCGGTGGCGGCAAGACGTTCTGTTTCGCATCGATCATCGCGGCGTTCACCGGCGCCGTGTGCGCCGTGGCGCACCGCAAAGAGCTCGTCGTTCAAATGAGCATCGCGCTGGCTCGCGAAGGCGTACGCCACCGCGTGATCGGCTCGGACAAGGCTCGCAAGGCGTGCATCCGCGCGCATCAGAAGCACTTCGGCCGCTCGTTCTACGACCCGAACAGCCAAGTCGCAGTCGCCGGCGTCGACACGCTGATCAAAGCCGACGACACGACGCAGGCGTGGCTGCAGCGTGTCGGGCTCTGGATCATGGACGAGGCCCATCACGTCCTCACCGAAAACAAATGGGGCAAGGCGATCTCAATGATGCCCAACGCCTACGGTCTGGGCGTGACGGCCACGCCAACGCGTGCCGATGGCAAGGGGCTTGGTGCGCACGTCGACGGGGTGTTCCATGAAATGGTGCTCGGCCCGTCGATGCGTGAGCTGATCGACTGGGGCTACCTGTGCGACTACCGCTACGTCTGCCCGCCGTCTGACATCAACCTCGCGCACGTGACGATCAGCGCGAGCGGCGACTTCACGCCCGCGGCGCTGAAGGAAGCACGGCGCAAGTCCTCGATCACCGGCGACGTCGTCAAGCACTACCTGAAGTTCGCGCGCGGCAAGCGCGGCATCACGTTCGACACCGACGTGCAGTCGGCGACCGACACAGCCGAAGCCTACCGCGCCGCGGGCGTGCGCGCCGAGGTCGTCAGCGGCGACACGCCGGATGATCTGCGCGACGCGATCCTCGAGCGCTTTCGCAACGGCGAACTCGAGCAGCTCGTCAACGTCGACCTGTTCGGCGAAGGCTTCGACGTACCCGCGGTCGAGGTCGTCTCGTTCGCGCGGCCGACGATGTCGTTGTCGCTGTTCATTCAGCAGGCCGGGCGCGCGCTGCGCATCATGGAGGGCAAGCAACGCGCGATCATCATCGACCACGTCGGCAACCTGGTGCGCCACATGGGCCCGCCCGATCGCTGGCGCCCCTGGTCTCTCGAACGCCGCGAGAAGCAGGTACGCAACAAGACGGTGCAGGAAGTCCCGATCCGCCAGTGCCTGAACGACGAACTGCCGTGCCTTGCGCCGTTCGAGCGCTTCCACCCGTGCTGCCCGTTCTGCGGATGGGTGCCGGAGATCGCCAACCGCTCGGCGCCGTCGTTCGTCGACGGCGATCTGTTCGAGGTCGACGAGCAGACCCTGGCGCGACTGCGCGCTGCCGTGGCCGCCGTCGATGGCGCACCCTACGTTCCGCAGAACGTCAGCGGCGAGATCGCCGGCGCGATGCGGCGCAGGCACTGGGAACGACAGCAGACGCAAGCCTCGCTGCGTTCGACGATCGACCTCTGGTCGGGATGGCAGACGCACCTCGGCCTCAACAACCGACAGATTCAGAAAAAGTTCTATCTGCAGTACGGCATCGACGGCCTCACCGCGCGCACGCTGGGTGGTGACGACGCCGAGAAACTTCGCCTGCGCATCGAGTCGCAGCTCAACGAACATGGAGTAGTAGAAGCATGACCTCACACGTCTGTCCCCCTCGCAACGGTGGTGATCGTTGGCGCGCCTTCGGGCACGACTTCGACTCGATCCCGCCTGATCCTGACGACCAACGCGAATACGAGGTGATGTACCGCGATCAAGGTGTCATCGTCGGCAAGCTGATCGACCACTCGCAGAAGCAACTCGCTGGTTGGGTGCCCGAATGGTGGCGGCTGTACAAGCTCGTGACGCCGGAACGGCCGCCGGGCAAGGGTTGGCGATTGAACAGCCCGACGTCCTCATGCGGGCCAGATCCTATGACCGCCACGGTTGAAGTGAAGCACCCTGATCATGCGGCCGTTATCACAACCCCAGCTGGGAACTTCAACTGGTCGACCACGTTTTGGTGGCGCTACCCCGAGACCGACACGCCGGTGACTGTCGACGATCTCTACCCCGGGGTGCTGCTCGACGTACCTCGACCTGCGCCTAACGAGAACGGCGAGTGGCTTCCGGTGTTCAGTAAACACGGGCATGCGATCCACGACGACGCAATGGTGCACTACGTCGGGGGCAGCTGTCCCAAGGGCATGCAAGGGTTCAGTTCGATGAGGGGGGCACGAGCTGGGAAAGCCGTCTGGTTCCAGCTCTATCCCGAGGAAGACAAGCCGCCGACGGCCACGCTGACCGGCAACGCTTCCGACTACTATCTGCTGCACATCAACGTGCCCGCGCGGGCCAACCTGCAGCCGTACACGTGCGAGTGCCTCGACGTCATCGATGCGCTCGGGATGACGTTCGCTGAAGGCGAGGCGTTCAAAGCGATCTGGCGCAGCGCGGCCGCGCGCAACGGCAACGGCAAGCCCGGCACGACGGCACTCTACGACGCCGAGAAAGTCGCGTTCTACGGAGCCCGCATGGTCGCTGCGGCGAAGCGGCCATGAGATATCTGCCCGTCGACGCGATCGACCAGGCTGCGCTGATCATCGTGCTGCTGCAGAAGTTCTCGCCTCACGAACCCGTGGAGATCGGCGAGGAAGACTTCGCCCGCGTGCGCGCTGCGTTCCCGAACGGCCCTGGCTTGAAAACGATCCTGTCGCAGCTCGCCGGTCAGCCGGTGATCTCGCTGGAGGTCATCACGTCGGCCGAGGGACAGGCGCTCGACAAGCAATGGGGGTTCACGTGATGGACATCAACGACTGGGCCAGAGACTGGAACATCCCACTCGCGGCCATGATGGACTTCCGCGCCAGGTGCAACATGCTGCCGGGCCCACCCGTGGCCGACGACGCCAAGGTGACGACCGAGACCGGCGTCATGAAGGACGTGCGCATCACCGAGTGGCGCGAGCGCGGCGCGATGCTCTGGCGGAACAACGTGGGCGCCGGCTATAGCGAGGAAGGCGACTTCCTGCGCTGGGGACTCGCCAACGACAGCGAGGCGATCAACAACGTGATGAAGTCGTCCGACCTGATCGGCGTGCAGCCTGAGCTGATCACGCAGCACCACGTCGGCATGACGCTCGGGCTGTTCCGCGCCGTCGAATGCAAGAAACCCGGGTGGCACTACACCGGCACGCCGCGCGAGAAAGCGCAGCTCACGTTCGGCACGCGCGTGATGTCGTTGGGCGGGCTATTCGAGTTCAGCACCGGCTATTGACGGAACCGACAATAAGCGTATTATCCGTTCTGTCAACAACAGGAGAGTTCTTTGTCCATCACCACCACGCAGACGATCACCGAGTCGTTCACGCACGATGAAGTGCAGGCCGCCGTGCTCGAATTGGTGCGCAAGCGCAACCCGACGTTCACCCCCGGCCCGAACGACGAGACGGTGCTCACGCGCATGAACGTGCCGCCTCAGGCGCCCCAGCCCTACGGCTCGCCCGTGACGCTGAGCCTGCAAGTCGACGTCAAGATCACGCAAGACGTCCCGGCGATGGTGCCGGCAGGCACGCTCCGCGTCCCGAAGAGTCCCGCGACCGACGCGCTGTTCGCACAAGCGTTCGGCCGCGCACGGCGTTGGACGCTCACCGAAGCAGACGAGCGCTCGGCGATCGACAACCCGCCGCCCTACCTGCGCACCGCGTGCGACACGCTGTTCAGCGACGGCTTCACGGGCGAGCGCGCGAGCATCGTGCCGTCCGTCAAAGCGCTGGAAAAAGCGGGCTGGATGCACCCCAACGGCGCGATGAAGTTCACCGGTGACGAAGAGGTCGACCGCGCTCGCGCTCGCACCATCGATCGCGCCAGGGCCCGGGAGAGCGAGCGGGTTACCCGTCGCTTCCTCCCGTTCCTCGACGTGTACTCGCCGTTGAACATCAAAGCGCTGATCACCGAAGGCGCGAGCTTCGAACGCGACCTGAGATCCATGTCCAACCTCGCGAATCGCATGCGCCACGCGGCGCGGGCGCGCGGCGACGTCGAGTCCGATCGCTACTTCAGCGAGGTCTACTCGCTGCTGTGCCGCGATCTCGACACGGTGATGACGCGATGAAGCACGTCCATGACAAGGCCACGGTGCGCACCACTCGCGACGTGCGCCTCGAGTTCACGCACGCCGAGATCGCGCGCATCCTGCTGAACCACTGGCACACCGTGTCGAAGACGACGCCGCTGGACATGAGCGTGGTCGCCGAGCGGTTCCACACCGAGCAGGACGAGGGCGGCGAGTACCTGTTCCTCGACGTCACGTTCTCGAAGGAGACCGACCAGAACGATCGCCCGCTGCCCACGCCGTTGGTCTGGTGGCTGCTGACGATGACGGACGCCGCGGGCGCGGTGTTCTTCCAATGGCATCAGTCGCCTTCTGCAGACGAAGCCATGCGGCAGGCAGGAAGGCAGGCGCCGAAGGCATCCGTGTCTTCGGGCAATCGTGTTCCCGTCAAGGAACCGCCGAGCGACGGCTGGCCGGCGTACAACGCCGATGGCTCTCCCTACCTGCGAGGTGCGCCATGACGTACGTTGGTGGTCCGCTGAACGGGGAGTCGCGCGACGGCCCGATCAGCGAAGGGTATCGGTGGGTCAGCGTGGCCGACGGCCCGCTCACGCTGAAGTACGCGGTGCATGACAGCATCGCGACCAGCGAGGCGCCGCGTGCGATCCGACGTGCGATCGCGCACGAGCACAACCTGGTCTTGCGCAAGCGCAATCAGCCGCTGTACGGCACGCCCGAGGCCGTCAACCAGGTGCATCGCGAGCTGATGCAGGTCTGGATGCGCGCCGAGTTCCTGGGGGTGCACATCGAGGCGGGGCTCACCTCGTTGCAGCCGCCGGCGATGGGCAACACGAAGGGCTGGATTCACGTCTACCCGAAAACGCTGTGAACCTCGAACTGTTCCCGCAACTGCCACGTCCGAACGTGCTGCGCTTCTCGGCAGGCCGGGCCGTCGTCTACGAGACGATCGTCCTGGCCGTCGCAGAGCTCAAGCCGTCGGATCTCACGGGGCTGCGCATCCAGTTGACTCGGATGCAGCGGGAACAGGTCTTCGCCACTGGCGGCATTCCCGCCGATCGCACCACGCTGATCGGCTTTCCACTGGAGGTCATCTGATGATCACGCAATGCGCTGTACGCACGCCCGAGAGCATCGCGCCCGTCGAGGCACCGGGCACGGTCTCGCAACAGCAGGACGCGTGCCTTGTTCACGGCCTGGAATGGCCGGAGGCCGAGGCCGGCTTCCTGACGGAGAGCGGCGTGTTCATGACGTGCACCGAGGCCGCTGTCCATGCTCTCGAATGCAAGCAGATCACGCGCCTCGCGACGCCACCCTATCTCTCCTGGTCTGACCTGCAGCCGTGAAGCCCCACCGATGCCTACCCGTCTTGATCGTCCTCGTGTGGACAGCGATCGTTCTCGGCTTCTGGCTCGGCGGCGAGCTGCTGAACTGGCTTACGCCGTGGTTCGCGATGCCCGCGCCGGCGCTCACGCGCGGCCAGTTGCTGCTGATCGTCCTCTGTCTCGTGATCACCTGCACCGAGTGGCGGGGTCGACGCTGAGAACGAGGCTGCTGATCGTCCTGGCATTCGCCATCATCTTCTGGGTTTTCTCATGACCACCGACCGTCTGAAAGCAGTCAGCTTCACGCTGAAGATTCGCACCACCGGCATGTCCAACACGATGACCGGCGCCAGCAACGCGCCGGGCGTATCGAAGCCGGCCACGCCGGTGCAGACCCTGGCCAACCTCGCTGCGGAATGCGCCCGCCTGGCCGCGATCGACGGCGACGACACCCTCGTGCTGGCCGAGGTGCAAGCCGCGCTGCAGCGGGTGCGCGAGTGGCGCCGCGAGCGCAAGGGCACCACGTGATCGCCCTGCAGCGCCAGATCGAACGACTCGCCGAGTTGCGCAAGCTCGAACGCAAGGCCGGGTTCTTTCGTCGCGACGTCGACGTCCAGATCGCCGAGCTGGTCGAAGCGGCAAAATCGATTCGGCCTTTATCACCACTACCACCCCAACCTGAACGGAAGCTGAAGCCATGAACAACCCCCACATGCGCGATCAAATCACGAACGCTCTCAAGCGCAACGGCGTCACGCCGGCGGACGATCTCGTCAAATCGATAGAGCAGGCCGTCGAGCCGTGGCGCTTCGAGGTACCGCACCTGTCCGAAGAGAACGCTCTCACGCTCGCACGCACCGAGTTCCGTCGTCTTGGCGCCGAGTTTTTCCACAAGGACTGGAAGCCTGCCGACTGGGTGATCGCCGCGATCCGCGCCGCGGGCGGCAACTACCTGTCGCCCTTCGACTTCGCCGATGATCCCGGCTGCGTCGCGGAGCCGGATCGTCCGGCACACATCGCGTTCCTCGACAAGCTCAGCGAGTGGTGCAAGCTCGATCGCAAGGGTCTGATCGAAGCGCTGATCCGCGCCGACCACGCGAACGAACCGTGGAAGCAACTGATGGAGCTCGTCGGCGCGTGGCAGGACGGCTCGCAGACCACCGTCACGCTGCATCAAGACGACGCCACGAAGAACTGCTACGTCACCGTCGAAGGCCACGGCGCGACGTTCGCCCGTGACTTCAAGACGGCCGTTTTCCTGGCCTCGCGCTGACCCTTTCACCCCTGGAGTTCCACGATCATGAAACGCATCCTCGCCATCCTCTGCCTGCTGCTCGTCAGCGTGGCCGCCTTCGCAACGCGCCCGTACGTCCCGCCGCCGTGTCCCGGCACGCCGACGGGCTACTACGTCAGCGGCAAGCAACTGTTCTCGCCGCTCGACACGCCCGTGGTGCTGCACGGCGTCAATGACAATCACTGGGATCAAGTCGCCGCCGCGAAGACCGGCATTCCGCTGACCGGCGCCAACGCCGTGCGGCTCGAGGTGGACTTCGCGCAGACCGCGGCCACGAATCAAGCCGCGGTCGACCCGCTGCTGAAGGCCGGCCTCGTGACGATCATCGGCAACTGGAAAGGCACGTGCAAGGTCGACTCGCCCACGCTGACCGCGATCGTCGACACGTGGGTGGCGCAGGCGCCGACGTGGACGCAGGCGAAGTACCAGAGCACGCTGCTGATCAACATCGCCAACGAGTGGGGCCCGGCCAACAACGTGGTATGGCGCGACCAGTACCTCGCCGCCATCGCCCGCATGCGTGCCGCGGGCTACATGCAGCCGCTCGTGATCGATTCGGGCAACTGCGGCCAGGACGTGGCCGACGTCGTCACGTATGGCCCCGCGCTGCTTGCCGCCGACCCGCAGCACAACGTGCTGTTCGACGTGCACGTCTATGGCTACTTTGCGGCACCGGCGCTCAAGTCGTGGCAGCAGGATTTCAACAAGGCGATGACCGCGCTCGGCGCGACGGGCCTGCCCGTGCTGATCGGCGAGTACGGCCCCGGCCTGAACGTGGGCTCCAGCCCCACGCTGATCACCCCTGAGCAGGTTCTGGCCGCGAGCAAGGCGCAAGGCTTCGTCGGCGACATGGCCTGGTCGTACAACGACAACAACCTCGCCGGCTGCAAGACCGCCGACACGGGGTGGTTCGGCATGACGACCTACTGCGCCACGTTCACCGGCAAGCCGACCGATCTCACCGCGTTTGGTCGCAAGATGGTGCCGCTGCTGCGTTCGATGAACGGTATGCCCGCCCTCCAGTCGCTCGCGCCGGCGGCCGCCTTCAACGCGACGTTCGCACCGTCAGCCACGCTTCCGGGGCAGCAATGAGCACCGACCCGAACCCCTGGCACCCGATGTCAGATCCCGTCGACCTGAAGACGATCGGCAAGCTGCTCGAAGAGACAAGCGAGCTGACTGAGTGCGCGGCATCGCTCGGCAAGCTCAGCGCGGCCGCCGCACGCTGCCTGATCCAAGGTGTCGACGCCAGGCATCCGGTGACGGGCAAGATCAACCGTCTTTGGCTTCAGGACGAGATCGCCGACGTCATCGCCAACATCCACCTCACGATCGAACGCTTCGACCTCGACCTGCGCTACATCGACGAGCGCAAGACCCTCAAGACGGACATGCTGCGCAAGTGGCATGCGATGGCATGACGCTGACTCTCTACACCGTGAAGTTCGATCACCGCCATGTCGCTTCCAAAGCCTTCTCGGTGCTGGTCAGCGAGCGCAACCAGAAAGACGCCGTCAAGCGCGCTCGCGTTTTCGTCGGGACGATGATGCGAGAGCGCATCGTGCTGGACGAGGCCCGGGCGATCTGCAAAACCCCCGACGACGTGCTGGAGCTCGCATGAACCTCGAACAACGCACCGCGCTCCATCACGCTTTTCGCAAGCTGGGTTACACCACCAACGGTCAGACAGCCGAGCTGCTGGATCTTGTCGACAAGCTGCTACCCGTCGCCGAAACACGTGCTGCGATCGACGTGTTCGCCGAACGCATGCGCCAGGTCAGCGACGAGGGTCACTCGTTCGCCGAGGATGATCGCAACGGACACGACGGCTTGCGCAATGCGGCCGCGGCGTACCTGATTGCAGCACCTCACGACACCAAGCGCCGGCCCGAGTGCTGGCCGTGGCCGCCGCGCTGGTACAAGCCGAAGTCCGTTCGCGAGAACATGGTGCGAGCTGGCGCGCTCGTGCTGGCCGCAATCGAGGTCTACGACCGCATCAACGAACACATCAGGGGGCGTCTCGCATGACCGGCCGTATCAAATCCAACGTCAAGTCGCTTTCCCGGCTGCTGATCCATCCGATCCCCGTCAAGCCGGTGCTGGTGAACGCCGCGGTGCGCATTGAGGACACGGTCGTGCTGGTCGACCTCTCGGGCAAGGTCTTCAGCAACAAGATGACGTCGCGCAACTACTTCGGTCGCGGCTCGAAGGCGCCGAACCTGTTCAAAGCGCTGGTGCGGCTCGGTCTCGTCACCGCGGCGGACATCAAGCAGCACGAGACGGAAGTCGAAGCCGATCTCGCCGCGCGCAACCGACGCTCGTCGTCGCAGTGGATTCTCGACGAAGCGGGTCGCGCTGGCCTCAAGCTGTCGCCGAAGCAACGCGCGCAACTGCAACGCCAGGCCGAACCATGACCCGCACGTCGACCACCCAAGCCATCCCCGGCCAACTCAAGGCACCCGTTTCGGTGACGTGGCTCTGCGCGCGGTGCGGCAGGCGCCAGAGCACCGTGGCTGGCAGCGGCATGCGGCTCGTCCAGGGCCTGCGCCAACGCGTGTGCCCCTCCTGCAAGGACAAATGATGCTCGATTACACCCTGGCCATGCAGATGGTCTACGGTACCCGCAAGACGACGTCGCACCTCCCACCGCCGCCGAAGCGTGCGCCTTCGCCACTCGAGCTGCCGAAGCGTGCGACGTGCCCCGGTTGCGGCGCGCCGGCGCCCACGGGTCGGCTGTGTAGCTACTGCAGGACACCGCGATGACACACCGCCGACGCCCACGCTTGCCGCGGCCCCACCGCGTTCCTGCGCTCGTCTCGCAACGCTCGATGACCGTCTGCATCGCTTCGATGTGCTATGCGGCGTTCCCGGGCTCGTTCACTTACTACCCGACGTGCGGCTATTCCAACCCGCTGTTGCCTATCGGTTTCTCCAGGAGGCCGCAATGACGATCGGACTCGACGGCTGGACGGAGCGTTTGATCGTGGCCGAACGCATCATCGCCGATCACCAAAAGCGCATCGCCACGTTGCCTGCAGGGCCCGCGCGTGAGGCCGAGAAATGGGCGCTGATGCAGGCGTTTCTGACGGAGCGTCGCGCGAAACGAAAGGTCGACGACCTGACCGCTCAGCGCGATAGACGCCTGAACACGCTCACCCCTGCAGCGCGTGCGCGATTGTTCCCGAAGCTGCCCTGAGAGCCTACTACCGACACCGACAATAGCGCTACACTACGCTGATGAACACACCACGTCTCCGCTTGAAACCGAAGGATCGCAAGCTCCAGATCCTCGATGCGATGCTGGCCGAGGCCGAGGCGACGGGCTACACGCGCGTGACGCGCGAGGCCATCGCAACGCGCGCCGCCTGCAGCCCGAATCTCGTCTCCAACTACTTCAAGACGATGCCCCAGCTGCGTCGCACCCTGATGCGCAACGCCGTGAGGCAAGAGCGCCTGAAGATCATCGCCGAGGGCGTCGTCCTGAAAGACCCGCACGCCCTCGAAGCCCCGGAGGAACTGCGCAAGCGAGCGCTCGCGGCCGCCGGGGCGTAGCATGCGCGAGCTCCCCGACGCCCTGGCGCCGCTCGGCGCCTATTCGCAGTTCATCCTCTGCAAGCTCGTCCCCTCGACGACCAAGCCGGGGAAGATGGAAAAACTGCCGATCGACTGGCGTTCAGGCGCCGTCGCTTCCGCCCACGACTCGAGCATCTGGATGGCGGCGCCGCAAGCGCTGATGATGGCCGAGCAATACGGCCCCCAGTACCTGCCGTGCTTCGTGTTCACCGAACGCGATCCGTTCTGGTTCCTCGACATCGACTCGTGCGTGCTGTCCACACCGGCCGGGCCCACTTGGTCGCCTGTCGCTCAGCACCTGTGCAACTACTTCCGCGGCTGCGCGATCGAGCGCTCGACCAGCGGCATCGGCCTGCACGTGTTCGGCCAGGGCGTCGTGCCCGCGCATCGCACCCGGCCGCCCGCTGAAATCAACGCCCAGTATCCCGGGCTCGAGTTCTACACCTCGGGCCGCTTCGTCGCGCTGACGGGCGACATTCTGATGCCCGGCTCCGCTGGCGTGGACACCACCCTGCTGATGGCGCCATTCGTCGCGGCCTGGTTCGCCGGCGGCGAGCGCCTGACGCCCGCAGACTGGACGACCGAGCCGGTGCCCGAGTGGCGCGGGCCCACCGACGACGCCGAACTGCTTCGCCGCGCGATGAACAGCAAGAGCGGCAAGTCGGCCTTCGGCGACCAGCCCACGTTCGCCGACCTCTGGACGGCCAACGCCGAGGTGCTGGGGCGCAAATGGCCCGACACCGAGAAAGGCCGCCCGTTCGACCCCACACGCGCCGACGCCGCGCTCGCACAGCTGCTGGCGTTCTGGACGGGCAAGAATTGCGCGCGCATCGAACGCCTGATGCGCCAGAGCGCGCTGGTGCGCGACAAGTGGGACTATCACGCGACATACCTCAACGAGCTGACGATCGCGGGCTGCGTGGCCCGGCAAACCCAGGTGCTGCAGGACAAACCGCCCGAGGCGAGTCCCCTGCCCGCCGCGGTCGATTACTCAGCCTATGACGACGGCGCCGCGGCCTCGGTGCAGCTCCCGGTCGACCGGCGCGCCGGCGCGCCAGCAGCACCCTCTGCCGCGCCCGGGCTGGCCGTCTCGGCGCCGCGGCAGCGCCGCGTCACCGGCACCACGTTCCTGTCGCCCGACGATCAAGAGCAACTGTTCGCCGGCTGCGTGTACATCCGCAACGAGAACAAGGTGCTGGTGCCCGGCGGCAAGCTGCTGGACTCGGCACGCTTCAACGTCGTGTTCGGCGGCTACAAATTCGTGCTCGGCTCCGACAACGCGAAGATGACCTCGAAGGCGTGGGAGGCGTTCACCGAGTCGCAGATCCTGCGCGCGCCGATGGCCGACGATACCTGCTTCCGGCCCGAGCTCGACCCGGGCGTGCTGGTGGAGACGGCCGGCGTCGTCGAGGCGAATATCTGGTGGCCGATCTCCACGCCTCGGCAGCAGGGTGACGTCACGCCGCTGCTGCACCACATGAACCTGCTGATCGCCGACGAGCGCGACCGCTGGCAAATCATCTGCTACATCGCCGCGATGATCCAATACCCGGGCCGCAAGTTCATGTGGGCACCGCTGATCCAGGGCGTGGCCGGCAACGGCAAGACCGTCATTAGCCTGATCGTCGCCAAAGCGCTCGGCGCGCGCTATGTGCACTGGCCTGAGGCCGGCAAGCTGAAGAAGGATTTCAACTTCTGGCTCAAGAACAAGCTGGCCTATCTGATCGAGGACATTTACGTCAAGGGTGGCGAGGAAGAGCTGCTCGAAAAGCTCAAGCCCATGATCACGTCCACCGAAGGCTACGAAGTCGAGCCCAAGGGGGTCGACCAGGTCATCGTGCGGATCGTGGGCAATTTCATCTTCAACACGAACCACCTCGGCGGCCTGCCCAAAACCGCAGACGACCGCCGCCTCGCGCCGTTCCATTGCCGCCAGCAGCACGTCGACCACCTCGAACGCGATGGCCTCGACGGGGCCTACTTCCGCGTGCTGTACGACTGGCTCGAGAACAAGGACGGCTACGCGATCTGCCACGACTACCTCGCCACGCTCCAGATCCCGGACCACTTCAACCCTGCCCTGCGCGGTCGCGCGCCGAACACGGCCAGCACCGCGGACGCCATTGCCTACGGCCGCTCGCCGTTCCAGCAGGAAATCGACGAGGCGATCGGCCAGGGGCTCGCGGGGTTCTGCGGCGGCTGGATCTCGTCGATCGCCCTCGACCGCCTGATCGAACGCAAGAACCTGCGCGTCAGCTACCGCAAGCGCGGCGAGGTGCTCGAGTCGATGGGTTTCATCCGCCACCCCACGCTGACGGACGGCCGCACGGGATCGATGGTCTCGCCGGACAACGGAAAGCCCCGGCTATTTATCCGCAAGGACTCCCCCGCTATTTCGCTGGCAACTGGCGTAGCGGTTGAAAAAGCGTACAGCGATGCCCAGGGGGTGTTCCAGCAGCGATAGCGATGCCCAGGGGGTGTTCCAGCAAAAATAGCAGGAAAAGTCCCCCGGTGACTCCCCTCCTACCCCCGATACCAGGGAAAGCTAAGTGATTGATTCATAAGGCTTTCCCTTCTTTTTACCCCCGCACCCCCGACCCCCGATGCTTTTCAAGTCTCAGCCGGCGCGGCTTGGCGAGCCCGTTAAATAGCGTTAGCGCCTTCTGTGCTCTCATTTCCATACCAACTCTCTTTCTATTGGGGGTATGGGGGTAAAGAAGAGAAAGAGTAATGAAATCAACAAGTTAGAGCAACCCCCGATACAACCCCCGATACCCCCGATACAAATATGCGCATCATCGTCACTCTCGCTCGCTCTGAGACGGCCCGATCGGATCAGGTGGGGCTGCACCGTGGCCGCCTCACGCAACTTCCCGTATCCTCCCGCCTATGACCTCCACCGTGGACACCCCCCGGATCAACCGGAACTGCAACCTCGAAGACGTTTGCGCTGTCGTGGGCTATCGAGCCACGCGCATCCTGGCGGGCTGGTATGCGGGCCGCGACCTGCGCGTGCCGTTCGTCGTCAGCGAGCGCCACCCGTTGCGCACGCTGATCGGCGCGAGCGCGTTCAGCCGCCTGGTGCGAGCCTTCGGCGGAAGCTCGTTCTCGATCCGGAGCCAAGCCGACGACCTGCTGATCTACCGCGATCGCGTGGTCGCTGACGCGTTCGCGCGCAACCAGACCACGGCCGAGGTCGCTCAGCTCTGCGGCGTCACCACCGAGCGGGCGCGCCAGCTACGCCGCGCGCTGACCTCGAACGGCATGATCGACTACGCGCTGCTCGACCTGCTGGCGGAACTCGACCCGTCCTAGATTTTTCAAATCTCGCGGGGCCTCGTACGGGAAATCTGGCGCGGCGCCGGTCCGCCCTCGTTCCACCAGCTGACGCCCGGTGACGCGCACGCGCTGACCCGTGGCCGTCAGGGCGGAAAACCGAAAAGCGGGTCCGGTGCGTTGTCCACACCGGTCGGCCCGACAACCGATTTTTCTGGGCCGCGCTTGGTGCGCGCTGACGGGCCCAGGGAAGCATCGAGCCACATTGCCCCGCCTGAGCCCAGAAAACGCCCGCTAGCCCCTGTTGCGCGCCCGCACGCCCCGGTTGTGGAGTGCGAACAGTCGACGCTTCTGGGCCTTGTCCTCGACGTCGACCGAAACGAGGTAGTCGGCCAGCAGGCCGCACAGCGATTCAATGGCAATGCGCGCGTGCTGCTGGCGGATGGCCTGAGCACTGCCAAACGGGGCAGGATCGGCTGATTCGAGGGTTTCGAGGTGTGGGGTAGCCACGCGACGGAATGCGGCCTCTAGAGCGATGTCTCGGGGGTTTCTCACGGGGGTCTCCAAATGCGAAAGGGGCGTGCCAACCCTTGCGAGTCGGCACGCCCCTAGGCGGATCAGCGCTTGCGCGCTGGGTGCAATGGTGGTGCGGGTGCGGCTAGTCGGACACGCCCGCCAATTTGAGGAACTCGGCGCGCGTCATGCCACCGAGGTGCGCCCGTCTGCTGAAATCGTGGGCCAGCAGGCGAACCGATGCAAGACGGCCGCTACGGTGGCTTTGCGGATCAGTGGTTGCATGTATGGGCTGTCGCTCGACTTCGGCGCGGATGACCTCGGCCAGCAGCAGGTAGTCGGCGCGCCTCATGCTGCGAACCCGTTCCACTCGACCTCGAAGTCATGGAAACCGGGGTAGACGATGCCGTCGTCCAGCGCGAAAAATGCTGCAAGGGTTGTCATGGTTAGATCACTCGGGCGGGGATGGTGTTGGTGTCGGTGCGTTCGGGCAACTTGGCGTTGCGTACGCGGATAAAGTAGTCGCGAACTCCGGCCTTTTCGACAACCATATGCGGCGCGACGTGCAACACCTCACCCGCACGGTAAGCACCGTGGGAACGCTTCAGGCGAATGACTGCGTTGAAACAGCCCGTCACCTCGTGCGCGGGCGTTTTGGCCCACGCAACAAACGCAACAGGAATGAGCGTTGCCGGGAGGCCGGCTTCATAGTAGATCGTCGGCATGATCAACGAGCTTTCCAGTGGGCGTTAAGGGCGCGTGCAACGGGCTTCGAGGCATAGACCCAGAGCCAGTTAACGCACTGATCGATGTCGGCGAATTCGCGAAGCTGCTTCGTGTCTTCGTCGGACAGCAGGATTACCCCACGCTCGTTCGTCCACGCGTGCCACTTCTCGAAAACGAAGGGCTTCATTTGGCGGTTGTTACCTGCCCAGAGCGAATAGGTGCGGAAGCCCGACGAGTCCATCGCGGCGAAGCTAACCGACGTGATGATGGGCGGATTCGCACCCGGGTCAGTGTCGGCGCCGATGCGCTGGAATGCGGCGCGGCGTGCGCGCTCATAGACGTAGGCTTGCCCATCGCGACGACGCACGCCGATTCGAGTTTGCCGGCCGTTGTCGCGGTTCGTGAGGATTGCGAATTCCATGTTCAGCCCCTTGCCGCGTCAATGATGGCGCGCAGCTGCGTTTGCGCTTCGATGGCGAGTTCCGCGCGGTACACGCGACGGTCGTCCTCGTCACAATCGACGATGTCCCCTAGCGCTGCGAGAGTGCGCTCCCCATGCATCAGCGCGATGAACTCGCGCGACGTTTCGTAAGGGCTGTCCGACTCAATGTCATGATGCCACTCGACACGCACGTCTGCGACGCGATGCGCACCGAGGTAATCGTTTTCCGCACGTTCGAGGCGGATAGCGGTTTCAACGCGGCCCAGGTCGGGCAATTGGCCCGGGGCGTGGCTGAAGGAATGCAAGTTATCGTAAAAGAACTGTTGGTTCGGGCTGAGTGCGTTTGCCATGGTGTCTCACCTATGAGAATCGGCAGGATTGCCGGGTTTAGAGTGCTGCGCGCACGCGTGGCGCGCAGGGGTCTAACACCGACGTTCAGCGCTTGAGGTGCGATGCTTCGTCATCGTTGGTCGGCGTCCCCATCCATTCCCCGAAGTAGCCATAGCTACGTCCGATGGCTTCGACGCAGGCACGGAACAGCGGCTTTGCCCACGGGTTGCCCGTCCACGTTCCTTTCCGATAGTCGTTTACGAAGCCCTTAAGCGCTGCGAGTCGGCCGTCGTCCGAAACGTGCACCACGGATGCCCCGTCAGGCATGCCGCCCGAAACGAAGTCTCCGCGCCAGCCATACCGCGCCGCGAGTTTCGAGGCAGCAGCAGCGTGATTCTGTTCCGACGTCAGTTCGTCGGCATAACCGATGCTGACCGACGAAACGCCTTCAGCGCGCGCAATGATGCGCGAGCCGCGAGAGTCGGTCGGGCCGACGTAGCGAGTAACGATTGCCTTAGCCATGGTGTTAGTTTCCTTGAGCGCGGAAGTGGCGGATTGCGCGAATGGTGATGTGGATCGTCTCGCGCGTGGCGTAGCGGCACGAGCGCGCGTTGCGGTATTTCAGGTGGATGCGCAACGCGGATTCGAGGGTGATGCTGGACATGGTGTTAGACCTTGCGTTGCATGCGGTTGGCGAGGCGCACAGCTGCAAGAGCAGCGTTCAGGGGCAGGCCAGCGCGCACGCACTGCGTGCCCACCTCAGCGCTTGCACGCTTTGCGAAACGTGCAGCGAAGATAAAGACAACGGGATGATGATTGCTGTTCATGGTGTTAGGTCAGAGCGTGTTGAGGATCAGGATCAAGCCAAGCACGATAAGGACAACAGCTGCGATTGCTTGGTTGCGTTCGTTGGTATCCATGCGTTGCATCATACGCTTATTGTCGGTGCTGACAATAGCGGATCGTTAAATAGTTGTCCTGGCCAGCTCGAGATTTCGCACCAGGTGCGGCACTCGAGACGAATAGCGGCAGGGGGCCCCTGGTCTACGAATAGCGGCGCGAGGGGC
>OUNJ011026353.1_pt1 | contig 24593 bp, 32 predicted proteins | sample 1755361 | NCBI WGS metagenome assembly OUNJ01 (sample SAMEA3914825, study PRJEB12502) | metagenome | biome: forest; material: soil | place: USA | collected 2012-03-12 | depth 0.1 m
GGCTGACGCATGACGAGATCGAAGCCACCGATTACAGCAAAGCGAGCCTCGCCGATTTGATCGAGCGCCGCTACGGCATCCACCACCAGCTCGCGGAAAATTACCTGAACAACCTCGAGCGCACGCTGCCGCTTTCCTAGAAAGCTTTCACGAACATCAGGAAACATACCTGGTCCGTATTGCCGATGCGGTAAGTGCCGCCATAATCCGTCGAACTCGCGCTCGTCGTACACACATTGGTCTTGGCCGCATTGCCGCACCAGGCGCAGCTACCATCGCTCGGTAACCCGCCGCCGATCACCATGCCGCTGCCCGGTTTCCCGTCATCCATCTTCGAGTCGATCAGCGCCGCATCTTCCCCGCTCAAAAGATTCGAGCCGTAGAGCGCCGTGCCCGGCACGCCGAAAAACAGGAAATTCCCGTAATCGAGCGCGTAATAGTAATTACTGGTGGTGCCGAGCAAATTCATGTTCGCGACACCCCAGGTGAGGCTCGCATATTGCGAAGCGGGCACGTTCAGCCCCGGCTCGCGGTCCGTCGGCGAGCTGATGCCAAACCCGGTATAATTGCTCGTCGCCCCGAAATTATTGGGGCTGCCGGGGTTATTGAGGAAAATGAACATATGGCTCAGCGCCAGTTGCTGCCAGAAGCCGAACGTTTCCGGGCAGGTGTAAATGCCGCTGCCAATATCGGAACACCACCAGACTTTGCCGTCGCCATTGCCGTTGCAGGTGCCCGTGCCGACCGAGGCGACCGTGCTGGTGCCCGGGCAGGTCACCGTGCTGCTCTGGCCCCAGTATAAATTGGCGTTGGGCATGTCGCCCGGCAGGTAATTATACTTCTCCTTGAATGCCCGCGCCGACGATGAATAACGCTGGAATTCCGTGGTGATCGATCGCAACTGCGCGCTATGCACCATCGATTTGCCGATGGTGATCGACCCGGCAAGGATGGCGAGCGCCGTCAGCACGATGCTCAGCTCGATCAGGCTATAAGCCGCGCGTTTCGCTGCGGGATGAAAACGTGAATGCATAGAACGTTAGTATAACAAAAACCGGCCCATGCTTCGAGCCGAATATGCGTTACCATCCGCCGCGCCGTCCGGTTCCTATGCGCCTGTGCTTTACATGCTGCGTCAGCGCGTGCAACTGCTCGCCACCGTACCGGCCCGGGCCGCCGTGCGCGCAGCATAGCTGCTGACATAGGCGGTCGGGTGGGCGGCATTGCGGTGCGTCGGGCTTGGCAGCACGGCGGCGAGCAGCGCGGCCTCATGCGGGCTTAAAGCGCTCGCCGGTTTATGGAAATAATGGTGCGCTGCCGCCTCCGCGCCGAACACGCCGCGCCCGAATTCCGCGACGTTCAGGTAGGCTTCCATCGTGCGGTGCTTGCTCCAGAGCAAATCGAGCGCGAGGGCGAGGGGGATCTCGAAACCTTTACGCACATAGGAAAAATAATTCATCCAGAGGAACAGGTTTTTCGTCGTCTGCATCGTGATCGTCGAGCCGCCATGGGACGTATCATCCTCCTCGACCACATCTTCCACCACCGTATGCATCGCTTTCCAATCGACGCCGTGATGCTCGCAGAAACGCTGGTCTTCCGCCGCGATCACCGCGCGCACGAGGTTCGGCGAAATGGCTTTCAGCGGCACATACCGCCGCTCGACATGGCGCAGCGTCAGCACGCGTGCGATCATCAGCGTCGAAATCGGCGGGAAGAACGTGTTGTACACCAGCAGCGCGCCCCAGAGGGATACGAGCCAGAGCAGGATGGTTTTGAGCAGCGCCATGAAGTGACGTGTAGCGAGGTGCGGTGTACGGTGCAACGGGCGAACGGGAAAAAAATGAATAGGGCAATGGTGGTTCAGCAAACTCCGTCATTGCGAGGCCCTTTAGGGCCACGGCAATCCAGCGTGGCGAGTCTTCGCCACTATAAAGCTCTTTTAAAAAACTGGATTGCTTCGCTTTGCTCGCAATGACGAAGCCCGTGGCACCGCCATTGCCCTACTTCTAGTTAAACCACTGCGATTTATCGACCGGATCCAGCGAGAAGCGGCAGTACGTAAAGCCCTCGTTCCATGCCGAGTTATACATGCTGTTATCGTACATTTCCGGGCGTTTCTTGAAGCCGTAAGCCGCTTTCGCCACCATGCCGCCTTGCGCGCTCAGGCCCGAATCGCACCCATCCTCCCAGCCGAGCTTATATTCCGGCGGGCCGTTCGGCTCGACGAGGTACAGCCCCGGCGGGCGGCAGGAAGCCATCAGCAGCAGCGCAGGAACAAGCAGCAGGGCGCGGAATTTTCTCATGCCATCACTATAGCAAAATCCGCCGCCGCGAGTGTGAAGATTCTGTGACAAGATTGATTTTTGGCCGAAAAACGGCGCGCATTTCCGCCGCCGTTCAGCGCATGGCACCTTCGCGAATACGCTACTGCGCGCGTTCCAGCCCGCTATAGGCGCGCTGCACGCGGTCCATTTCGTCGCGCAAATTGTGATGGTCCACCCCGTCACGCGTCATGATGAGGCGGATAATCGGCTCGGCAAAAAGCTCCTCGAGCGAGGGTTCACCGAGCAATTCGGGGTCAGCGCAATAAGATTGTAGCATGACTTGCCTCCGTTTGTTGTCAGCCGTTTCAGCCACCGGGCCCTCATCTAGGACGTGAGTTCAACGCACCCGGAGAACAATGCTTACCACAAAAATATAAAGGATTCACGCAAAAAGATAAGCCTTCGCTAAAGTTCTTTCTTCCGCATCGAATCTTTATGCGGCAGGTTTTAAAGGCGGGCGCTGAGCCAGATCGCGCCGCGGCAAATCGCCCGGATTGCGCCGCTGAGCGGGCCATAACCCACGATGTCCGTCGCCCCATGGGCAAGGCCCGTCGCATGGTGCTCCATCTCCTCGTCCCGGAATTTCGCGATGGTCGGTTGCAGCGCCGCATCGACTGCGCCGCTTGCGAGCTGCTCGTTGTAATGCTCGGTGATCACTTCCTCGACCGCGACGGTGCAGGCCATCGCCGCACGCGGACCCATCGCCGCCGTGACCGCGCCCATCAGCCACCCGCCCACATGCCACAGCGGCAGCAGCGCCGTGGGGCGCACGCCATGCTCGGGCAAAAGCTGGTTGAACGCGGAAAGATGCACCGCTTCCTGCGCCGCCATATGCGCGATTTCCGCCGCGCTCGGGTCATTTTTCAGCACGGCGAGCTGCCCGGCATAAATCCGCGTCGCGCCATATTCCCCGGCATGATCGACGCGCAACGCCGCCGCCGACGGTGTCCGCAGCGTAAAATCGCCCGGCAGCGCCCGCTTAGAGGATGACGGCATCGTAACGCCTCCGGTCGAAGCGGTATTGCAGCGCGACCAGTACGATCATCGCGAGCGCCCAGATCACATTCCAGCTCGCCATCGAGAGGCCGAGCACCACGCCCATCGGCTGGTCGCACGATACGATCGGCGCCGCCGCAATCGCCGCGCGCAGTGCTTCGAGCGAGCCATCCGCCGGGGCTTGCGCCACGCAGCCGCCCGTATAGGTCAGGATTTTATCCTCGATGCCGGTATGGATCACGCCGAGCGTTGCCGTCGTGAGCAGCGCATAAATCCCCGCCGCGACGACCACCCGCCACGCCAGCGCGCCGCGTTTCACCGGCAGCGACAGTGCGCCGAGCGCAATTACCACGAGGTACGGATAGCGCTGCAGCAAGCAAAAATGGCATGGCTTCAGCCCCAGCCCATATTGCGCCATGATCGCCCCGGCCAGCGGAATCACCCCGCCGAGAATGAGGATCGACGCCATGGATTCGATTTTTTCGGGATGGTTTCGCGCGCAGAACATGGGGCGACCTTAGCACCTATCGCGAGGTTGACCAATCGAAAAACGGCGCTATAGTGCCCGCTCTTTTGAGTGCCCCTGTGGTGGAATTGGTAGACGCGCTAGACTCAAAATCTTGTATCCGCAAGGGTGTGTCGGTTCGAGTCCGACCGGGGGCACCACAATTTTTTGATCTTGCACTAACAGTGCCACTGGCGTCATCCCGGGCTCGACCCGGGATCCAAGGTTACGAGAAAATACGTGATATTGAACAAGAATGAGTGGCCCACTGAACCTACAGTGCATGTGGCCTGAGATCCCGGGTCAAGCCCTTAGATGACGTGGGGCGGTATAGTGCCTAATTACCGACGCCGCTAACTAAGCCGCCTTCGTAATCGTCTGGATGCACTGGTTGATGGTCGAAATGCCGACCGCGGTTTGCTGCATGGTATTGGAAATCTCGCGCGTGACCACGCTTTGCTCCTCGATCGCGCTTGCGACCCCGCTGACATAGAGCGACACCGAACTCGTCGTCGAGCCGATTTCCGACACGCTCGCCGCCACGTTTTGCGACACGGCCTGCATTTCGGTGATCTCTTTTTTGATCTCGCTCGTTGCGCGGCCCGTCTGGCTCGCGAGGTTTTTCACCTCGGCGGCGACCACCGCGAAACCCTTGCCCGCATCGCCCGCGCGCGCCGCCTCGATGGTGGCGTTGAGCGCGAGCAGATTCACCTGGTTCGCGATATTGCTGATGAGGCTCACCACCGATTCCATCAAATGCGAGCTGCGTTGCAGCGCCTCGCACGCCTCGTTCGCCACCGTCGTTTTGCCGACGATGTCGTTCACCGCCGATTGCGACAGCGCCATGTTCTTGCTGATTTCACCGATGGAGGCGGTGAGTTCCTCGATCGCCGCCGCCACCGTCTGCACGTTGAGATGCGACTGCGTGACCAGCTCGCCCGCCTCGTTGCGCGCCGACATCTGCCCCGAAATATCGCTCGCATATTTCACCACTTTGAACGGTTTGCCGTTCATGTCGAGGATGGGGTTGTAGCTTGCGAGGATCCACACTTCGCGCCCGCCTTTGCCGAGGCGTTTATACTCGCCCGATTGGAATTCGCCGCGGTTGAGGCGCGCCCAGAAATCGCGGTAATCCTGGCTGTCGCCGTAGCTGCCTTCGACGAACATGCGGTGGTGCTTGCCTTTGATTTCCTCGAGCGAATAGCCGAGCGTGTTGAGGAAATTCTGGTTCGCGGTGAGGATCGTGCCGTCGAGGTTGAAATGGATCACCGCCTGCGAATTATTGATCGCATTGATTTGCCCCAAATAATCCGCGTTCTGCAATTTTTGCGCGGTGATGTCGGTCGCGAATTTCACCACTTTATAGGGCCGCCCGCGCTTGTCGAACACGGGGTTGTAGCTCGCTTCGATCCAGACTTCGCGCCCGCCCTTGCCGAGGCGTTTATACTGCGCCGACTGGAATTCGCCGCGCCCCAACCGCGCCCAGAAATCCTTATACTCAAGGCTATTGCCGTATTCCGGCTCGACGAACATGCGGTGATGTTCGCCCTGGATTTCACTTAAGCTATAGCCCATCGCCCCGAGGAAATTCGCATTCGCGGTGAGGATCGTCCCATCCATCTCGAACTCGATGATGGCCTGCGATTTGTCGAGCGCAGCGAGGGTGGAAGCGGCTTCTTTCGGGTTCGGTACGGTCTGGCTACGTTTCATGGCGGGCTCTCTGTAACGGTTGTGGGAACAGGTAATATGCACGCTAAAATAGTTAAATTTTGCGATGAAAACAACCACTAATTGTATTTTTATGCCATTGACCCCGGCCGATTCGCCCTTATGGTGCAGCAAAACATCAGGAGTACGCATGGACGAGCCGGAAGACATCGCCAAAGACAGCAACGGCACCCTATTGAAGGATGGCGACAGCGTGACCCTCATCAAAGACCTCAAAGTCAAAGGCGCGAACACCACGCTCAAGCGCGGCACTACCATCAAAAACATCCGCCTGACGTTTAATCCCGAGGAAATCGAATGCAACGCCGAGAAAGTCAAAGGCCTCGTGCTGCGCACGGAGTTCTTGAAGAAGGCGTGAGTCGCGGGTGTTAGGCATTAATCTTGCCACACGCTCCGTCATTGCGAGCGTATAGCGAAGCAATCCAGCTTGGTTACAGAGAAGAAAGAAGTAAGTGGAAAAGAAAAAGCTGGATTGCCGCGGCCCCTCAAGAGGGCCTCGCAATGACGCAGTGTAGGCCAGCGTCGCGTTCATTACTCACTGATGAACCACTGATTTTCCACCCTTTTCAAAAAAATCGACCGTTTCAGTTTCGCGTCAGCATCGCCTCAGCCACGCCTCAGGGTCGAGGGTTATACCTCAGCCTATCGGGACTCACTCGATGTAACCAACCAACGGAGACGATCATGAAGAAACTTACCGTACTTGCAGTTGCTGCCACCGCCCTGAGCTTTGCCGCTCCGGTTTTCGCCCAAACCGCGAACACCACCACGCCGAACCCGGTGCTGCAGAACGACCACCGCGAAATCCGTAACGATCGCCAGAACGATCGCCTCGATACCAAAGAAGTCCGTACCGATAAGGCAGACCTGAAAGCCGACCGTTCGGCAGAACGTGCTGACGTGAAAGACGGCAACACCACCGGCGCCGCTGCGGAAAAAGCCGATGTAAAAACCGACAAATCGGCCCTGAAATCGGACGAGAAAAACCGTCGCCAGGACCGCAAAGCGACCCGCGAAGACAAGCGCGACCTGCGTAAAGACCGCAAAGAAGCGGTGCAGAACGCACAGTAATCACGAATCACCCTGTCTAAACTGGCGGCCGGAGGCAACTCCGGCCGCTTTTTTTATGCAAGAGGTGAAATGCATGAAGAATAAAGTGCAAGCGGCGCCACGGGGGAAGCCCTCTCCCCTCGCGGGAGAGGGTTGGGTGAGGGGGCGGTGCAGTAATGTCACCGCAATTGACGCCGCCCGCCCGCTCGTCTAAGTTCGCGGCTCATCAGGAGAAATGCATGCAAGCCCGTACCGCACGCGTCGCGCGCACCACCAAGGAAACCAGCATCGAAGTCGAAGTCAACCTCGATGGCACCGGCAAATACGACATCACCACCGGCATCGGTTTTCTCGACCATATGCTCGAGCAACTCTCGCGCCACAGCCTCATCGACATCACGGTGAAAGCGAAGGGCGATTTGCATATCGACTTTCACCACACCACGGAAGATACGGGCCTCGCGATCGGCAAAGCCGTCGCGGACGCGCTCGGCGAACGTACCGGCATCACCCGTTTTGGCAGCGCGCTTTCACCCATGGATGAAACGCTCACCCGCGTCGCGCTCGATCTCTCGGGGCGTCCGTATTTCGTGTGGAAGGTCGCATTCACCAAAGACAAACTCGGCGAAATGGATACGGAACTGTTCCGCGAATGGTTTCAGGCCTTCGCCAGCCAAGCGGGCACCACGCTGCATATCGAGAATTTATACGGCATCAACAATCACCATATCGTCGAGAGCTGCTTCAAAGGGCTGGCGCGCGCGCTGCGGGAGGCGATCGAGATCGACCCGCGCAAGAGCGACGCCGTGCCGAGCACCAAGGGCGTGCTGACGAAGAATTAATGCACAGGTAAAAATGTTCGCATCGCAAAAAATTTTCCGGGTTTACGAAAAACCCGAAGCTGCCGACCCCGCCGACCGCGTGCTTTTGCTGCGCGAGGGGTTCTCCTTCTGGGCCTTCTGCTTCAGCGGCTTGTGGCTGCTGGTGAACCGCCTGTGGCTGCTGCTACTCGGCTATATCGCATTGCTCATCGTCTGGCGCGTCATCGGCGTCGCGGTCGATTTCTCGCCCGTCACCACGGGGATCGGCGTGCTGTTCGCGCAAATGCTGCTCGGCTTCCACGTCTATGATTTCCAGGCATGCCTGCTGAAACGCCGCGGCTACCGCGAGGCGGGCATTCTCGTCGCCAGCTCCGACATGGCGGCCGAACAGCGCTATTACGAGCACGCCGCCTAATGACCCATATCGCCATCATTGATTGCGGTGCGGGCAACCTGCACTCGGTACGCAAAGCCATCGCCAGCCAGTTGGGCGAGGGCGGCACGCTGTCCGTCGTCACCGAGGCAGCCGCTCTCAAAGACGCCACCCATATCGTCCTCCCCGGCGTCGGCGCGTTTGCGGATTGCATGCGTGGTTTCAACGCCTTGCCCGGCATGCGCGCGGCGCTCGAGGAAGCCGTCTTCACCGACAAAAAACCGTTCCTTGGCATCTGCGTCGGCATGCAAATGCTGTTCAAGCGCGGCCACGAGCATGGCAGCCACGACGGCCTCGGCTGGTTCGAGGGCGAGGTGCGCCTGCTCGAACCGAAAGACGCCAACTTACGCATCCCCCATATGGGCTGGAACAAGCTACACCTCAACGCGTCCGCCAACGCCGTGCTGCGTGACATCGCGGAAAACGACTTCGTCTATTTCGTGCATTCCTACGCTGCAACCGGCTGCAACGCCGCCGACATCCTCGCCACGGTTGACTATGGGGGCGAAGTTGTGGCACTCATCGGCCGCGACCGCATCTGGGGCGCGCAATTCCACCCCGAGAAAAGCCAGGCCGTCGGTTTGCGCCTGATCCGAAATTTTTTGCAGAGTTGAAACGATGGCCAGTCCCGAAACCAAACCGAGCGCGCATAAGCTCAGCGTCGAGCGCAAAACGGCGCTGACCGACAATGAACTCGGCGAATTATGCGTTGCGACCGAAGACGCGATCCGCGACGGCATCGGCTTCAACTGGCTCATGCCGCCCATGCGCGAAACCATCGAGAGCTACTGGCGCGGCGTGCTGATGGTGCCGACGCGCTGCCTGTTCATCGCCCGGCTCGATAACACCATCGCCGGTTCCATCCAACTGGTGCGACCGAGCAAATCGAAGGAAACCTCGGCGTTTGCCGCCAATATCGAAGCGCATTTCGTCGCCCCCTGGGCACGCGGGCACGGCTTGGCCCCCATGCTGCTCGACGCCGCCGAGCGCGAAGCGGCGAAAGAAGGATTCGCCGTCATCAACCTCTCCGTGCGCGAAACGCAGACCCGCGCGCTCGAAGTCTATCGCGGCCACGGCTACACCGAATGGGGCACCATGCCCTACTACGAATTCGTCAATGCCAGCATGGTCAGCGGGCATTTTTTCTACAAAAAACTCGAGCCGATTTCGAATTTGATATGAGACTCTACCCCGCCATCGACCTCAAAGACGGCCAGTGCGTGCGCCTGTTCAAAGGCGATATGAACGCGAGCACCGTCTATAACGAGGACGCCGCCGCGCAAGCCCGCCGCTTCGAGGCCGCCGGTTTCGAGTACCTCCACGTGGTCGATTTGAACGGCGCAGTCAGCGGCAGCGCGGTCAACCGCGAGGTCGTCGCGCGCATCCTCAAAGCCGTCAACATGCCGGTGCAGCTCGGCGGCGGCATCCGCGACCGCGCGAGCGTCGAAAACTGGCTGGAAGCGGGCATTTCGCGCGTCATCCTCGGCACGGCGGCGGTGAAAAACCCCGCGCTCGTGAAGGAAGTCGCCGCCGCCCATCCCGGCAGAATCGCCGTGGGGATCGATGCGCGCAACGGCATGGTCGCGGTTGAGGGCTGGGTGAAAGCCTCAACCCTGCGCGCCGTCGAACTCGCCCAATTGTTCGAGGATGCGGGGGTCGCCGCCATTATCTACACCGACATCGCGCGCGACGGCACGCTCGAAGGCCCGAACCTCGACGAAACGGTGGCGCTTGCGGAAGCGATCACCATCCCCGTCATCCTCAGTGGCGGCATCGGAACCATGGACGATCTGCGCGCCGTGAAGCTGCGCGAACAAAGCGGGATCGAAGGCATCATCATCGGCCGGGCGTTGTATGAAAACACCATCCAGCCCTATGACGCGCTGGCACTGATGCAGGCCTGACCTAAAAATGCTAGAATCGTCCGCGGAGATGATTTAAATAACGCATAGGAATTTCATGAGCGGACGATGATCCTCTACCCTGCGATCGATTTGAAAGACGGCAACTGCATTCGCATGATCAAAGGCGATATGATGAGCACGACCGTCTATAACGATAACGCCATGGCGCAGGCAGCCGCATTCAAAAGCAAAGGGTTTTCCTGGCTGCATGTGGTGGATTTGAACGGCGCCCTCAGCGGCAAAAGCGTGAACAAGCCGATCGTCGAACGCATCGTCAAGGAAATCGCCATACCCGTGCAGGTCGGCGGCGGCATTCGTGATCGCGCCAGCGTCGAAGCCTGGCTCGAAACAGGTGTCGCGCGCGTGATCCTCGGCACCGCGGCGGTGAAAAACCCGCAATTCGTGCATGAAGTGGCCAAAGCCTACCCGGACCGCATCGTCATCAGTATCGATGCGCGCGAAAGCCTCGTGGCGACGGATGGCTGGGTGCAAGGTTCCCGTGTGCGCGACAGTGACCTCGCGCAGCGCTTCGCCGATAGCGGCATCGCCGCCCTGATCTATACGGATATCGGCAGTGACGGCTCCCTCGCGGGCCCCAATATCGCGGCCACTGCCGCCATCGCGCGCATGGTGCAGGTGCCGGTCATTCTCTCCGGCGGCATTAAAACCGCGGACCATATCGCGCAGATCCTTGCCGAGGGCAGCATTCAGGGCGCCATCATCGGCCGCGCGCTTTACGAACGCACGCTCGACGTGCCCGCCGTGCTCGGCATGACCCGCAAAACCGCCGCCGTGAAAGCCGCCCCGCCGCCGCCAGCAGCGCCCAAAGACGACATCTGGTAATGGCCTTTCCCGTCCGCATCATTCCCTGCCTCGATGTCACTGGCGGGCGCGTCGTCAAAGGCGTCAACTTCATCGACCTGGTCGATGCGGGTGACCCCGTCGAGCAAGCTATCGCCTATGACGCCCAAGGTGCGGATGAACTCTGCTTCCTCGACATTACCGCCACGTCCGACAATCGCGGCATTTTGCACGACATGGTCGACCGTGTGGCGCAACATTGCTTCATGCCCTTCACCGTCGGCGGCGGCGTGCGCGAGCTGGCCGACATCCGTTCGCTGCTGCTCGCCGGTGCCGACAAAGTCGCGATCAATTCCGCCGCCGTGGCGCGCCCGGAATTCCTCGCCGAAGCGTCGGAAAAATTTGGCGCGCAATGCATCGTCGTCGCCATCGACGCGAAAAATGTTGCGCCCGGCAAATGGGAAATTTTCACCCATGGCGGCCGCAAAGCCACCGGCATCGACGCCGTCGCCTGGGCCGAGCGCATGGCGAGTCTGGGCGCGGGTGAGCTGCTCGTAACCTCCATGGATCGCGACGGCACGAAAAGCGGGTTCGACACGGATTTGATTCGCGAAATTGCCACCCGCACCCGCGTGCCGATCATCGCTTCCGGCGGGGTCGGTTCGCTGCAGCATTTTGCGGAAGGCGCGAAAGCGGGCGCCACCGGTCTGCTCGCCGCCAGCGTGTTCCATTTCGGCCAGTTCACGATTCGCGACGTGAAAGAAGCTTTATTGCAGCAACAAATTGCGGTAAGGAACGCAGCATGAGCGCCTTTTCCTACCTCGATACATTGATCGCCACCATCGCTTCGCGCGTCGGCGGTGACCCGAAGCTTTCGCACACCGCGAAATTGCTGAAGCGCGGGCCGGCGCGCATCGCCAAAAAAGTCGGTGAGGAGGGAGTCGAAGTGGCCATCTCCGCCGCGCAAGGCCACCGCGAGGAAGTCGTGTCGGAAAGCGCGGATTTGCTGTTCCACCTGCTCGTGCTCTGGCAGGCGATGGGCATCGCCCCGAAAGACGTCATGGCCGAGCTGGAGCGCCGCGAAGCGCAAAGCGGCATTGAGGAAAAAGCCAGCCGCATGGAGTCCTGATGGCTTACGATACGAACAATGTGTTCGCCAAAATCCTGCGCGGCGAAATCCCGAGCAAGAAAGTCTATGAGGACGAATTCGCGCTCGCGTTTCACGATTTGCACCCGGATGCGCCGACCCATCTCCTCGTCATCCCCAAAGGCGAATACCAGCATTTCAGCGCCTTTGTGCGCGAGGCCCCGGCGGCGATGCAGCTTGGTTATTTCGCCGCCATCGAGAAAATTGCTGCGCAGCAAAACCTGCAGCATTTTCGCCTCATCACCAATAACGGTGAGGGCGCCGGACAATCCGTGCATCATTTCCACATGCATATTTTAAGCGGCAAACCGATGGGTGCTTTGTTGCCGAAATAGATTTTGCCTGGATGGACCCTGAAACAAGTTCAGGGTGACGCTATGGCCCGACTTGAGCCCCAAACTCCGTCATGCTGAACTTGGTTCAGCATCCATCAAAATATTATTTCAGCAAAAGCGCCGTCTCGTAAAGCGGCAGCCCGACTACATTACTGTGCGAGCCAGAAATGAACGGAATGAACGCGCCCGCTTTGCCTTGAATCGCATAGCCGCCCGCTTTGCCGGACCATTCGTCGCTCGCGATATAATCCTCGAGCATCGCTGGCGTCATACGCGCAAACCGCACAATCGTCGTCGCCGTTTTGCTGCGCAGTTTGCCCAGCTCATCGATCACGCACACGCAGGTATGCACGCGGTGGCGGCGGCCCGAAAGCAGCGTGAGGCACGCCCGCGCCGTCGCTTCATCCTCGGCCTTCGGCAAAATGCGCTGGCCGAGTGCGACGACCGTATCGGCACTTAAAATCTTTTTACCCGGATGCGCCGCCGCGATTTTCTGCGCCTTGCCCGCCGCGACGCGCGCCACATAAGCCAGCGGCGACTCGCCCTTCAATGGCGTTTCGTCAATCTCGGCAGGGATGATGTCAGTAGGCGTTATGCCCAGTTGCGCGAGAAGTTGCACACGGCGCGGCGATGCCGAGGCCAAAATGAGAGGAGCAGTTGGCGATTGGCTGTTAGCAGTTAGCTTATCAGTGTGAGGCCCAGCCATGCCCTTATCTCCACGCTAGCTAAAACCTAACTGCTAACGGCTAAATGCTACTTCTCGCGGAACTTGATGCGACCTTTGGAGAGATCGTACGGCGTCATCTCGACGATCACTTTATCGCCCGCGAGCACGCGGATGCGGTTTTTGCGCATCGAGCCCGAGGCATGCGCCAGCACTTCGTGGCCATTTTCCAGCTTTACGCGGAACATGGTGTTGGGCAACACTTCGGCGACGACGCCTTTGAATTCGAGCAGTTCTTCTTTGGTCATGGCGGGGCTTATAGCAGGGTTTGCGCGGGATGCAAGCAGTTAAGCGGCTAGCAGTTAGCGGTTAGGTTTTAGCTCTTGCGTGCCTGGGGCACGCACTTGCCCATGCACCAGCCTAGCTAAAACCTAACTGCTAAAAGCTAATGGCTACTTAATATGCAACACGCATATGAGGGTGAAAAGCCGCCGCGCCGTCGCGAAATCCATGCGAATCGCGTCGGCGAGCTGGCTTTGCAGCATTTCCGAACCCTCATTATGCACGCCGCGGCGCGCCATATCGAGCGTTTCCAGCCGGTCCGTCACCGAATGTTTGATCGCGTCGTAATAGCTTTCGCACATCAGGAAATAGTCTTTGATGATGCCGCGAAACGGCACGAGCGGCAGTGTGACCTCCTGCGTGTGCGCGGCGCTATCCGTGAAGCGCAAGGTGAGCCGGTTGTCGCGCACGCGGATGAACAGATCGTAGGGCGGCGAAAGCTCCGGCGCGTTCAGCAGCGTCACCTCGTTGGTGTGCGTGATGTCGACCAGCGCCACGCGGCGCTCATGCTCGACTTCGGCCGAACGGCGGATGATGCTCGCATCGTCGAGCGTGACGGAACGGATGCTCTGCGCGCCCGTGCTCATGTCCTCAAACGTAAGCTGATCGCATGCGCGCCGAGGCCTTCCGCATCGGCGAGTGTCGCCGCTTGTTCGAGCAGCGGGCTGTTGGCGGGCGCACCGATCAGGCTCGTGCGGTTCAAAAAATCGAACACCGAAAGCCCGCTCGAGAACCGCGCCGCGCGGCTGGTCGGCAGCACGTGGCTTGGCCCCGCGATATAATCCCCCACCGCTTCCGGCGTATGGCGGCCGAGGAAAATCGCCCCCGCGTTGCGCACATGCGGCGAAAGTTTTTCCGGCTCGTCGATGGCAAGCATGAGATGCTCCGGCGCAATCGTCGCGATGATCGGCAGCGCCTCGCTCCAGTGATCGACCGTGATAATGCCGCCATGGTTGCGCCAGCTTGCCCGCGCTATATTTGCTTTCGGCAGCACGCTGAGCAGCGCTTCCACTTCCGCTGCCACCGCATCCGCAAAACCCGCATCGTTCGTAATCAGAATCGACTGCGCCATTTCGTCATGTTCGGCCTGGCTCATTAAATCCGCGGCGATCCAGGGCGGCGGGTTTTTTGCATCCGCGACGACGAGGATTTCCGACGGGCCCGCAATCGTATCGATCCCCACCGTGCCATACACTTGCCGCTTGGCCTCGGCCACATAGGCATTGCCGGGGCCGACGATTTTCACCACCGGCTGGATCGTCTGCGTGCCATAAGCCAGCGCGGCCACCGCCTGCGCGCCGCCGATGCGGTAAATCTCCGTCACGCCCGCGAGTTTGGCCGCAACCAGGATCGCCGGGTTAATCACCCCGTCCGGCGTCGGCACCACCATCACGATGCGCTCGACACCCGCGACCACCGCCGGAATTGCATTCATCAGCACGCTCGACGGATAGCTCGCCTTGCCGCCGGGCACATAAATCCCGACCGAATCCAGCGGCGCATATTGCCAGCCGAGCGTGACGCCCGCCTCGTCCACATAGCGCTCGCCCGCGGGCTTCTGCCGCGCGTGATAGGCGCGGATGCGCTCAGCGGCGACGCGCAGCGCCTCGCGCACATCGGCGGCACAATCGGCTTCCGCTTTTGCCATTTCCGCATCCGTTACCGCAAGCGATGGCAGCTCGATGCGGTCGAATTTTTTTGTGTAATCGATGAGTGCTTTATCGCCGCGATCGCGCACATCGCCGACGATCATTTTCACGCTATGCGCGACATCCGCCTGCGCGCCGCTGCGCGAGTCAAGCAGCCGCTGCAACGCCGCCGCGAAATCCGATTGCGTATGCGAAATCCGCGCGGTCACAACGCCCCCCGGAACGCATCGAGGATGGGCGAAAGCTCGGTAATCCGCGTTTTATACGCCGTGCGGTTGACGATCAGCCGTGAGGAAATTTCCATGATTTTTTCCACCTCGACCAGCCCGTTCGCCTTCAGCGTCGCGCCGCTCGAAACCAAATCCACAATGCGCTCACTGAGCCCAATGGCGGGTGCCAGTTCCATCGCCCCGTTCAGGTGAATGCATTCCGCCTGCACCCCGCGCGCCGCAAAATAGCGGCTGGTGAGGTTCGGATATTTCGTCGCAATGCGCACATGGCTCCAGCGCGTCGGGTCGTCCGATTCTGCGACGCTCACCGGTTCCGCGACGCTCAAGCGGCATTTGCCGATGCCCAGATCCAGCGGCGCATAAAGCTCGGGGTAGTTGAATTCCTCGATCACGTCCGAGCCCGCCACACCAAGCTGCGCCGCGCCGTAAGCCACGAACGTCGCCACATCGAACGAGCGCACGCGGATGATGGACAGCCCCGCGATGTTCGTGTCGAATTTCAGCGAGCGGTCTTTCTCGTCGAAAAACTTCGCCTCCGGCACGATGCCGACGCGTTGCAGCACCGGCGCGAGCTCGTCGAAAATCCGCCCCTTGGGCAGGGCGAGGATGAGGGGCGATGTCAGGGTGATGGTCATAGGTCGCGCAGTTTAACCGGAATTGTCGTGGTTTTCCAGCGATTAGTTGCGCTGCAGCAATCTAGCGAATCCGCACGATCTGCGCCCCGCAAAGCCCGAGCTTTTCTTCGAGCCGTTCATAGCCGCGGTCCAAGTGATAGATGCGGTTGATGGTGCTGTCGCCCTTCGCCGCCATTGCCGCGATGATGAGCGACACGCTCGCGCGCAGATCGGTCGCCATCACGGGTGCGGCGGTCAGCGCCGTGCGCCCATGAACCGTCGCGCAATGGCCGTCGATGGTGATGTTCGCGCCCATGCGGCTCAGCTCCGGCACATGCATGAAGCGGTTCTCGAAAATCGTTTCGCACAGCGTGCTCGCGCCTTCGGCCTGCGTCAGCACTGTCATCAATTGCGCCTGCATATCGGTCGGGAAATCGGGGTAGGGCGCGGTGGTGATGTCGCGCGGCTGCAGCGCCCGCCCGTCATGCTGCACGCGAATCGTATGCTCCGTCGTGTCGATTTGCACACCGATTTCGCGCAAAACATCGATGACATTTTCGAGCGTATCTGCCCGCGCATCGAGCAGCGTCACATCGCCCCCGGTCATCGCCACGGCGCAGAGGAACGTGCCGGTTTCAATCCGGTCGGGAATCACGCGGTAGGTCGTGCCGGATAAGCCCGCCACGCCGCGCACGGTGAGCGTCGCACTGCCGATGCCCGAAATATCCGCGCCCATGGCGACGAGCAAATGCGCGAGGTCCGTAATCTCCGGCTCGCGCGCGGCGTTGTGGATGGTCGTCGTGCCGCGCGCCAGCGTCGCCGCCATCAGCACGTTTTCCGTCGCCCCCACTGACACTTTCTCGAAATGCACTTCGCCGCCGATAAGGCCGCCCTGCGGCGCTTCCGCCAGCACATAGCCTTCTTCGAGCGTGATTTTCGCGCCGAGCGCTTCCATCGCTTTGAGGTGCATATCCACCGGTCGCGCGCCGATCGCGCACCCACCCGGCAGCGACACTTTCACTTTATGTTCGCGCGCGAGGATCGGCCCGAGCACGAGGATCGAAGCGCGCATCGTGCGCACGAGGTCGTACGGCGCGACGATGTTCGGGATCGACTCGCAAGTGAGCGAAAGCTCGCGGCTGTAATGCCCCGGCGCGCTGGTGCCGAACAGGCTGCCGGGCGAGGTATCGCGCAACGAAAGCGACGCGCCATGCTGCACCAAAAGCTTCGCCATCGTCGTGATATCGGCGAGGAACGGCACGTTATCGAGCGTGACTTTTTCGCGCGTCAGCAGCGCCGCGCACATGAGCGGCAGCGCCGCGTTCTTCGCCCCGCCGATGATGATGTTGCCGTAAAGCGGGCGCCCGCCCGTGATGCGTAATTTATCCATGCGCACGCTTAGAATCCATTGCGCGCGGCGGGTCAAGCCCTGCTGAAGCACCGCGCCAAAAGAAAAGGGGGGAGTTCAGCTTGCGCCAAATTCCACCCCTTCATTTCAGGCACGCAAACGCATCACGAAACTGCAGGCAGACGAATCACGAAACTATTGTGATTGAATCCGCCGTCGCTCGCTTCGAGATAGGAAGCATGCTGCTCCCAAGAATTGCTCGCCGCGTAGTCTTTGAGTGCTGCGACCAGTGCGGTATCATCGCGGCGGATGGCAACAATAAAGATTTGCCCTTCGACGGCGATGATGCGCACCCGTTTCAACAGCGCTTCACTTGCCTCGCCGAATACCCATTGCAGGTGTTTGACGAGGGTTTTCTTCGACACATCCTTTCCTGGTTTATCATCTGGAATGGACTGTACTTTCAGAGGGGCACCGGTCACGGCACACTCTCCCTAGGCAAAAACATCAGGCGCTTACGGGATTGTAAACGTCAGGATTCAGTAGAATCACGATGAGCCATAGCAGGGTTTTGTGACAGCTTCGCGTCGCTGCACTGCGAAAAATGCGCTTCTGTCATCAAATTGTCATGATGCTGCGCTACAAGCCCGCGCAACAAGGAGAGTGCCATGTCCCTATTCATGGATGAAAACGATAGCAAACTGTTCATTGCGGCGGCGAACCATGCCTATGTCGTGCAGCAGATCCGGGCGGAGCATTTGGCGTCTTCCGGCAGATCGTTGACCGACAAACAATTGAAAAAAGATAGCCGTTGGCAGGGCGCGGCTCAAGCGGTCGGGGTTGCACGCGACCCCGTCGATTATTGGGGAATGGCCAGACCGCGCTCCCGCAAAATCATCAATGCCGGGGAGGTTTTCGGCAACAACTGTTGGAAGTTTTCTCCGCAGGATATGCCGCATAGCCAAGCGATCGAACGCAGTTTCGAAACGGCGCGGCTCCAGTACCTGATGGATGCGACCAAACCCTCCCATATGGAACAGCGCGGTGCTTACCGGCACCATAGCGGCCGGGCCGGGTTCGCCCTGAAAAACTATGTACGCGAACTCGGCTTTGAAACGCTGGAAGAAATCCAGGCGGAACTGGCGCAGCATGGCGAAACCTTCTCGCATCAAGCGCCGGTGCCGTTAAGTCGGCCGATCGAGCAGGAAGCGTCCGAACTGCAAATTTTCTACCGGGCCGCGTTCGCTAAACATACGAAAGAAGCGTTGCGTTTTCTCTCGCGCGACTATCCGCATCCCGCGCTGACACGGAGGTACTATATAGTGCCCCGGGCAGAAGTAGCCCTGTTCGACACGATCCGCGAGAAAGCCTCGGGTATTGCCGACATCGAGCAAATGGCGGAAATCGGCCACCGCGCCGTGGCGGATGCCAAACGTGAAGCACGGCGTATCTACGAGGAAGTCACCGGTGTGGCCGTGCCGGAGAAACTAAGTTTCGCCGCGCGCCAGACCCAAAAAACCGCCCAAAAAACGAACCGGGAAATTTAGGCCTTCTTCGCCTCGACCCGCGGCAGCGTCACACCCGTCTGGCCCATATATTTGCCCTTACGGTCGGCATAGCTCGTTTCGCACAGCGATTCGCCTTTGAGGAACAAAAACTGGCACGCGCCTTCGCCCGCGTAAATTTTCGCGGGCAGCGGCGTGGTGTTGCTGAACTCCAGCGTCACATGCCCTTCCCATTCCGGCTCGAGCGGGGTGACGTTCACGATAATCCCGCAACGCGCATAGGTCGATTTGCCCAAACAAATCACCAGCGTGTCGCGCGGGATGCGGAAATATTCCACCGTGCGCGCCAGCGCGAACGAGTTCGGCGGGATGATGCACACATCCGTCTTGCGGTCGACGAAACTGTTCGTCGTGAAATTCTTCGGATCGACGATCGCCGAATCGACATTAGTGAAAATCTTGAACTCATCCGCCACGCGCGCGTCGTAGCCGTAGCTCGACAGCCCGTAGGAAATCACGCCCTCGCGCGTCAAATTCTCGACGAACGGGTCGATCATGCCGTGCTTTTGCGATTGCTCGCGGATCCAGTGGTCGGGTTGAATGGCCATGGGGTGGTTGTAGCGCCTCACGCGCCAAACGCAATCCACCGTCATAAATAATTCACATGCAAGAAGCGCCGCCGCCTGCTTACTTCACCGCTTCAGGGAGAAAACCATGCATGAAGAACATTATATCCGCCAGCACGAGGGCCGTTTCAACATGCACCACGCGCGCCGTAGCGGACAGCTTGCGCAAGCGGTGATGCAGCATGCGGGCGACATCGCGGGTGCGGTGCGGGCGATGCATTACCGCGCGGATCGCCTCGATCTCGCGCGGCCCGTGTTCTGCTCACAGGATTTCAGTGAGGCCATCAAGCAATTGCGCGAGCATCATCAGGACTGGGCGACCAAGCTGGCCGATTACGCCAAAGCATCGCTATCCGACGATTGCCATTGCCAGATCACCGAAGCGCTGACCGCCGAACTGCACGTGAGCAAGAAGCCGGATTGGTATCACCGCTAGCGGCTAAAGCCCGCGCCCGCCGCTGCCGCTGGTCGTTGCGAACCGGCCCCATTTATTTTCCGCCGCGCGCAGGCGCCCGTTGGTTTTGTTCTTAATCATCTGCACCTTCGCGCTCCACACCGTTTCTTCGCCCGAAGCTTTGCGCTCCGCCGCGCGGCTAGTGGTGAGGGCGGCTTCGCGCAGTTCCTCCTCGCGCTCTTTTTCGAGGATGCGGCCCAGCTCCAGCGTGTCGATCTGGTGCTGGATCTGCTGGATCCCGCGCAGCCTGCCGATCTGCTGCTGCTTTTTGTGCTTCTTGCTCTCGTGGTGATGGTCGCTCATGCATCGCCCTCGGCGGGTGAGGGGTGACCGGTGATCGGTGACTGGTGATAAGTGGCAGGTGCTTTGTCCTGCATCGCGCTATCTTCTTTACTAACACTGATTGGCGCGAAAGCCTCGTTCTTTTGACCGGCCACCGGCCACCCATCACCGGTCACCGCTTTGCGCCGCGCCATGTTGCGCTTCAAGGCGGCGGCCAGTTTTTCCGGGGAGGCGGGCTTGTTGCGCGTGGGTTCGCTCATGCCCCATCATACGCATAAACGCCCGCGTAAATCAATCCTTGCGCGCGGCGGAAGCTTATGGCAGATACTCGGCTCGCATTTAGGCAGCGCTGCTGTAGCTCAGTGGTAGAGCACGTCATTGGTAATGACGGGGTCGGAAGTTCGATTCTTCTCAGCAGCACCATCGCCTTACTTCCGTGTATTGTTGCAGTTGCCTTCCGCTCGCATTCGTTCAGGACAACAGGATAAGGACGCGCCGATGCACCGCCGATTCATCCCCCTGGGCCTCATCGTGTTCCGCTTCGCCCTTGCGCCGGTCCTGCTGGTCGCGAGCTTCCATGGCGGCAAAACCGCGGCGCCGTGGCTTGCTATATTACTGCTGCTCGGCGTCGCTTCGGATATTTTCGACGGCATCATCGCCCGCCGCCTCGGCTGCGCGACCGACAAACTGCGCCGCCTCGACAGCCAGACGGATGCTGTGTTCTGGCTCGCCGTACTGCTGAGCACCATCCTCATGGACCCGGCATGGTTGCGCGCGCATATCCTCGGCATTGCGCTGCTGCTTATGATGGAGGCGGCCTGTTACCTGTTCAGCTTCTGGCGCTTTCGGCGCGAGACCTGCACCCATTCCTACCTCTCGAAAGCCTGGGGGCTGGCGCTGACGGCGGCGTTCACCGCGCTCTGGCTGGGCAGCCCGCTGGCCGAGCCGCTCTGGTGCATCTGTGTCGTGCTCGGCCTGGTCTCGCAACTGGAGGTGCTGGCCATCCTTGCTTTGCTACCGCACTGGCAGCGCGACATCCCGAACCTGCTGACCGCCTGGCGCATCCGCCGCGGGGCTTAGGCTTTGTATTTACGCGCAAAACCGGACCAAAATACTTCAGCAAACAACAATATGGCAAACCTTCATAAAAGTTTAACAAACCTGTGCCATAGTGCGAGTCTGGAGAAAAAACGGCATGACGACGCCAACGCCCGTAACAACTGCTGCCTCTGCGCCTGAGCCCGAGCATATCGCGCCCGGCGCTATCGCTGTAATGGGCAGCCCGAATTGCGATAATCAGGCGATTTACACTGCCTATCAAGTGCTTGGACATAAGCCCGATGGCAACCTGATTGGTGAGCGTGAATATTATAAAGCAGTGGAGAATGATGTGCCGCAACTGCTCGATGCCAAGGGCACCAACGGTTTTGCGACCGCGCTCGACCGCAACCAAGATAAAAAAGTCAGTAATTTAGAAGTCGCTGCCGCCCTTATCGCCGCGGCGCAATGGGCGGTCTCCTACCATGACAAACACCCCGAAACCTCGCTTAGCGATGCGTTGAAGCAGGCACCGGTCGATGCGATTAAGGACGGCATGTGCGCCCCACTCGATATGATGAGAGGTGTCACCGAGCCGGTCTGTCATATCTCGCCAAAAATAAATAAGCGTGAAGATCTGGTTTTAAGAAAATAGTTAATAAATTTAAACGAAAGTTAATTTTTTGCTAGAAATTTGAGATTTTTTAGGTACAAAACACATTAAAAATAGTCCGGGTTTGAAAATCAGGAATCATTGAGGAGTTAGCATGGCACAGCAACCGCAGCACGGCTCGAACGTCATCATCATTCGTGGCGGCAGGACCGGCAATCTCAGCCCCGACTCACCGATGTGGGAGCCGCTCCTCAAGGCTTACCGTCACGGCTATCCGGACGATACGCGTTCCGACGATGATTTGAAAACCTATCTCCACGGCCTGAACGTCCATTATGAGGACACGATCAGCAACGCCGTGGTCGCTTACCGCAAGCAAAACCACGATCATCGCCCGCTTCGCGCGATTCAGGAACAGGTCATTGAAGACAATCACCTAACGCTGGTCGATGGTACGAAATGTACCGGCGAGGATATGGATAAAGGCAAAATCGTCATCCATCCCGGCGACAAAATCATCATGCCGGGGCCGACTGTCTCAGATCTCTATCTCGAATGCCCGCCGCCGCCGCCGCCCATGAAGGAAACCAAGGCTGAGCTACCTGAACCACCACCGCCGACGACGCCCGCCCCCATCAACGTCCAGCAGGACGTTCAGGCCCGCGCCGCGCTGCCGATCTACCCGACCCCCGGCAACCTCGGCAACGGCCAGACCGCTGGCGTTTATGACCGCAAATATTTGCCTGCCCTCCTTGGCGCATCCTATGCCGCACCGGAAATCGCCGCAAACTTCCCGCATGGCGGCGGCACGGGCATCCAGACCGTTGTCGGCACCACGGGCGCTATCGTTGGCCATATCGCCGCGAACATGCCGGTGCATTTCGAGGTGAACACGGCGAACGACAAAATCAAAGTCGATATCATCCAGATCCGTAACATCGACGCGCCGACTTCGCGCGAACAGGACATGCAGGCGCGTGAAGGCGGCCGCCAGTCCAATATCGACACGGCCGGGAAAAGTCATCCGCTCAACATCGTCCCATTCTATCTCAACCCAACGACCTTCGACAACTCGACCGGTATCATGCTGTTCGGCTCGATGGTGGAGAACGGTCGCATCGTCGCCGACCCGAATTCGCCGTTCAAGCATGACGAACTGTATAACGACCTCGGCGCTGCAGGCTCCTTCGCGCCCGCCGAAACGGTCAGCGATAAAATGGCCCGCACTGGCGAGCGCAACCAGTGGATTCAGGGTACGGCTTCGACCGAGCAGGACCTGAAAGGCTATGAAAGCTACGCCACGGCCGATTATGTCAACAGAACCAGCCTCCAGCCGCAAATCGCCATGGCGCAGGCCGCTTTCCAGCAGAACCCGACCAAGGACGGCGCGCAGCACCTCATCGAGCTGCTGAACTACCAGCGCAATATGTACGGCCCGTCGAACTTCGATGTGCGCGCCGATATCAGCAAGCCGCTGCCGGACGAAGCGAAAGCAAACCTCAACCCCGCCGAGCAGATTATCTACAGCCGCACCCGCGTGGTCGAAGCCGCTGCCTCGCAAGGCATCACCGGCCTCGATGTCGAGGCGCTGCCGCTGGTCACACCGATCCGCGCGGTGAACAAAGATGTCGAGCGTGAAGCCCGCATCAAGGACATGGAGAACTGGATCGCTGGCGATAAGGGCACCGGTAAAGGCGCCGCGCCGCAGATTTTTAACACCTACTACAAGAAAATCGTCGGTACGGATGACCCGCATAAAGACATCCAGCACAATGCGGACGAGCGCCGCGCCGCTGCCGCCGAAATGGTGGATGCAACCGCCTACATGAAGTCCTACCCCGAAAACGGTTTCCCGCTGACGGACCAGGAATACCACTGGATGAAGCCGCTGAAAGCCTATCCCGGCATGGGCCCGGGCGTGCAGCCGTTCAACAAGGTCGAGCTGAATACGTTCAGTGACGCGCCGGTCCCAACCGATCCGGCATCCGCGAGCGACGCGCTGAAGATCATCGCGAAATACCCGGAGGCGACCAAAGCCCTGCTCGAAACCGGCCCCATCGCCGTTGCGCATTACGACGCCATGGCGCTCGCTTTGCCCGCCGATACCGGCGAAAAACGCATCCATTTCGACCGCGCGCAACTGCAGAAAGACGCGGCGGCACTGGGCTACAGCCCCGAAGTGCTCGACAAAATGCTCAACCGCGAAGAGGGCAACAACATCCTGCGCCTGCTGCCGCAAATGCAGGACACGATCAAAGCCGGTGCGGAAGATGCTAACGTGCTCGCCGCGCGCCAGAAACAACTGGTGCAGCTCGCCGATTCCGGTAAGCCGGGTGCGGCGATCGAGCCGAACGCGCTGTCGAACCACACGTTGTACGAGCTCACCACCATCAACCCGCAAGCGCTCGACACCATCCGCGACAAGCTGAAAGCCAGCGGTGCGACGCTGGAGGAAATCAAAACCTACGAACAAGGCATACTCTACGCCAAGGATGCCGTGCCGAAAGAAATGATCGGCCGCACCCACACCGAGCTGCTCGACCTCGTCGCCGCGGAATCCGCCCGCAGCGCGAGCCTCACTACCACCAGCCAGACGCAGGACGCGAGCGGGCAGGTGACGATCACCACCAGCCGTCTCGTTTCGCCGAACTCGGCTGCGCTTGCGCAGGCCGACAGCCTCACCGGCGACGCGCGCGACATCGCGCTCACCCGCGTCATGTTCACCACCGATACGACGCGCCAGGCCGCGCTCGACATGGTGGCGCAGCAGAACCCGGGCTACATGGCGCACCAGGCGCTCGCGGCCTTGCAGGCGAATCCTGACCTGCAGCAAGCGGCGATCAACAACTTGAACAGCGAGGGCGCCAGCCACCAGTTCGGCATCCTCGGCACGATCCGCGCCTTCACCAACAGCACGCCGCAGGGCAAGCTCGCGGGCATCGTGCGCAAAGCCACCGCGACCGACAGCTCGCCGAACGCGCAGGCGCAAGCCCTCGCGCAGTTCGACAGCTTCGTGAGCGATGCGAGCAATGCCGCCGTGGTGAATGACTTCTACACCGCGACCCTCAATGCGAGCAGCAAAACCGGCACCACGGGCAGCACCGCGCTTTCGCAAACCATCGTCGGCAAGCTCGATGCGGAAGCGACCGCGGGCACCAGCACCGCCGCACCCGCCACCGGC
>OUNJ010000281.1_pt2 | contig 24570 bp, 29 predicted proteins | sample 1755361 | NCBI WGS metagenome assembly OUNJ01 (sample SAMEA3914825, study PRJEB12502) | metagenome | biome: forest; material: soil | place: USA | collected 2012-03-12 | depth 0.1 m
CGGGTCGAGCGCAATGTCGATGCGCGGGCCGTCACCCGTGCCGACTTTTTCGCCGATATAGAGCATGGGGGCTTTGTCGCGCTCGCCCTCGCCGATGACGACCGTGCCGTCGATGGTGAGGCCGTTGAGCGCCTCGCGCATCGCGTTGACGGCGGCTTGGTCCGCAGCTTTTTCCTGGCCGCGCCCGGTCCAATGCGAGCTGGCGAGTGCCGCCGCTTCCGTCACGCGCACGGCTTCGAGCGCGAAGTTGCGGTCCATGATCCAGCTTTTGCTGGGGGCGTCGGTGTTGTAGGCGGTAGCGGTCATGGGGATCTCCTTAGGTTCTCAGGAATACGCCAATATGCTTCGGTGCGAAACAAAAATTTCTAACCCGCAATGGCTTTACCCACATAGGCATCGTAAAGGTTTTCCAATTCCGGATCTTTTTGCTTTAGCCCCGCATAATACTGCTGCAACAGCTTGAATCCCTGCTCGGGTTGCAATCCGCTGCGCGTACATAACGCTTCCAAGTGATTGAGCACAAGCTGCGCATGAGCACCGCCGCCACTATGTTCTTGCACCTCGCGTGCATTATCAAAGTTTACCGGCAGGTCATATTTATCGGAGTGATAGTCGATGCTGAATAGAATGCTACCCGCCAATTGTGATGCACCCGTTCTTACCGCTTGCTCGCCTCTTCTGCGGAAAACCGGGCGATCGCATTGTGCATAACAAACTTTCAGCAAATCGTTCAGCATCGCGTCAAGTAACACTTTATGTGCGACAGGCATTCCATTGGCGCTTCCTGCGCTTTCCTCAGTCATTACGCATTAACTCTCGATGCGCAGCACGACCGGTGCGGCGACGGAAATGGATAATTCGGCGATGCGTTTCGCGGCACGCGCGACCGCGGCTTCGTTCGTCTCATGCGTGATGACAATCACCTGCGCGGAGCTGTCCGCCGCGATGGCGCGCTGGGTGATGGAATGCACCGAGATGGATTCCGCCGCGAAAGCGCGGGTGAATTCGGCAAGCACGCCGGGCTCGTCTTTCAATGATAGGCGCAGGTAGTAACAGCCCTGATGCGCATCGAGCGGCGCGGATTGCACTTCTAGCAAATCTTTCGAGGCAACGGTGAAAGCCGGGAACGAATCGCCGCGAGCGATGGCCATGATGTCGGCAACAACGGCGGAACCGGTGGGTTTCGCGCCCGCGCCGCGCCCCTCGAACACGACGCGGCCGACGGCATCGCCCTCGACCTGCACGGCGTTGAACGGCCCGTCGATCACACCGAGTGGCGATGTCGCGGGCACGAGGCACGGGTGCACGCGCTGCAGCAATTTGCCGCCTTCCATCGTCGCGATGCCGAGCAGTTTGATGCGGTAACCGAAGCTTGCTGCGTAGTCGATATCGGCAAGCGAAATGCGGCGGATGCCCTCGATATGCATGCTCGCAATATCGGGCCGCGTGCCAAAAGCGAGGCTCGCGAGAATCGCGACTTTATGCGCGGTGTCGATGCCGTCAATGTCGAAGCTCGGATCGGCTTCAGCGTAACCGAGTTTTTGTGCATCCGCGAGCACGTCCGCGAAGTCGCGCTGCTCGCGTTGCATGGTGGTGAGGATGTAGTTGCAGGTGCCGTTGAGGATGCCTGCGAGGCGCAGGATTTTGTTCGCTGCTAAGCCGCTGCGCAACGCGCCGATGATGGGAATGCCGCCCGCCACCGCTGCTTCGCAGGCGAGCACGAGTCCGTTTTTTTCGGCGAGTTGCGCGAGGGCAAAGCCGTGCTTCGCGATCAGCGCTTTGTTGGCGGTGACGACATGTTTTTTGTTCTGCAACGCTGCGGTAACGAGAGCGCGCGCGATGCCCTCATCCCCACCGATGGTTTCGACGACGACATCGACATCCGCTGCGTTCGCGAGCGCTATCGCATCCGCCTCGATGCGGATGCCATCGAGCTTCACATCGCGCTGTTTTTTTGCGTCGCGCATGCTGACGGCGCTGACCGCAATGCTGCGGCCCGTGCGTGCAGCAATCAGTGCAGCATTTTCCTGTAAAATCGCGAGCGTACCCGCACCGACGGTGCCGAGTCCTGCGATGCCGATGCGAAGGGCGCTACTCACGCCGCCGCCTTGATCTGCTGTTTGATTTTCTCCGCGTCTTTCGCGAGGAACGCTTTGATGTTGCGCACGGCCTGACGCAAACGCTGCTTGTTTTCGACGAGCGCAATGCGCACATGCCCGTCACCATATTCGCCGAAACCAATGCCCGGGGCGACGGCGACCTCGGCCTGGTCGAGCAGCAATTTGCTGAACTCGAAGCTGCCCAGTTCTTTATACGCATCCGGCAGCGGTGCCCAGATGAACATCGACGCGGCGGGGTTCGGCACATGCCAGCCCGCTTCGTGCAGGCCTTTCACGAGCACGTCACGGCGCTCTTTGTAAATCGCGCGGATGTCGTCGACATATTCCTGCGGACCGTTAATGGCGGCGACGGCCGCGGCCTGAATCGGCGTGAACGTGCCATAATCGAGGTAGGATTTGATGCGGGTGAGCGCATGGATGAGTTTTTTGCTGCCCGCTGCGAAACCGACGCGCCAGCCCGCCATGGAATAGGTTTTGCTCATCGAGGTGAATTCGATGGCGATGTCCATCGCACCGGGCACTTGCAGGATGCTCGGCGGCGGGTTGCCGTCGAAATAAATTTCGCAGTAAGCGAGGTCGGAAATAATGTAGACGCCGTACGCGGTGCACATCTCCACGAGCTTTTCGTAGAAGGCGAGATCGACTACTTCGGAGGTGGGGTTGCCCGGGTAATTCACGATCACCGCGATGGGTTTGGGCTGCTGGTTTTTGAAGGCGCGCTCGAGCAGTTCGAAGAAATCGGCACCTTCCGTCATCGGCAGATAACGCACCGTTGCGCCGCTGATGACCGGGCCGTAGGCGTGGATCGGGTAGCACGGGTTCGCGGTCACGATCACATCCCCCGGCGCGGTGATGGCCTGCACGAAATTCGCGAGCCCCTCCTTGCTGCCGATGGTGGTGATGACCTCGGAATCAGGATCGAGCGTGACGCCGAAACGGCGCTTGTAATAAGCCGCTTGCGCCTTGCGCAGGCCGTTGATACCGCGGCTGACGGAATAGCCATGCGCAGTTTCATCGAGTGCAACTTCGCGCAGTTTTTCGATCACATGTTTGGGCGGCGGAGTATCCGGGTTGCCCATGCCAAGATCGATGATGTCGCGCCCGCTCGCACGGTGCGCGGCTTTGATTTTATTGACCTCTGCGAACACGTAAGGCGGCAGGCGGCTGATGCGGTAAAATTCTTCCATATGGCAGTGCACTCTAAGTGCGCAAGGCGCACTCGTCAACGAAGGTTTCAGGGAAAGGGGGCGGTTGGGTCGGCTTGCGGATCTAGTAGCGGCGATCCGCGTAGCGCGACGGGGCGAGGTACGTCGTGCCGCCATAGACCGATTGCGTGCCGGTCGCGGTGGTCAACGTCGCCGAGCTGTTGCTGATCGGCGCGTTGTCGGCGGCGGCCAGCGGGTCGAAGTCACCCTGCTTCATCACGGGCGCTTTCGCGCTCGCGGTGGTCATCGCGGGCGTTGCCGCAACGGCGGTTGCAGGCGGCAGATCGCGCGTCACCACCGTTGGTTGGGTCACTGGGGCGATGGAAGCCTGTTGCACCGGCGCGGTGTAGATTGTCGGTGCGGACGGCGTGATTTTTGCGACCGGTTGCGTGTAGGCAGCGTTGAGCGGCGCAGGCGGTGCAAACGTAGCGGTCGCAGGGAGTGCGGCAACGCTCGTCGTGCTACCCGGAATCATCGTTTTCGGCTGCGACATGGCGACCGGCTGCGCGACGACAGGCGTTGCATCCACGTGCGGTGCGGGCACCGCAGCAGGGGTTTCCGGCGGCAGCGGGCTGATCGTCACCGCATCGGCCGGGGGGACGACCGCATCCGTCTTCGGCAGCATTGACGGTTCGGCGGCGGCATCTTTTGCCAGTGCGTTTTTACTGCTGATCGCCTGGTCGCGGTTCTGCTCGAGGTCGGTTTTCACGTCACCCAGGCGCGCTTTCGCACTGTCCGGCCCATTGATGACGGGGCGCGGCGGCACGCTGGTCAGCGGCGGATAATCATTGCTGCTTACCTGCATCTGCGCGTTTTCGGCCGGAACATGGCGACCGCTTGGCAGACCCGCAGGCGCAGGCATTGCGCTGCTCGCGGCCATTTCGCTTTGCGCCTGCGCTTGTGTTGCGGCATCCACCGGCGGCAGGTTCATCGCGACCGCATCATGCGACGGCGCGCTCAGCGAACTTTGCGGGCCAGTGACATTATTCAACTGCGGACGGTGCGGCTCCCCCACCACGATATTGTTGCGCGGCGCATTGTCGTCCGGTGGAATGAGGTAGGCGCAGCCGCTTAAACCAACGGCACACAAAAGAGCAGCAATACGGGAAAATTTCATGGTGGCCTGACGATGCTGAGGGGTGGTTTATTTTCGTTTTTTGGCACGCTAACGCCCACCGCCGGATTTGTCCAGCACGAGAATATAATCCACAGGAATCGACCGATTGCATCGGCAGCACTTATCCTCTAGGAACGCTATCCCATGAGCACCCGAAGCAAAAAACCAGCCGCTGCCGCTATCGAACAGCCCATCGACGCGCAGGCTTTCGCCGAGAATATGGCCAAAGCGAGCGATGTCTGGCAGCGCATCGTGCAGGCTTGCCTGTCGCAGCAACTGTCGCGCCCGGTCACGCTCGGCCATACGGACCCGATGAGCATGGCGGAATCGGCGATGCAGCTCATGCGCCATATCACTGCGAACCCGGAACAGCTCGCCAAAGCGCAGATGGAGCTGGTGAACGATCACCTCAAACTCTGGCGCTGGTGGACGGGCAAACTGCTCGGCAAACAGCAAGAGCCGTTCGTCAGCGCCGCGCAGAAGGACCGCCGCTTCGCCGACCCGACCTGGACCAGCAGCGCGATGTACGATTTCATCAAGCAACATTACCTCGTGAATGCGCGCTGGCTTTCCGACATGGTCAATACCATCGACGGGCTTTCGGACCATGAGCGCCAGAAATTGAGCTTCTTCACCCGCCAGTTCATCGACGCGGCCTCGCCCTCCAACTTCGCGCTGACCAACCCCGAAGTCATGCGCACCATGATCGACACGAATGGCGAAAGCATCGTTTCCGGCTTGGGGAATTTGCTCAGCGACATTGAAAAAGGCGACGGCAATTTCCGCATTTCGATGACGGATGAAAGCGCGTTCGAGATGGGCCGCAACATCGCCGTGACGCCGGGCGACGTGGTCTATGAAAATGATTTGATGCAGCTCATTCAATACAAGCCCATCACGCCGCAAGTGTACGAAGTGCCGCTGCTGCTGATCCCGGCATGGATCAATAAATATTACATTTTCGACCTGACCGGCGAGCGCAGTTTCATCCATTGGCTGACCGAAAAAGGCTATACCGTGTTCGTCGTGTCGTGGGTGAATCCGGATGAGAAACTCGGGCGCAAAAGCTTCGAGGATTATTTGCAGGAGGGGCCGCTATCCGCGCTCGATGTCATCGAGAAAATCACCGGGTCGAAACAAACTTCCATCATCGGTTATTGCCTGGGCGGCACACTTTCATCCATCGCATTATCGTACCTGCAATCGATCAAGCAGGATCGCCGCGTCGCCTCAATCACCTACCTCACGACGCTGGTCGATTTCGCGCAAGCCGGGGAAATTTCCGTGTTCATCGACGACACGCAGCTCGAGGCGCTCGAGAACCGCATGAGCGAGCGCGGCTACCTCGACGCCTCCGAAATGGCGACGACGTTCAACATGCTGCGCGCGAACGATCTGATCTGGTCGTTCGTCGTCAATAATTACCTGCTCGGCAAACAGCCCTTCCCGTTCGACCTGCTCTACTGGAACGCCGATTCGACGCGCATGCCCGCCGCGATGCACGCTTATTATTTGCGCAACATGTACCAGCGCAATTTGCTCATTCGCCCCAATGGCCTCACGCTGCTCGACACGCCAGTGAACCTCACCAAAATCAAAACGCCGAGCTATATCCTCGCGACGAAAGAGGACCATATCGCGCCGTGGATGTCGGCTTATGTTGCAACCCAAACCTATGACGGGGAAATGGTGTTCACCCTCGCCGATTCGGGCCATATCGCTGGCGTCGTGAACCCGCCCGCGAAGCAGAAATACTGCTACTGGACCAACAGCAAATTACCGCCGAAAGCGGAAGACTGGCTCAAAAGCGCGAAGGAACATCCGGGCAGCTGGTGGGAGCACTGGCACCAATGGCAGCAAAAACGCGCCGGGAAAAAAGTGAAAGCGCGCAAGCCCGGCAACGCGCGCTATAAGCCAATCGAGCCCGCGCCGGGGCGCTATGCGAAGGTGAAGGCTTAGTTATTTGCTCAACTCTTTTGCCAGCACAGCTACATTTTGCTGTGTCAATTCCACCGTTAGCAATGGATTTGCTAGCTGGAAAATTGCCTCATTGATAGCGTTCTCATGACCAAGCTCAGAAGCGATATCCTCACGTCCCTCGATCAGGTTTGCCCATTCTTCGAGCGTGGTGGCATCGAACTCATCACTCAGGAAGCGTTCTAACACCTGTATGATTCTGCTGCGTGTCAGCATCACCTGCGGCTGCACACTATCCCATGGATAGTGCTGCAATTCCTCAGCAAAGAAAGTGACGTTTCCTTGCAGATCGAGTAGTTTTTCTAATAGTTCGTTGCGCAAGGTCATAAAAATTTTAGTGAGTTTTATAATTTATGCATCGCTTTGCGCACAATAATTTCTTCCTCAACAATGCCTACGGCTTGGTCCGCATCCAATTGCTTTAAAAGCCCAGCCATCATCAAAGCATCCACGATAATACTTGCAGCCCTGTGACATTGAGTGCGCAATTGTTCACTTTCGGTATTGTTCATAAACTTTCTCCAAATTAGTAATAATGGATTTTATCAAAATCGATTCCTTTTACATCTAAATCAATAGTCGGCGAACCGCTTTTAGATTCTGATGCTTCTCTATAGCCAATCCAATCTCCGTTAGGAAGTTTGACGCCTTTACCAGGATAGCCAGCCCGTTGCTCTGGGGTTCCGCCTTCAGTTAGTTTTTTGAATAATTCTTCTGCATCAGTTTCGTCGCCTTTTACAACGCGCACTTCAGGCCTCATGCCCGACTCACCAATCGGCTCACCATTCGGATTCAAAATCTCCAATGGCGTTTCGATAGGCGCAGGTGGCTTAACCGCCACCTCCGCCGGAGCGAATATGCGCCGTAATGCCGCGAGTTCCGCTGCTGTGCGTGTAGTAGCGCGTGTAGCAATGCGCGCAGCAGTGCCTATGGCAGCCCGGCCTGCCGGGGAGAGCGCTATAAGCCCAACCGCAATCGCCGCAACCACACCAGCGCGGTAGCGCAACGGCACTTGCGACAGCTGCGTCACCGGTTCGGCCCAGCACCGGCACCCATATGCATCGCCGGGATTGCCGGTCGCAGGCGGCAGATTCCACGCGAAGAACCCATGGTCGTTCGCAGCATGGGTTGGCCGCACGCGGTCATCCTCCTGCGTGTGCCAGATATAAAACAGCGTGGTATGGTGCGCTGTGGTTTCGGCCATTGCCTTCATCGAAACATCCGGCGGGATGCCTTTGCGCAGGTAATGCTCGAAGGCCTTACGGTAGAGCGGGGAATCGGTGGTGGTGTTCATGGTGCCTCATCTATAGGCTGAACATGCCACCGCCCGTTTTTACCGGGAAGGCCGCCCCCCTCAGAATATAGGCTCAGGGAGGCAAGGCCAGCCCGCGAAGCGGCGAAGTTTGGGGCGAAGGGCCCCTCCGTGCGCAAAGCGCGAATAAACCGTTGACAACCCCCCTCCCACCCACTAGAAAGCCCACCCTTACTGGTTAAACTACAACAAAAAGAGCACGTCATGTCCACGTACTCGGCAACGCCGAAAGATATTAAAAAAGAATGGGTTATGTTCGACGCAGAAGGCGTCGTGCTGGGCCGCCTGGCCAGCCATGTCGCGAAAGTTTTGCGCGGCAAACATAAAGCCACCTTCACCCCGAACATGGATTGCGGCGACAATGTCGTGATTATCAATGCGGATAAAGTGAAGCTCACTGGCCGCAAACGCGGCAAGAAGGTGTACTACTACCACACCGGTTTCGCGGGCGGGATCAAGGAACGTTCGGCTGAACATATCCTCTCCGGCGAGCATCCGCAGCGCGTGGTCGAGAAAGCCATCGAGCGCATGCTGCCGAAAGACAGCCCGCTGGCGCGCAAGCAGTACAAGAACCTGCATGTTTACAACGGCAGCGAGCATCCGCACGCCGCGCAATCGCCGAAGAAGGTCGATTTCGCCGCCATGAACGAAAAAAACGCACGTTAATAGGATAGAATATGGCAACGGCAGCAGAAACTGAAATCAACGACGCCCGCAAACCCGTTATCGACAAACTGGGCCGCGCTTACGGCACCGGTCGTCGTAAAGACGCGACCGCGCGCGTATGGGTGAAGCGTGGTTCGGGTAAAATCACCGTGAACGGCAAAACGCTCGAGCAATATTTCGCGCGTCCCGTCCTGCGCATGATCATCAACCAGCCGTTCGTGGTGCTGGATTCGCAGAACAAGTTCGACGTATTCGTGACCGTTGCTGGCGGCGGGCTTTCGGGCCAGGCCGGTGCGGTGCGTCACGGCATCAGCCGCGCGCTCGACCAGTACGATCCGAGCTTCCGCCCCGTGCTGCGCAAGTCGGGCTTCATGACCCGCGACAGCCGCGTGGTGGAGCGCAAAAAATACGGCCGCGCGAAAGCACGCCGCAGCTTCCAGTTCAGCAAACGCTAAGCGATTTGTTTTCGGAAAAATACCAAACCCCGGAATCGCGATGCGGCTCCGGGGTTTTTCTTTTTGGCATGCAGCTTGTTATCCAGTAAGGAGGCATCATGAACACGACCATCAACACCGCTATCCTCGGTGCGTCGGGCTATACCGGCGCGGAACTGTTGCGCTTGCTGCAGAATCATCCGGCGTTTCGGATTGTTGCGCTCACCGGTGATAGCCAAGCGGGCAAGCCGATGGCGGCGGTCTATCCGCATTTGCGCGCGCGCGACCTGCCTGCCCTCGTGAAGCACACGCAAGTCGATTTCTCCAGCATCCAACTCGTCTTCTGCTGCCTGCCGCACGGCACGACGCAGGAGATCATCGCCGGGTTGCCGAGGCATGTGCGCATCGTCGATCTCTCGGCGGATTTCAGGCTGTTCGATGGCGCGGATTATGCCGAATGGTACGGCCACGAGCACCGCGCGCTGGCATTGCAAAAAGAAGCCGTGTACGGCATCACCGAATTCGCGCGCGAGCGGATCAAAACGTCACGTTTGGTCGCCAATCCCGGCTGCTATCCGACCTCGATTTTGCTGCCCATGCTGCCGCTCGTCGAAGCGAAACTGGTACTGCCGAATAGCATCATTGCGAATTCGCTCTCCGGCGTTTCGGGCGCCGGGCGCAGCGTGAAACAGGAATTGCTGTTTACCGAACTCGAGGGCGGCGTGTCGGCTTACGGCATCGGCAGGCACCGGCATGTAGCGGAGATCGAGCAGGAATTGAACCGCGCGAGCGGCGAAAGGAACCCGATTTCCTTCACGCCGCATCTCGTGCCGATGACGCGTGGCATGCTCAGCACCATCCATGCGACGCTGGCGCCGGGTGCGACGATCGAACAAATTCGCACGCAGTTGCAGCAGCGTTTCGCCGATGAGCCGTTCGTGACAGTGCTTGCCGAGGGCAGCGCCAGCACCCATCAGGTGCGTGGCACGAACAACTGCTTCATGAGCGTGCATGCGGGACGTGTCGCGAACGAGTTGATTATCGTTTCGGTGATCGATAATTTGGTGAAGGGCGCGTCCGGGCAGGCATTGCAAAACGCGAACCTGATGTTCGGGTTGCCCGAAACCACCAACCTCGAACTCACGGCGATGTTTCCCTAATGCGCGCAGGTCTCTTTGAGACCGCCACCGATGGTCATCACGGTCTGGCAAGGCGACGTCGCCGAAGCGCTGTACCAATAATTTTTAGTGAAATCCTGGGAGGTGGTTGTAGACTTGCTACATCCAGTCACGAGCAGTACGATCATTGCATACATGCATACGTATCTCATGGGGCCTACATAGCCTATTTCGCGTTAAATTGATAGGTAAATCAAAAGAATACATATTGCAGCGCAACAAAACCAGCGAAGGAGAACGCCATGCGCGGAGTGAATCCAGACCTTACCAGCCGCCCATCCGAACCCGGCACATCAAGGCCCGGTGCGGTAATTTTGCCCTACAAGGGTATCACCCCCACCATCCATCCGGATGCATGGATTGCCCCCGGCGCGGTGGTGATTGGGGATGTGCATATCGGTGCGTTCACCAATGTCTGGTTCGGCTGCGTGATTCGCGGCGATGTGAATTCCATCCGCATCGGCGAGCGCACGAACATCCAGGACGGCACGGTGATCCATGTCACCCGCAAAATCGGGCCGACGAGCGTCGGCTCGGGCGTGACCATCGGCCATCAAGCGCTGCTGCATGCTTGCATTATCCATGATGATAGCTTCATCGGCATGGGCGCAACGCTGCTCGATTTCGCGGAGGTGGAGCGCGAGGGATTCCTCGCCGCAGGCGCGCTACTGACGCCGAAGAAAATCGTCAAAACCGGGGAGATGTGGGCAGGCAACCCGGCGAAATTCTTCCGGCCGATGAGCGATGCGGAGCGGGATTTCATTCCTGTATCCGCGCAGAATTACATTGATTTATCAAATGAATACAAAAGCTTGAATCATTAATCCTACGCCCGCTTTCAGCCACGATCTTCACAAAAGCTTCACACAACGCAGGCCCTGTTTTCGCTAGGATTAAGCTAGGAAATTCTGGGATTTGACGGCGCCATGCTCGAGGACATCCTCCACGCTGCGAAAGAGTTGAAAGTCTTTGCCCTCGGCAAAGGCATCCTTTCGCTCGCGGTGATTGCGGCGGCGACCATCGGCGCGGCGACGGGGCTCGGCGTCATGGTGCCCGCGCTCGTCATCGGCGGCGGCGGGTTCGCGCTGACGGTTGCCAACCAGCTTTACAAAAAAGCCCTGCGCGAAGACGAGATGGTCGATCTCTACCGCGACGACATCGCCGCGCAGCTGAAAATCGCGCCGGACGCGGTGACGCGCGCCGACCTCAAAACGGTCGCGAAAGACAACCCGATCATCGAGCAGGCGCTCGACCGCCAGCGCAAGGAAACGGTGATGACGCTGAGCACCGCGGCCATGGCAGGCCTGACCAGTATCCTGCTGATCGGCGCGTTCAATGTGGGCGGCATGGTGCATGGCATGGCGCAGGCGAGCTTTACCGGCCTGTTGAAACCCATCGCCGGGCTGATCGGCATGGGCACGGTTTCCGCTGCGTCGAGCCTCATCCTGCATGACGGGGTGGATGCCGCGATCGGTTACGGCACGGGCATGCGCAAAGCCTCGGCGAACGACCTGATCGTCGCCATGAACCGCCAGATCGCGCACGGCAACCCGGTCAGCCGCGAGGAGGTCTATGCCGTGCTGGTGGCGAGCGACCGCGCGCTCGATCGCACCATCGTGAAACAGACCGGCAAGAGCTACGGCGCGATGACGCATGCCGAACAGGGCATGCTGCTGCAGCATTACGAACTGGCCGAAGCGATGGACAAACTCGCGCGCGACATTTCGACCGGTGCGGTCTCGCCGGGGCATCTGGCTTTCATGACCGATGAATACCACCCCGCGCCGAAAGTAACGGAGGATACGATTTGCATGGCATCGCCTGCGAAAGCGAGCTTCGTCGAGCGGTTGGGTTTAAGCGCCGCGCATGGGGAAATGAGCCATGCCGAGCGACTCGCGCAAAAAACGGCGAGCGCACCTTCCGCCAGCATCGTTTAAGTCCGAAGCGCGCTACCAGATGCTTTTGCTGATGGCGCGGTCTTCCGTCGTGATGTCGAGCTTGAACAGCATCGCACCGAAAATACCCTCGACCTGCTTACCGCTGCCCAGCGGCAGCAGCACCTGGCGGAAGATGATTTTATTGCCGTTGCTCGCGATGAAACCGCCCTCTTCCACCAGCGGTTGGCGGCTTTTCACGACGCTCAGGAATTGGCGCGCCATGCAGAACGCTTTCGGGCCGATCATGTACAGGTTATCCGGGTCGATCCCCGCCGTTTCGTAGGAAGCGACGATGCTTTCACCGAGATAGGTGAAATTGAATTGTTCGATATGGTCGATGTCGCGCGTTTGCAGCAGGAAGCAATGTTTCCAGTCATCCCCCAGCGCATCGGGGTCGATGTCGGATTCGACCGGCATCGGACGGCCCGCAGCAATGCGCTCCCAGTACCCGCCCACGCGCTGGGTAATCCGTCGTTCGATGATGAGGCGGCCTTCATCCATACTGCACCCTATTCAACAATTTTGTAATTCATGCCACCGAAAATTGCCTCGATGCCCTTGCCCGGCGCACCGAGCGGCAGCAGCACTTGCCGGTAAAGCACACGGCGGCCGTGGACGGTTTCGAATTCCCCCTCATCGAGCACGGGGGCGTTCGTTTCCAGCACGCGGCTGAAATGACTCGACAGGCGAAACGCGTTCGGGCCAACCATGAACTGGTTGTGCTCATCGATCGCCTTATCGAAATAGGCTTTCATGATTTTTTCACCCAGATAGGTGAAGTTATAATCCTCGATATTCGCGACATCGCGCGATTGCAGCAGGAAGCAGAATTCCCAGTCTGCGCCCAACTCCTCGGGGTCGATGTCGTTCTCGATGGGAAGCTGGCGGCTCCCGCGTTTTTCGTGCCAGTAGCGCAGCAGGCGCAGGCTCAGGCGCCGCTCGCCGTAAGGGTAGGTTTCCGTTTGCGTGCTCATCCGTATCTCCCGGTGATGTAATCTTTCGTTTGCTGGTGGGCAGGTGCCTCGAAAATCTGCTCCGTCGGCGCCATTTCGATGAGCTTGCCGAGATGGAAAAACGCGGTGGTATCCGCCACGCGGCGCGCCTGCGCCATGGAGTGGGTGACGATAATCAGCGCGTAGTGTTCTTTCAGTTGCGCGATCAGATCCTCGACCTTGCCGGTGGCGATGGGGTCGAGCGCCGAGCAGGGCTCATCCATGAGAATGACTTCCGGTGACACGGCCATGGTGCGCGCGATGCATAGGCGCTGCTGCTGGCCGCCGGAAAGGCCGGTGCCGGGCGCGTCGAGCCGGTCTTTCACCTCGTCCCACAGCGCCGCACCGCGTAGGGATGTTTCGACGATGGCGTCCATGTCGGCTTTGGTTTTCGCCAGGCCATGGATGCGCGGACCGTACGCAACGTTTTCGTAGATGGATTTCGGGAAAGGATTCGGTTTCTGGAACACCATGCCCACCCGCGCGCGCAGCAGCACGACATCGAACGCGGGGTCGTAAATATCGCGGCCCTCAAGGGTGATTTTCCCACTGACTTTGCAACCCGGAATCAGGTCATTCATGCGGTTGATGGTGCGCAGGAAGGTCGATTTCCCGCAGCCGGAAGGGCCGATAAACGCCGTCACGCTACGCGGCGGAATGGCCATCGACACGCCAAAAAGCGCCTGCTTCGTGCCATAAAAGACATCGACTTTTTGGGCTTCGACCGTGGCGGGAATGGGGGACATCAGTTCCAGATCTGTTGTGACTTGCTTCTTAACTTAATCGCGCCCAAGTTGAGAAGCAACAAAATGACGAGCAAAACCAGAATGCCGGACGAGGTTTTTTCGATGAAGCCCAGTTCCGGGCTCGACGCCCACAGGTAAATCTCGACTGGCATCACGGTGGCCGGGTCGGTCGGCAGGCGTGGGATATCGGCAACAAACGCGACCATGCCGATCATCAGCAGCGGTGCGGTTTCACCCAGCGCGCGGGCGACGCTCAAGATCGTGCCGGTCAAAATCCCCGGTAGCGCGTAAGGCAGCACATGGTGGCGCACGACTTGCAGTTTCGTCGCGCCGAGCCCGGTTGCGGCCAAACGCATGCTCGGCGGTACGGCGCGAATGGCGGCGCGCGCGGCGATAATCATCACCGGCAGGATGAGCATGGCGAGCGTGAGGCCGCCCACCAGCGCCGAGGAACGCGGCAGCGCAAACCATTGCAAATAGACCGAAAGCCCGAGCAGCCCGTAAATGATCGAGGGCACGGCGGCGAGGTTGTTGATGATGATTTCGAGCGCCTCGGCGACGCGGGTTTTTTTCGCGAATTCCTCGAGCGTAATCGCCGCCGCAATGGCGACCGGCAGCGCGACGATAAGGCACACCGCGAGGCTGATGAGCGAGCCGACAATGGCGCCGAGGAACCCCGCCGCTTCCGGCGCGCGGCTATCGCCCCGTGTGAAAAAATCGCGGTTGAGGTGGTTGCGGATACGGCCCTGCTTCTGCCACACATCCAGCCAGCCGAGCTGCTGGTCACTCAAGCTGCGGGTGTTGGCGGGCTGGTGGCGGTCGATGCGGCCTTTGAAATATTGGTCGGCGCTATCGGCGAGTGGAATCCACACCGTGACCTTGCCGCCTGCATCCTGCGCGAGTAGTTGCCGCTTCACGTCGAACGCCGCGAAAGTGCCCGCGAGCGCGAAGAACTGGTGGCGCGTCGGCGCGTCAGCCATTGCATCGCTTTGCGTCGCGAGGAGCGCATTATGGGTCAGCGCGTAATAATCAACCGATGACGGGTCGCTTTTCAACTGTGTGGCGATGGGCGCCGCCGTGTCGATAGTGAGCTTGAGTTCATGCCGCGTAAAGCCGCCCAACCCCGGGCGGATAATGCTGACGAGCAGCACCAGCAGCATCGCGCCCGCGAACAGAATCGCGCTGAGCCCCAAACGGCGAAACCGCGCTTCCGCGCGGTGGCGGCGGGCCAAGCCAGCGACGATCGCTTCTGCAGGACTGGCCACTCCCCTACTCATACTGCTCCCGGTATTTCTTCACGATGAATTGCGCGGCGATGTTGAGCAGCAGCGTGAAGCCGAACAGCGTGAGGCCCAGCGCGAAGGCGGCGAGTGTTTTCGGGCTGTTGAATTCCTGGTCGCCGGTGAGCAATGTCACCATTTGCACGGTCACGGTCGTCACCGCTTCGAGCGGGTTCGCGGTGAGGTTCGCACTCAGCCCCGCTGCCATGACGACGATCATTGTTTCGCCGATAGCGCGCGCGACGGCGAGCAGCACGGCGCCCATGACACCGGGCAGCGCCGAGCGCAGCACCACGCGCTTGATGGTTTCCGATTTCGTGGCACCCAACCCGTAGCTCGCATCGCGAAGCCCGCGCGGCACGGCGGTGAGCATGTCATCGCTCAGCGAAGACACGAAGGGGATGATCATCACCCCCATGACGAGCCCGGCGACCAGCGCGGATTCCGAGGCAATCGGCACACCGAGCATGGCCCCGAGCCGATGGAAAAACGGGGCGACGGTGATGACCGCGAAATAGCCATAAACCACGGTTGGAATCCCGGCGAGTAGCTCCAGCATGGGCTTCGCAAAACTGCGCAGGCGCTTGCTCGCATATTCCGCGAGGTAAATCGCGCTCATCAGCCCCACTGGCACGGCGATCGCGAGTGCAATCAGCGTGATGAGGAACGTGCCCGCGAGCAGCGGCAGCGCGCCAAACGTGCCGCTCGCCCCGGCCTGATCGGCGCGCATGGCGGTTTGCGGGCTCCACTGCGTGCCGAGGAGGAAATCGAAGAAATTCACCTGGTGGAAAAATTGCAGCGCCTCGCGCAGCACGGAAAGCACGATGGCGACCGTGACCAGCACCGCGAACCCGGCAGCGAGCCACATCAACGCCATTACCGCGCTTTCGCCCGGGCGGCGGGTGAACTGGTTCCATGCGGCGGTGACGGTTTGCATATAGCCGCCTTCTACCGGCATTGGCACGGCTTGTAAATGTCAGAAGCCAGCATCGTAACGTTCGCTTTCGGTAAAATAGGCGGCGAGCGCGAAGGAGGCGATAAGCACCACGCCCGACAGCACCAGCGTGAACAGCGCGATGCCCTCGAGCCGCCAATGCGGCACCATGTCGGTGAGGATCACGAAATCATTGGTCAGCTCGGCGTTTTCGTAAGCGTCGCGCTCCGCCGTGTCGCCCATGAGTTGCAGGGAGAATTGCGCGTTGTGGAACAGGATGAAAAACCCATACAGCGCGTTGAGCCAGCGCTCCGTTTCGGTTTCCATGCGCACGCCGAGCCAGCCGCGATAAAGCAGCACGCCCGCAGCAAGGATGGAACCGCCCTGCCCCATATAAATCGGCAGCCAGTGAGCGATGGGGGTGAAGCTCGCGATGACCATCATCAGCGTGAAGCCAAGCGCGGGGTAGAACAGCAGCGGGCGGTTGCGGTAGCAGTAGAAACAGCCATAAGCCATCGCCGCGTAGGCGAGCAGTTGCACCGACCAATGATGGAAAAGGACCAGCGACGCGCCACCCGCTTTATCCGAACCGATCGCGGTCATGATCGAGGGAATCGCCGCTGAGCCGAACAGCCAGAAAAAGATGGTGTGGCCCATTTCGTGAAACAGGGTTTCGCCAAAATAAAGCAGGCGAAAATAAATATACATCGCGAAATTATCCTGCGCGAACATGACCCCGGCGAGCGCCGCCAGCGCCGCACTCAGCATGATAAACAGCGTGTGCAGCGAGAGAAGTTGACGCATGGATCAGCTCTCGAAAATCGGCAGATAAATCGTGAATTGCGTGCCCTCGCCCACCACAGAATCGATCACGATGGCGCCGCGATGGCGCTGGACGATGCCCTTCACGATCGCGAGGCCAAGCCCCGTGCCACCGACTTGACGCGTGCGGGCGGAATCGACGCGGTAGAAGCGCTCCATCAGCCGCGGCAGATGCTGCTTCGGGATGCCCTCGCCCTGGTCGCGCACGCTAAGCGCGACGACGCGCGTGAGGTTGCGCATGTTGATGTCCTGCGGCAATTCGCTCGTCACTTTCGCGGTGATCGTCACATCCGAATCCGCAAAACCGTATTTGATCGCGTTGCTGACGAGGTTATGGATCACCTGCGCGATCTCGTTGATCTCGCCCTTAATCATCGGCAAATTATCGTGCACATTCAGCACCAGCCGCACGTTTTTATCGGTGGCGAGGCGCTTCAAATGGTCCGTTTCTTTGCGCAGCACGGCGGCGATGTCCATCGGCTCAGTCGGCACGGAATGCACGTTCATCTCGATTTTCGACAGCGACAACAGATCGCCGATGAGTTGCTGCATGCGGTCGGATTGTTCGAGCATAATTTTCAGGAACTCGATGCGCGCCGGTTCGTCGTCCCGCGCGGGGCCGAGCAATGTTTCGACGAAGCCTTTGATGGAAGCCAGCGGCGTGCGCAGTTCGTGGCTCGCATTCGCGACGAAATCCGCGCGCATCTGCTCGACGGATTTCAGCTCGGTAATGTCGTTCATGGTGATGACAGTACTGATGCCCCCCGCGGTCGGCACCGGGAAACGCTCGATGATCGCGAGGAAATCACGCACCACCGGGTCCTCGATACGGAACTCGATTTCGCGGCCTTTGAGGTCATGGATCACCGAGCCGATCGCGTCGATGAGGTAGCGGCTGGGGATGACATCCTTGAGTTGCTTGCCCGCAAGATTTTGCCCGAAAATGGCTCGCGCAGCGCGGTTGGTGCGCACGATTTTCTTCTCGTCGTTCACCATGATGAGAATATCCGGCAGCGTATCGACAAGGATTTCGCGCTCGGTGATGATGGTTTCCATCTGTTTTTTCTTCACGTCCCAGCTTGCCTGCAGCTTCTTCAGCGCTTCGGAAAGCTCGGCGGTGGAGCCTAAGAAACTGAGGTCCGGTGCGGCGACTCGCTTATCGAGCGCGATTTCGTTCACATAGTGCGTGAGCGAGGAAACGTTGGCCAGAAACGGGTAGATCAGCAGCCCCGTCGCCGCGAAAATCACGCTGTAGCCGATCATCATCTGCGACAGGCTGATGACACCCCAGAACGCGCCGAGGCCCGTCACCACCAGCGCCGGGCCGGTGATGACGAGGATGGCCTTCAGCAGGGCATTGAACGCGACATAGCTCTTTTTCATGGGGGTGAGCATCGCTGAAAAAGCCGATATTAGCAAGAAAAACGGGCAGTTAGGCTGACCCAGATTTAGGGTTGACAGCGCGCTTGCGGCGAGTATAGTCCCGCCTCCTTTTAACCAACAAGAATAAGAGAGCGCGCTATGCACGCAATTATCGTCACCGGTGGCAAGCAATACCGTGTAACCGCAGGCAGCATCATCGAAGTTGAAAAACTCGAAGGCAATGTCGGCGACATCGTGAAAATCGACCAGGTCCTGGCGCTTTCGGGCGACAAAAACGTCGTCGGTTCGCCGACCGTCTCGGGCGCGCTCGTCGAAGCGCAGATCCTCGAGCAGGGCAAGGCCGACAAGGTGCTGATCTTCAAGAAACTGCGCCGCCACAATTACCGCCGCAAAAACGGCCACCGCCAGCGCTTCACGGCGCTGCACATCACCAGCATCGGCCTCAACGGCATGGCGCTCGTGACGGCAGAAAAGCGCACGCCGAAGCCGCGCCCGACCACGCCGCAGCCGGTGAACGCGCAAGCGAAAACCGCTGCGCCGAAAAAGGCAAAAACAGAAGCTAAACCGGCAGCGAAAAAAGCGACTGCTACGAAAAAACCCGCTGCAAAAAAAGCGGCTAAGTAATTACGAAATCAGGAGTTCGTCATGGCACATAAGAAAGCTGGTGGTTCATCCCGCAACGGTCGCGATTCAGCGGGCCAGCGCCTCGGCGTGAAAAAATTCGGCGGCGAGCAGGTCGTGGCCGGTAACATCATCATCCGCCAACGCGGCACCACCTACCATCCGGGTACGGGTGTGGGCCTCGGCAAGGATTACACCGTGTTCGCGGTGATCGACGGCGTGGTGCAGTTCAGCAAGAAAAAAGGCGACAAGAACGTGGTGAGCGTGGTCGCTGCGGCTGCCGCGGTTGAAGCTGCAAAACCGGCGAAGAAAGCACCGAGCAAAAAGGCCGCTGCTGCTTAATACGACGCTGCAAACCAATCAGGAAAAGGGAGCGGCTTCGCTCCCTTTTTTGTTTCTGCCCCAATTAGTTACAGGTTCGACATGAAATTCATCGACGAAACAAAAATCTACGTCAAATCCGGCGATGGCGGCGAAGGCTGCGTGTCGTTCCGGCGCGAGAAATTCATCCCCGAAGGCGGCCCCGATGGGGGCGATGGCGGGCGCGGCGCGAGCATCATTATGCGCGCGGTGACGGGGCTCAACACGCTGGTCGATTACCGTTTCCAGCAGCATTTCAAAGGCGCCAAAGGCGGCCATGGCATGGGCAAACAGCGCTACGGCAAAAAGGCCGAGGACATGTTTTTGCCCGTACCTGTCGGCACGCAGATTTACGATGAGGACCGCGAAACCCTGCTCGCCGATTTGACGGAAGCCGGGCAGGAAATCACCCTCGCCAAAGGCGGGCGCGGCGGGCTTGGCAACATCCATTTCAAATCCTCCACCAACCAGGCGCCGGTGCAATCCGTGCCCGCGGGCAAGGGCGAGGAGCGCACGCTGTGGCTGAAGCTGAAACTGCTGTCGGATGCGGGGCTTTTGGGGCTGCCCAATGCCGGGAAATCGACGTTCCTCGCGGCGGTGACGGCGGCGAAACCCAAGATCGCGGATTACCCATTTACCACGCTTTCCCCGCAGCTTGGCGTGGTCAGTGTCGGCGATGGCGAGTTCGTGCTGGCGGATATTCCCGGCCTCATCGAGGGCGCAGCGGATGGCAAAGGGTTGGGGCTGAAATTCCTCGGCCATGTCGAGCGTTGCGGGGTGCTTTTGCACCTCGTCGATGGCACCGCAGAGGACGTTGTGGCAGCCTACGAAACCGTGCGCGGGGAGCTAAACCAGTACGATGACGAGCTCGCGGAAAAGCCTGAAATCGTGGCGCTGAACAAGTGCGATGCGCTGACGAAAACCGAGATCGCGAAGAAGAAAAAAGCCCTCGAAAAAGCCAGCGGCGGGCCGGTTTTCACCATCAGCGCGGCGTCGCGCATCGACCTCGAACCGGTGCTCCAAACGATGATGCAAACCATCATCGATTATCGCGGCGAGAAAGTGCCACCGGCCCTGCCAGCGCATATCGCGGGTGGGCGCGAGGGCGAAGAAGACTAAGGCCCGCTTGCATTACCAGCAAGTGCGGATATTTTTTGCGCCCCGTAAAACGTAAAAAATTAGCGCGTTTTAAGCGGCCATTGCGCCTAAAATGTGACAAAATCGTGCCCAAAACTGTTCCACGTGAAACATTTTTTCATCGATTTTTTAGCCACTTACTGGTATCAACATTCCATGCTAGGCTCGCGCCATCGGCGCGGGTGATTACCGCCCTTCACACTTCACCATTCACTGCTATAACTTGTTTATGACCACGACCCCTACCCTCGCGCAATCGAAGCGCATCGTCATTAAAATCGGCTCGAGCCTCATCGCCGAGTCGGCGAAACTGCGCGCGAGCTGGCTCGCGGCGATGGCGGAAGATTTGGCGGCGCTGCAGGCCGCGGGGAAAGAGATCATTCTCGTATCGTCCGGTGCGGTCGCGCTCGGGCGGCCGCAGGTAGGCCTTGGAGTCGAGCGATTGAGCCTCGAGGAGAAACAGGCGGCGGCGGCGGCGGGGCAGCCTTTGCTGATCCAGGCCTGGGCGAATGCGTTTTCGAAACACGCCATCCATGTCGCGCAGTTGCTGCTGACGCTCGACGATTCGGAGGACCGCCAGCGCTACCTCAATGCGCGCGCGACGTTCACGACGCTGCTCGCGCACAAGCTCATTCCCATCGTGAACGAAAACGACACGGTGGCGACGGCGGAGCTGAAGTTCGGCGACAATGATCGCTTGGCGGCGCGGGTTGCCGTCATGCTCGGCGCGGATACGCTGATTTTGTTCTCGGATGTCGATGGGCTCTACGACAAAAACCCCAGCAAATATACGGATGCGAAGCATATCGCGCGGGTCGCGGAACTGACCCCCGCCATCATGGCGATGGGCGGCGAAGCGGCGAGCGGCTTGAGCAATGGCGGCATGAAAACGAAGCTCGAAGCGGCGCAGATGGCGACGGCGAGCGGCTGCAACATGGTGATCGCGAAAGGCAGCGAGAAGCATGCGCTCGCGGCACTCGGGACGAACGCAAAATGCACCTGGTTCATCGCCGCGGGCAAGGCGAAACTCGCGCGCAAGGACTGGATTTCCTCGGCGGTGAAACTGCGCGGCAGCGTGAGCGTGGATGCGGGTGCGGTGCGCGCGCTGGAGCTTGGCAAAAGCCTGCTGCCTGCGGGTGTGACGGCGGTCGAGGGTAAGTTCGAGCGCGGCGACACGATCACCATTAAATCGGCGGAAGGCGTGGTGATTGCGAAAGGCATCGCGAGCTACAGCGCGGCGGAAACGCGGCTGATTCGCGGGAAAAAGTCCGACGCGGTCGAGGCGATCCTCGGCTACGCGCATCGCGATACGCTGATCCACCGCGACGATCTGGTGATGGTGTGATGGGCACGGCCAACGCTTACGCGGGCCGCGCCGAGCGGTTCCTTGCTTACCTCATCGATGCGATCCTGCTGCTCGTGCCGGTGATCCTCATCGTCGATGTGATGGGCATGGCGCATGTGGTGATTCTCATGAGCTTCCTCATCAGCCTCACCTATTACACCTATTTCACCGCGTCGCGCTGGCAGGCGACGCCCGGCAAACGCCTGCTGGGCCTGCATGTGGCGCATGCGGACGGGCGTGCGATGGGGGTGCGTGATGCGCTTGAGCGGTATCTCGCTTTCGTGCTGCCGAGCTTGCCGCTCAATGCCAGTTTCATTCCGGAAAATATCGCGCAATCGCTGGTTTTGGGCTTGAGTGTGCTGTGGTTTTCGCCGATCCTCTTTACAGAAGAACGGATCGGACTACATGATCGTTTGTGCGGCACGCGCGTGCTGGCGGGGAGAACATGAGATGAGCATCAAGGAAGAAATGGCGGAAATCGGCCGTAAAGCGCGTGCGGCGGCGCGTTTGCTGGCGCAGATGAATGACGGTGCGAAGTCGCTCGCCTTGCGTGAAGCGGCGAAGGCGATTCGCGCGCAGCAGGCGGAAATCCTCGCGGCGAACGCAGCGGATATGGCGGCGGCGGGCGATTTGAGCGACGCGCTGCGCGACCGGCTGTTGCTGAATGCGTCGCGCGTCGAGGGCATGGCGCAGGGCTTGGAAATTGTTGCGGCATTGCCCGATCCCGTGGGCCGTGTGCTGAGCCAGTGGGATGTCGAGAAGTCGCAGCTACATTTCGAGAAAGTAGCGGTGCCGCTCGGCGTCATCGGCATGATTTACGAGTCGCGCCCGAACGTCACGGCGGATGCGGCGGCGCTCGCGCTCAAGGCCGGCAACGCAGTGATTTTGCGCGGCGGCTCGGAGAGTTTGCGCAGCAACAAAGCGATTCTTGCGGCGCTGCAAGTGGGCTTGGCGGCGGCAAAAATTCCGGCGGATGCGGTGCAGTTGATTCCCACCACGGACCGCGCGGCGGTTGCGGAATTGCTGACGATGCACGAATATGTCGATGTGATTATTCCGCGCGGCGGCAAGTCGCTGGTCGAGCGCGTGCGCAACGAGGCGCGCGTGCCCACTTTGCTGCATCTCGATGGCAATTGCCATGTGTATGTCGATGCAAAAGCGGATGCGAAAAAAGCGCTCGCGATTGTGATGAACGCCAAGCTGCGCCGCACGGGCGTGTGCGGGGCGATGGAGACGTTGCTCATCCAACAGGATGTGGTGCAGCACATCGCGCCTGCGATCATCGCCGCGTTGCTCGAAAAAGGCTGCGAATTGCGCGGGGATGCGGTGATCCAGAAGCTCGACGCGCGCATCAAACCCGCGACAGAAGAGGACTGGTTCACGGAATATCTCGCGCCGATTTTGGCGATCAAAACGGTCGCAGATGTAGGGGCGGCGATTCAGCACATCAACCATTACGGCTCGCATCATACGGACGCGATCGTAACGGAGGATGCGGCAGCCGCGAAGCGCTTCAAGGATGCGGTCGATAGCGCCATCGTGCTGCACAATGCCAGCACGCAATTTGCGGATGGCGGCGAGTTCGGCTTCGGCGCGGAAATCGGCATCGCGACGGGGCGGCTGCATGCGCGCGGGCCGGTCGGCGCGCCGGAATTGACGACGTATAAATACCGCGTGACGACCGTGAATAAGGACGGCGCGATTCGTGCGGGGTGAGTCGCCACATACGCCGTCATTGCGAGCGCTTAGCGAAGCAATCCATCTTTGGATTGAGAAGAAAATTGCAGGTAAAAAAGAAAGAAAAAAACTGGATTGGCTCAGTATTGCTTTTGGGATCGCCTCTCTCGCTTTGCTCGGGTGCCGCGGCCCCTCAAGAGGGCCTCGCAATGACGGAGCTTGGGGCACTGCGTGAGTCCGATTTTGCACAGTGGCACGCGGCGCATCGGCTTGCTCGGCGGCTCGTTCAACCCAGCGCATCTCGGGCATCTGCATATCTCGCTCGAAGCGCTGAAGCGGCTCAAGCTCGATGAAATCTGGTGGCTGGTGTCGCCGCAGAATCCGTTGAAAAAAGCGGGCGATCTCGCGGATTATGCGGTGCGCTTTCAACATGCTTGCGCGCTCGCGCAGCACCCGCGCATTCGCGTGCTCGATCTCGAAGCACGGCATCAGCTTTTTTACACCATCGACACGATCCGTTTTTTGCAGGCGCGCTATCGGAATACGCAGTTCATCTGGCTCATGGGGGCGGATAACCTCGCGGGCTTTCATCGCTGGCGGAACTGGCGCGAGATCGCCGCGCGGGTGCCGATGGCGGTGCTGGATCGGGCGCCCTACGGCCTCAAAGCGCTGCATGCGCGGTTTGCCACCTATGCCCGCAAAGCGAGGGTGAGCGCAGCGGAGGCGGCGCTGCTCGGCGAGAACCCGGCACCCGCCTGGGTGTATCTGTCGATTCCGCGCCACCCGCTGAGTGCGACGTTTTTGCGAAAAACGCTTGGAAAGAAGGCATTTATCCGCCATACTGCGCCCAATTCACGCCTTGAGGAGTAACGGCCATTCCCCCCCGCACCACTGCCAAAAAAGCCCCCGCCAAAGCCACGATTGCAAAAAAACCGGCCGCGAAAAAAGCCGTGAAACCGGCGGTCAAAAAATCGGCGACGACGCCAGCGAAAAAAGTCGCGGCGGATAAAAAAACGGTCGCGAAGAAAAAAGCCGCAAGCGCCAACCCGGCCCCTAAAAAACTGACGAGCGCGCAAACGGCAACACAGGCTTTGTGCAAAAAAATCGAAAGCGTGCTCGACACCAACAAGGCGGAAAATATCGTGGCGCTGAATTTGCGCGATAAATGCAGTTTCGCGGATTTCATGATTGTCGCTTCCGGCCGCGCGCCGCGCCATGTTTCAGCGCTCGCGGATTATGTCGCGGATATGCTGAAAAAGGCTGGCATTCCGCCGCTTTCCGTTGAGGGGAAAGATTCCGGCGACTGGGTGCTGATCGATGCGGGCGA
>OUNJ010000110.1_pt2 | contig 24001 bp, 13 predicted proteins | sample 1755361 | NCBI WGS metagenome assembly OUNJ01 (sample SAMEA3914825, study PRJEB12502) | metagenome | biome: forest; material: soil | place: USA | collected 2012-03-12 | depth 0.1 m
CACGATTTCAACAACATGCTGGCGGTCATCATCGGCAATCTCGACATCCTGATGCGCCGCTATCCCGAAGCCGATCCCAAGCTGCTGCGCTTCGTGTCCGGTTCCCAGGACGCCGCCAAGCGCGCCGCCGGCCTGACCCACCGCCTGCTGGCCTTTTCGCGTTTGCAGCCGTTGGATCCCAGGCCGGCCGATATCGGCAAGTCGGTGACCGACATGTCCGACCTGTTGCGCCGGACTCTGGGCGAGACCATCGCCATCGAGACCGTCCGCGCCGGCGGGTTGTGGCGCGCCCATGTCGACATCGGGCAGCTGGAAACCGCCCTGGTCAACCTGGCGGTCAATGCGCGCGACGCCATGCCGGCCGGCGGCAAGCTGACCATCGAGACGGCCAACGCCTATCTCGACCGCGCCTATGCCAACGCCCACGAGGACGTCGAGCCCGGCCAGTACGTCGTGGTGGCCGTCACCGATACCGGCTCGGGTATGGCGCCGGAAATCCTCGACAAGGTGTTCGAGCCCTTCTTCACCACCAAGCCGGTCGGGCTGGGCACCGGGCTCGGCCTAAGCCAGGTGCACGGCTTCGTCAAGCAGTCGGGCGGCCACATCACCATCTACAGCGAGGTCGGCCACGGCACGACCATCCGGCTTTACCTGCCGCGTTCGCTGGACGGCGAGGAAGCTGCCCCGCCCGATACCGGACGCCGCGCCGAGGGTAAGGACCGCCGCGACGTTACCGTGCTGGTAGTCGACGACGAGGACGGCGTGCGCGAATTCGCCGCCGAGGCGCTGGTCGAGCTGGGCTACGACGTGCTGAGCGCCGACGGCATGGCGCAGGCCCTGCAGGTCGTGGAAGAGGCGCAGGGCGTCCGCATCCTGCTGACCGACGTGGTCATGCCCGGCGGCAGCGGACGGCAGTTGGCCGACGCCGTTCACCGCGTCAAGCCCGATATTCGCGTGCTGTATATGACCGGCTATACCCGGAACGCCATCGTCCACAACGGCACGCTGGACGCCGGCACGCACCTGATCAGCAAGCCGTTCACTGTCGGCCAGCTGGGCGAGGAACTGAACGTGCTTCTGGGAGCATGAAAAAGGTCCGCTTGAGTGGACTAATTTATTCTTGAATGCAGGAAGTTTTAGCACATCGCTTCCAATATTTTCGAAACCAAAGGTTCGCTTCCGCAAGCCTGGCGGTTCTGCAAGGCGCGCCTGTTGCGGATGCGGCCTGCTCAAAACCGCATCCGCAACAGGCTTCCTGTCCGAGCTGGCGTGGTGAACCGGCTCGGACAGAAAAGGCGCGTCAATGGTTGCGGCCGGTGAAGCGGCCGTCGTCATCGCGTGAGCGGCTGCCGCCGTTGCGGTTCGAACTGCGGTCGTCGTCACCCTGGGAACGCGAACTATCACGGCCCGACGCGGCAAAGCGGCCCTCGTCGTCGCGCTGGCGGTTCATCTGACCATGGCGGCCCTGCTGGTGGGCGTGCCAGCCGCGATCGTGACCGTAGGCGTGCCAGTTTTCAAAGTCCTGGTCGTCGCGTGAAGAGGCAAAACGGCCTTCTTCGTCGCGTTGCCGGTTGTTGCCGCGCCCTGCGCCGGAGGCATAGCTGCGGCGGTCATCATAGTCATCGTCGTCACGCGGCCTGGACTGGCGCGTGGTATCGCCCCCAGTGAAACGGCCGTCGTCGTCGCGCTGGCGGTTGCTGCGGTTGTCGTCGTCATTCGATTGCCTGGGCATGGTGTCTCCTTTTCCCGCCATGCAGGCGGGAACTGTGGCGGTTTATAACCAAGGGAAGCCGGCTTCATATGAAGCCCGCTGATAAAACGACGCGCATCGGGGGTCGCCGTCAGGCTTGCCGCAATGCGCGTCCATTGGTTGAATTTGCAAGGCTTATCCTTACAGCCATCATTGTAGGAAGCCGACTGTAAATTTAAGCTAGGCATGACGGCCAGCGAGCGTAAATATTATGCAAATTGTGCCCAGACATAAGTATTCGCATCACGAATACTTATGTGGAATTAAATTACGAATTGACAGCCGGCAGTCACTTGCCGCGCTTGGGATTGAACCACGGCCACCGCGAGGCGCAGGGTAAATGAAGGCCGCTTCGCCACCACATCGTTCATTTACCTGCATCACAGACAGGTGAGCAGCGGCGTTTGCCGGTTTTTGATTTTCGGCCGGGACGCCCGTGCGGCCATTTTTACGCCCCGGCTGCTACGGTGACGTTTCCACTCATCAGATTTTCGCGACGGCAGGACCAGTCTTCGCCGGCGCACGAAAGGTTATCGCCATGGACAATTTTTCGGTTCCCGCCGACACGCCACCACCCGACGGCGCCGCCATTCCCACCGGTCCGGCGATAACATCCCTACCCGACGGCGACACTCCGGAAGCGCTGGACAATCCACCGCCCCCGCGCCCGGATGTCGAGGATGTCGCCGACTATGCCTGGCAGGACGAAGATACGGATGAGGTGCCGGTGCTGGGTGCCTTAGAAGACGCGCCCGAGGCGTCCGCGCGTTTCCTGACCTTTCCGATCCTCGGTGTCGTCCTGGCCGCAGGCGCCGGCATCGCCGCCGGCGTGATCGTCGCCCAGGCTGTCCACCGCCGGAACCTGTGGGCGTTTTAGCTTGACGCCTGCGGCGACGTCGCTATCTCGGCCATGTGTGTCATCCGCAGCCCTGCGGCGAAGGCCCTGGCACTCAGGGGCTTGGCCGGTCTGAAGGTCACGGTCACCGTATCGCCGGGCAGGATGTCGAAATAGTTGTCGCTGAAGGAGCCGTCATGGCCGTCGACCGCCAGGTACAGGTTCTTGACCAGGCTGGCCGAGGTCAGGGCCAGCGTTATACCGCCTTTTGACGCCACGGCTTTCTTGACGATGGCCGGCGGCGGCAGGTTCAGCGCCTTTACCGGCGCGAAATAGAGGATATTGCCCGAGTCGACGCCGCCACTGGACGCATAGACATGAAGCAGCGCGGTTTCGGGGGCGGCGCCGGCCAGCAGGTCGTCGACGGATTTGGTGACCACCACGGTGCTGCTATTAGCCTCGACCGTCAATGGCGTCGCCGTTTCCGTGATGGTACGGCCGTGGAAGTCGATTACGCGCAAAATGAGGTTGGACGACTGGGCCGACATCAGATCGTTGACGACGGTGACGGTGACCGTGTCGCCGTCCAGCACAGGCGATACCAGCACCGGCGCATAGGCCTTGCGGGCAAAATACTGCTGCGCCTTCCAGCGGCCAAAATAGTCGATGCTGCTCCACGACGCCACCGGCCAGCAATCGTTGATCTGCCAGAACAGCGAGCCCATGCAATAGGGCATGCGCGCGCGGTGCGCTTCCATGGCGACCTTGATGCCCTCGGCCTGCAGCACCTGGCCGACATAGAGGAACTGCTGGAAGTCGGCCGGCACGCGGTAATCGCGCTGCATGTAGTTCTTGATCGTGCCGTTGCCGATCGACGAGCGCTGGTGCGCCTTCATGACATCCGAGAAGATGTCGTAATCGCCCGGCGCGGCATAGGCCTGGACAGTGCGGAACTCCGGGAACGACTGGAAACCGTATTCGCTCATGAAGCGACCGATGTGGGTGCGGTAATCGGAGAACGGCTTCTGGCCCCACCAGACGTCCCAGTAATGGATGTCGCCGGATTGCTGCGGCGTGCTCAGGTCGGCGTGTCTCACCGTCTGGCCATCCCATGAGGCCAGCGGCGATGACGGCCGGTAAAGCCGCTGCGGATCGAATTTGGCCACCGCGTCCGGCAGGATCTTGTGGAAGATGGCATCATAGGCGGCCGTCAACTGGTCCTGCTGCGCCTGGGTGTAGTTCTGTTTCCAGCCCCAGCCGCCGTTCGGCACGTCGGCCTCCCAGGCGCTGTCGATCTCGTTGTTGCCGACCCACAGGGCCAGGCAGGCGTGGTTGCGCAGGCGGCGGACGTTTTCCTCCACTTCCTTGCGCACATTGTCGAGGAAAGCGTCGTCGCCGGGGTACATCGAGCAGGCGAACATGAAGTCGTGCCAGATCAGGATACCGTGGCGATCGCACAGGTCGTAGAAATAGTCTTCCTCATAGATGCCGCCGCCCCAGACGCGCAGCATGTTCATGTGCGTGGCGACGGCGGATCCGACGACCTTGTCGTGCACCTCATGCGTGACGCGGGTCAGGAAGCTGTCATTGGGGATATAGTTGGCGCCCTTCATGAAGACGGGGACGCCGTTCAGTTCGACATAGAAGCTGGTGCCGCCGGCATCGGGCTGCTGGACGATCTTCAGCGTGCGCAGGCCGGTTGCGACCTCCCGGCTGTCCTGCGCGCCTTCGCCGGCCAGACGTCCGGTGAAGTGGTACAGATGAGCCTCGCCTAGGCCGTTAGTCCACCACAGCCTGGGTTTGGCGACGGTCAGCTTCAGCTCGGCGGTGTTGAGGCCGGGTTGAAGGTCGATCGTGGCGCGGGCGCGAACGGTCTTGTCGTCGGCGCAGTCGAGGTCGATGACCACCTGGCCGGCCTGGCTGGCCTCGATCTCGAAGGCGGCGGTCAGGCGAGCCTCATCGGCGGATACGGCATCCTGGACAATGTTGAGGTCGGTGATGCGCGCCCCGCTCCAGCCACGCAAGGTTATCGGCCGCCAGATGCCCGAGGTGACGAAGCGCGGCCCCCAGTCCCAGCCATAGTGATAACCGGCCTTGCGCGTGAACGGGCTGATGCGTTTGTCGCCCAGGCCGCCGTTTTCGCTCTGGTCGTTGGTGGCCGGCGGGTTGAAGCCGAAGGCGTCGAGCAGCTCAAGCCCTTTGTTGACCGGCGAGTGGAAATAGACGCGCAAGGCGTTGGCGCCGGGCTTGAGGTGCGGCTTGATGTCGGCCGCCCAGGTGCGGAACATGTTGTCAGCCTGCAGAACCAGGGCGTCATTGACATAGACGTCGGCATAAGTGTCCAGGCCGTGGAAGGTCAGTTCGGCATGATCGTGGCCAAGCAGGCCGGCATTCGCCGTGAAGGTGGTGCGGTATTCCCAGTCCTTTTTGTCGATCCACTGCTGGTCGCGCTCATTGGTGCGCCAGAAGGGATCGGCGATCTTGCCGGCGGCCAGCAGGTCGGTATGCACCGTACCCGGGACAGTGGCCGGCAGCCAGTCGCTGCCGTCGGCCTGGCGGAACTGCCATTTACCTCCGAAAGCGCTAGATTGCGGCTTTATGGCTGCAACGGCCGGGAGCCCGGACAGAAGCGCACCGGCGGCGGGGGCCTGCAACAGCAGACGGCGGCTGGGACGAAGACGTTCCATGGATGAAAGTTCCCTGCATTTGTATTTTATATTTCGTTTTTATTAATTGCGGACGGGAGCTTTGTCCAGAGTGGGATGACCGTCCTACCAGGTGATGTGATTGAGGAAGACGGGATCAGTCGCCGAGACGTTCAACACGGTGATGACGTTGCCGCCGCCCAGGTCGATATGGACGTCGTTGCCGACCTGGCTGATGACGGCGGTGGCGTGGGCGTTGTAGGCATGGACATTGATCCGGTCGCCCTGGGCGGTGCTGAAGTCGGTGATCGTGTCCTGGCCGGAACCGGCCACGAACATGAAGGTGTCCGCCCCTGCCCCGCCGGTCAGCGTGTCGTTGCCCGACAGGCCGTTGAGGATGTTGTTGCCGCCGTTGCCGATGATGATGTTGTCCTGGGTGTTGCCGGTGCCGGTGATGTTGCCCGTGCCAGTCAGGGTCAGGTTTTCGATGAACTTGTTGAGCTGCCAGCTGACCGACGACATGACGAGGTCGATGCCGCCGTCGTCCGTGCCGGTCACCATCTGTTCATTGGTGGCGTCCGACGCCGAGTCGACGATATAGGTATCGTTGCCGGCGCCGCCGTACATGCGGTCGTTGCCCGTGCCGCCATCGAGCAGGTCGTTGCCGGCATAGCCCCTGAGCAGGTCGTTGCCGTCCAGCCCGGTCAGCACATTGTTGCCGCCGTTGGCGTTGATGGTATTGGCCAGGGCGTTGCCGGTGCCGCTGAAATCGCCCGTGCCCTGGAGGATCAGGTTTTCCAGATTGTCGCCCAGCGTATAGCTCATCGAAGCATAGACCAGGTCAGTGCCTTCGCCCGGGTTTTCGACGATGACGTCGTGGATGTTGTCGACATAGTAGCCGTCGTTGCCGGCGCCGCCGATCATGGTGTCGGCCCCGGCGCCGCCGTTCAGCACATTGTTGCTGGCGTTGCCGGTCAGGGTGTTGTCGAGCCCGTTGCCGGTGGCGTTGATCGGCCCCTGGCCCGTCAGGATGACGTTTTCAACGTACTGGCCACCGATGACGTAGCTCAGGTTGGTCATGACGGTGTCGTTGCCCTGACCATTGGCTTCGACGACCGTGTCGCCGGCATTGTCGACGATATAGGTGTCGTCGCCGGCGCCGCCGACCATGTGGTCCGCCCCTTGACCGCCATTGAGCATATCATTGCCGTTGCCGCCGATGAGCGTGTCGTCGCCCTGCGCGCCCATAAGCGTATCGTTGCCGTCAAGCCCGTTCAGGGTATTGACCTGGGCATTGCCGGTCAGGATATTGTCGAGACCGTTGCCCATGCCGCCGGTCGCGCCCGTGCCGGTCAGGGTCAGGTTCTCGACATTGGCGCCCAGCGTGAACGCCACGCTGGAATTGACCAGGTCGACGCCTTCGTTGGCGTTCTCGATCACCACGTCACCGTTGTCGTCAACAATATAGGTGTCGTTGCCGGCGCCGCCCGCCATGGTGTCCATGCCCGCACCGCCGTCCAGCCGGTTGTTGCCGCCGTTGCCGGTGAGGTGGTTGTTGGCGCTGTTGCCAGTGCCGGTCAGGTCCGCCGTGCCGGTCAGGATGAGGTTTTCGAAATTGTCGGCCAAGGTATAGCTGAACGAGACTTCGACAGTATCGGAGCCTTCGTTGGCATTCTCGACCAGCCTGTCGCTGAGACTGTCGATGACGTAGGTATCGTCGCCAAGACCGCCCATCAGAGTATCGATCCCCGCGCCACCGTTCAGCCAGTCATTGCCATCCAGTCCGCTGAGAACGTTGTTCGAGGCGTTTCCGATCAGCGTATTATTGAGCTCATTGCCTGTCCCGTTGATCGCCGTCCCGGTCAGGGTCAGATTTTCGAGCAATGCGCCCAGCGTATAGTCGATGGACGACAGGACGGTGTCGACGGCGCCGTCGTCGCCATCGTAAACGCCCTGTTTTTCATGGATCACGTCGCCGGCATTGTCGATCACATAGGTGTCGGCGCCGAGACCGCCGGACAGGGTGTCGGCACCCGCGCCGCCATCGAGCCAGTCGTCGCCGGTAAGACCGTCCAACTCATTGTTGCCGGCATCGCCGATCAACACATCATTGACATAGGAGCCGCTCAGTCCTTCGATCGATATGTAGGTGTCACCCGCGGCGTCGCCCGTATTGGAAGACGGATCGGCCAGGCTGGCCCGGACCGGTACAAGGTCGTTGTCGCCATAGGCCGCGATATCGAAGCCGTCGCCGCCATCCAGCGTGTCCGCCCCCGCGCCGCCGTTGAGATAGTCGTTGCCGTCTCCACCCGACAGGCTGTCATTGCCGCCGAAGGCATCCAGCGTGTCGTTGCCGCCGAGGCCCAGCAGGGTGTCGGCGCCGCTGCCGGAGGTCAGCCAGTCCACGCCGGCCGTGCCGCCCAGGAAGATATCCTGGTCAGGCGCTGAGGTTACGGTGAAGGTAACGGCGCCGGGCGCGGAATAGTGCGTCCCGTCGTAAGCCTCGACCTGAAAAACGGCGATCAGGTCGGTACTGTAGCTGGCGTGAACGAAGCTGACCTCGCCGGCGGCCAACTGCGCGGAGGTGAATTGCTGGGCGATATAGCCATCGACGGTCAACCAGCCATCGGACATGCTGGAGACAATGAAGGTGGTCGTGCTGTCGTCGGCGTCAGAGAAACCGAGAATGTTCGGCGTCACCAGTGTCACGCCCGCATTAGCCACCGTGCCGGCCAGCGTGCCCGTCAGGGAGGGCGAATGGGCCACGACGTTCTGGTAGCTGTAGGTGCCGTCCGTGAAGACGAAGGTTTCGACGTTGGTTATATGAAGGGTTTCGCCGATGCCGGCGTTCGTCAGCGTCACGATTCCGCCCGCTTCGGAGCCGGTCAGACTGCTGCGTGCAACGTCAAGTTTCAAGGTGTCGGTGCCGTCGCCGCCATCGACCGTAACATTGACGGGTTTACCCCCGATCGTCACCGTGATGGTGTCGTCGCCACCTTCGCCATAAAGCTGGTCGGAGCCGCCGCCGCCGATGATCTGGTTTGCGCCGTCATTACCGTAAATCGCATCGACGCCGGCATGGCCTGTGGCATTTTCGATCGACACGCCGGCATCGATGGTGAAACCTCCGGTGATACCGCCGACATAGGACACGGCGCCACCGCTGGCCAGGCCGGTATAGTACATCGAAGCCGGGCGAAGATCGATGTTGGCGACCTGACTGGCCGACAGCGCCGCCGCCGAGATCGTGTCGGTCCCGCCCGTATCCCAGATGCTGCTGAAGGCTCGCGTGCCATTGAGCATGTAGGTGTCGTCGCCACCGTGATAGGTGGCGTTGGTGCCGTACTTGGCCTGTAGCGCGGCGATATCGATGGCCATGGGCGTGGCGTCGTAGCCGTGGGTGTAGTCGCTTTCGCCCAGGTTATTCGACGGCCAGCCGTCGACATAGGCCATGATGGTGTAGACGCCCTGGTTCTGGTAACCGTAGCCAGAGTAATCATAGGTATCGGTGACCCCGGTCATGACCGGCGAGCCGCCGCCGTTATCGAACGGGTGCGCAAGCCCCAGGCCATGGCCGAACTCGTGCATCAGGGTGTCGAAGCCGATCCCGCCCGGCTCCAGCGGACCGCCCGCCGTGGCGCCGGCGCTGCCCGTCGTCGACCAGCCTGATCCGCGCGCAAATACGCCGACGCCGGCATCGGTGGTGCCGGGCGGGTTCATATAGGCCAGGACGTTGTCGCCGAGGTCATTGGCCGTCACCAGCTTGAAATCGGCCTGGGAGGGATCCATGACCTGGACGAAGGTCAGCGGCAGGTAATTGGAATAGACCTTGAGCGCCGCCATCGCCTGCTGGATTTCATAGGCATTCCAGCCCAGCGATGTCTCGCCGGCATAGACCTGGCCGGCGGTGGCGAAATAGACATGGACGACGCCGTTGGTCGGGTTGAGCTTGGTCCCCCAGTCGATCGACTGGGTCAGCAGCGGCCGGTCGCCATTGGCCACCGAAACGGTGTAGCCGCCGATCTGTTTGCCGCCCGAACCTTCGGCGGAGACATAATAGCGGCCGCTGGACGCCGGCTCGAAATCGAGGTGGGCGTCGGTGCCGGCGCCGAAGTCGTCATTGAGGGCGACCACACTGCCATTGCTGTCGTAAAGCGTAAGCGCGGTATCGGTGCCGTTCAGTCCCTTGACGTCGATGTCGTAGCCCTGGCCTGCTACAAGATCGACCGCATACCAGTCGGTGTCGCCTGGCGTGTCGATCGTACCGGCAACCGTGGCGCCCAGGGTAATCGACTGGGCCGTGCTCGACGAACTGCCCACGGTATCCACGGTGGGTGTGATCGGCTGGCTGACGCTGAGCGTGTAGGTGCCCGTGTTCACGTAGGGCGGGTCATTGGGATAGGACTCGGCAGAAATGTAATAGATGCCCGACGTCTGGACGTAGAAGGTGATGTGGGCGTCGTGGCCGGGACCGTCGTCGTCGTCGAAGGTGACCGGCGTCGTCGAACTGGCGGTGAAGATTTCAAGGTAGGAATCGGTCAGCGGATCGGAACCCGATCCGGTCAGGTCGATATTGTACATCAGCCCGGCCTGCAGGCTGATGGCGAACCAGTCGTGGTCGCCGTCGGTTTCGATGGCGGAGGTGACCGAGCCGCCGGGGCTGATGGTGCCGGTGGTGGAGGTGTCGGCCGGGTAGGCGTCGCCGCCGTCGGCCGTCGCGGCATGCGGCAGGCTGTCGGCCATGGTGGAATTCACGTGGCGTATGCTGCGCACGGCGGGTGCGAAATCCGGATCGTTGTCGAAACTCATGGCGTACCCCCCGTCAAACTCGCGAACGCATTATACCATAAGGTATCTAGCCCGTTTCCGGTGTCAATGCTGACACATCCGCGTGATGGATCAGAAGTAACAGGCGGCGGTCAGGACGACGGCCTGACCATGGTCGAGCGTGCGCTGAGGATAGGTGATCAGCGGGTTGGATTTGCTCCACGCCAGTTGCAGTTCGTAATTGTGCAGGCTGGCGGCCACACCGATACGCACGTCATAACGGCCCTTGCGCTGGGGGCCGGTCAGCGGCGTCAGCGCGCCGGCATGGCCGAAGACACGCCAGTGCGACGACAGGTGCTGGCCGGCATTGAGATCGGTATAGAGGGTCTGCATGCGGCGACCGTAATAACGGGGCGACCACGACAGCCGCGCGGAAAAATGCTCGCTTAGCAGACCACCATAAACCTCGTTATAGTCGTAGACGACACGCTCCCTGATATGGGTGTGGGTCAGGCCCGCCTCCCACGCCATGCCGCCATGCCGCTGCGATACGAAGCCGGCATATTCGATATCGGCGGCCAGGCCGGCGCTGCGCTCATACTTGCGCGAGCCGATGACCGACAGGCCGGCATAGGCGCCGCTGGCGTGATCATAGGCCAGGCTGAGGCGCAGGTCGGGCTGGCCGCCACTCAGGGTCAGGCCACGGAAACGATAGTCGGAATCGACGGCGGCACTGAAGGCCAGTTGAGCCCGCGCGTGCGTAGCCACCAGCAGCATCGGCAGCGTCAGGGCCGCCACAAGGATGTGCGCCCTCGCCTGCCGCATTCACGGCCGCGCCGACAGGGCCGGACCGGCGGCCAGCGCGTTGCCGTCACCGGTCAGGTGCATCAGGGTCGCCGCCGGGTCGACGGCGTCGCTGCCGGGCACCGTGGCCAGCGCCGAGGCCGCCTGCGACCTCCGCGACCGCTCGCGCATCAGGGCGAACAGGCCGCTGATATGGGCGGCAGCGAACGAGCTGCCGTTGACAAAGCCCCAGCCGCCGTCCGGGTCGGTGGTCGGAATATCGCGGCCGGGCGCCCCGAAGGTGCCGGCGCCGGCATCCCCGCCTTCGGCGATCACCGCCACCACACCGGTGTGCGACGCCGGAAAGCCTCCGCCGGGCAAGGCCGGGTCGAAGGCGGCGACAATGGTGATGCCGCGCGCCTGGGCCAGGTCGAGCAGCCGGCCCAGCAACGGATCGTCGGGGCCGCTCAGGCTCATATTGATGACCTGGGCATCGTGTTCGACGGCGTAATAGATGGCCTTGGCCAGGCTGAGGCTGTCGCAGGTGGTGGCCGTGTCGCCCTGGCGGCAGGCGCGCAGGCCCAGCAGACGGGCGCCGGGGGCGACGCCGACGATGCCCTTGCCGTTGCCGGCAAGGGCGGCGATGATGCCGGCGACGGCGGTGCCGTGGCTTTCGGCGGCGGGTGCGGGACCGGCGACGAAGTTCTGACTCAGCACCACCTGCCCCGTCAGGTCGGGATGGCTGCGGTCGATGGCGCTGTCGATCACGGCGATGCGGACATTGCGGCCGGTGGCGATGCGGTGAAGGTCGTCGAGCCGCCATTCCCGGGCGTCGGGCTGGACAGGGTAGAGCGGGTCGTCGCCGGTGTTGATCCTGGCCGCCGCCTCGCCCTGGGCGGCATAGGTATTCATCGGCTCGGCCCATTCGACGCCGGGGTCGCGCGACAGCTGGGCGGCGGCTTCGGCCGTGCTGCGCCCGTCGGGCACTTCCATGATGTAGCAGTCGAGGCCGGCCATCGGCATCGGCCAGTCATCGACCAGGACCAGGCCGTTGGCCCTGGCGCGATCCTCGGCGAAGCGCCGCCGGGCACCGCGCCCTTCGCCGCCGCCATAACCGCCGCCATAGTCGGCGTCCGGCGTGAAATGTTCCTGCGGCATGCGCAGCAGGACCAGCACCTCGCGGCCGGGGTCAGGCGAAGCACGCGGCGCGGCACGGGCCAGACTGCCCGACAGCAGCCAGAAGCCGAGCACCAGCAGGATCAGGCCCATGAAGCCAAGGCTCCAGGCAAGGGTGCGGTTCATGGCGCATCCCCCGCGACGGAGTCGATAGGTTCGGCCAGGACGATGCTGCCGCGCTTGCGCAGCCGGGTGACGGTCGCGTCGCGATCCGCCGGCGTCACGTGCAGGATATAGGCGTCGGCCACGGTCGGCCCGTCGACCAGGCGGGCGTGGCTGTCACGCAGGGTCTGGCGCAGATCACGTTCGGTCGTTTCCGGCCGGAAGACGACGACGACATTGCCGGCGGCGTTTTCAGGCGCGGCCCCCAAAGTGTGGTAGACTCCGGCCTTCGGCGCGGGCCTGTTCAATTGCCACGCCACCGCGCCGGCGACGAGCAGTGTGAACTGCGCCGCCACGGCCCAGCGCAGCCACGGCGCGCTTTGCCGCCATTGCCGTCCAAGGCGGCTGAAGCTGGCGCCACGCGGGCGGGCGGTCAGGCGCGGCCGCAGCGCCGCCCAGCCATCTTCGGCTGTCTCCGTTTCGGGCTCGGGCAGGGCGTGCAACGCCGCGCGCAGGCCGCTTTCGGCGGCCAGGTCGGCCTGGCATTGCGCGCAGGTCTTCAGATGGGCCTCGACGCGCACGGTTTCGCCGGCGTCGAGGGAGCCCGTGACATACCACGGCAAGAGAGCATTGATCTCTTCGTGGTGGTCGCCGTGCAGGGGAATGATGCGTCCGCTCATGATGTTTACAACCAGTCAGCCAGTTCGCCCGCCAGCGCGCTCCTCAGGTTGCGGCGGGCATGATACATCCGTGTCTTCACCGTGTCGACCGGACAGTCCATGATCTCGGCGATCTCGCGGTAGCCCATCTCCTGGAAGTAGGCGAGATGGACGACGGCGCGGTGATCGCTGCTCAAGGTTTCCATCGCCCCGGCCAGCACCGCCTGGACCTGGCGCTGGCCCAACAAGTGCTCAGGGCCGGGCGCGTCGCTTTCGCGCTGGTTAGCGAAGGTATCCTCAACCGGTTCGTCGGCGCGGCGCAGCGCCTTCAGCGCGCGGCGATAGGCGATGGCGAATATCCAGGTCGAGACCTTGCTCTGGCCGTTATAGCTGTCGGCGCGGTTCCAGACGACCAGCATCGTGTCGTTGACCACCTCCTCCACCACGGCCGGCCGGCGCAGCAGCCGGACCAGGAAATGCGACAGGCGGGCGTGGTAGCTCTTGTAGAGGGTCTCGAAAGCGCGCAGGTCGCCGGTCACGACGCGAGCGATCAGCCGGGCATCGTCGTGCGCCGACGACGCCGGTTGCCGGCTGGCCTGGTTCCGCCCGATCAGCATCCGCACCACCTCTCCGAGACAGAGTATATCCCGGGCGGCGGCGTAAAGGTTCAAGGCCGGTACAAAAAAAGTCCTCACCCTCCAGGCTGCATGACGGAGGGTGAGGACGGCGGCAACGGCGAAGGCCTGTGAGGGGGTGGTGAAGGCTCCGCCGCGCCGCAGATGAAATCAGGCTACTGGGCGACGATACTGCCGTAGGCGCCGTGTGCGCCGTCGCCCGGACCGGCGGCGTAGAACAGGGTGTTGGCAGGCTGGCTGTTGAGGCCGTTGCCGAACGCGATGCCCCACACGCCATCGACGACCAGCGGCGCGCCGCTGGAGTCGGACAGGGTACCGATCATGGCCCCGGTCGAGGGATCATAGACATTGATCTTGCCGTCGCCGAAATTGCCGACCAGGAGATCGTTGCTGTACAGGCCGAAACCGGCCGGGGCCATGGCGACGCCCCACGGCGCGTCGAGCGCGCCGCCGCTGACCAGGCGCTTGAGCATCGTGCCGTCGGCGTCGAAGACATCGACATAGCCAAGGCCGGCGCCGAAGACTTCCCGGCCGTTGCTGGTATTGACTTCGGCATAGGTGACATAGAGCTGGCCGCCGATGGCCTGGACGTTGAACGGCGCATAGCCGGCGGGCAGGGTCGCGTCGGTGAAGCCTCCCGATACGGTGATCTTGGCGAAGGTCGAGTTGAACACATCGATGCGCGCGTTGTGGAAGTCGGCGGCATAGAGCCGGTTGGTGCTGCCGTTCAGGATGGCGAGGCCGGTATAGACCGAACCGCCGGCGCTGCCGTCATAGACGGTGAAGGCGTTGTTGAGGTCGATGTTCGGCGACCAGGCGGCGATGGTGCCGCCGATGGTGGCGAAGATGAACGGGCTGGCGCCTGACAGGGGACCGCCGTAGCCATAAGGGTCGCCGGGGTCGCTGGCGCTGGTGCTGCTGTTGAGGACGAAGGCGGTCGCGCTGGGGTTATAGACGACGCCCGTCGGGTGGGCCAGGCCGCCCGCGCCGGGGGGAATGGTGACGATCGGCGTCTGAAGCACGCCCGTGCCGTCGTAAAGCGTCGATTTGGAGGTGCCGTTGTCAGCGACCCAGGCGTAGCCGGTCGGGTTGAAGGCCAGGCCCCAGGCATTGACCAGGTTGGCGTCGGTGTGCGCCGCACCGGTCGCCGTGTCGGTGACCAGGTTGGTCATGGCATAGGCGCTGGCGGCCGAACTGCTGCTCGAACTCGAACTTGAGCTGGAACTGCTGCTGGAACTCGATGACGAGGATGAGGAAGACGAGGATGACGACATGCCGCCGTATCCGCCGCCCATTCCACCACCTCCGCCGCCGCCTCCACCACCGCCGCATGCCGCCAGCGCGATAAGGGTGACGCCTGCGGCCGCCATCAGGGCCGCACCGTGATATGTCTTCATGACTGTCGCTCCATTCCCGCGTGCCCTCTCGGCCTCAGCCGCGGTCGAGGGGTAAATCCCCGGCCCGGCGGCCGGCGTTCATCGGTTTCCGGGGAAAAGGCGTAAAAAAAGCGCGACGGTGACCAAACCGTCGCGCTCCAGGAGATTACGGAATTTGAAAGCCGCCGCTGCCTACCAGACGATGTGGCTGAGGAAGGCGGCGTCGGTGGCGGAAGTGTTCTGCACCGTGATGATATTGCCGCCGCCGAGGTTGATAAGGGTATCGGCGCCGGACTGGCTGATCACCGCCGTCGCCTGGACGTGCAGGGCGTGCAGGTTGATGGTGTCGCCCTCGGCCGCAGAGAAGTCGGTAATGGTGTCGGCGCCGCTGGACGCGCCGAAGAAGAAGACGTCCGCGCCGGCCCCGCCGGTCAGGGTATCGTGGCCGCCGGCGCCGTTCAGCGTGTTGTTGCCGGCATTGCCGACGATGATGTTGTCTAGGCTGTTGCCGGTGCCGTTGATGTTGTCGGTGCCGGTCAGGGTCAGGTTCTCGATGAAGCCGCCGATGGTATAGCTGACGCTGGCCATGACCAGGTCGGTGCCGCCGTCGTCCTTGCCGGTCGTCATCTGCTCGTTGCAGGCGTCGGCGGCATTATCGACGATATAGGTGTCGTTGCCGGCGCCGCCGTACATCTTGTCCGCGCCCGCGCCGCCGTCCAGCGTATCGTTGCCGCCGTAGCCGCGCAGCAGGTCGGCGCCGTCCATGCCGCTGAGGTGGTTGGCGGCCGCGTTGCCGTTCAGCGTGTTGGCGTCGGCGCTGCCCGTGCCGTCGATGGCCGCCGTGCCGGTCAGGGTCAGGACCTCGACATTGGCGCCGATGGTGAAGGTGACGCTGGACTGGACGGTGTCGGTGCCGCCATTGGCGTTTTCGATCACCTGGTCGCCGGTATTGTCGACGATATAGAGGTCATTGCCCGCCCCGCCCGACATGGTGTCGGCGCCGGTCATGCCGTTGAGCGTATTGTTGCCGGCATTGCCGTTGATGACATTGTCGAGCTCGTTGCCCTGGGCGCTGATATTGGCGGTGCCGGTCAGGGTCAGGTTCTCGAAGAACTTGTTGAGCGTCCAGTTGACCGACGACATGACCGTATCGACGCCGCCGTCGTCGACGCCGGTGACGGTCTGTTCGTTGCAGGCGTCGCCGACATTGTCGACGATATAGGTGTCGTTGCCCGCCCCGCCGAACATCTTGTCGGCGCCCGCGCCGCCGTCCAGCGTGTCGTTGCCGCCGTTGCCACGCAGGACATCGACCCCACCCATGCCTTTTAGCGTGTTGGCCGAGCTGGTGCCCAGAATGGTGTTGGCCTGGTCGTTGCCGGTGCCGTCGATGGCGCCAAGCCCGGTCAGCTGCAGGGTCTCGATGAAGGCCGACAGGGTGAAGGTGACGCTGGACTGGACCGTGTCGTTGCCGCCGTCGTCGACGCCGGCCACCGTCTGTTCCGAGGCGCGGTCGCCCTCGTCGGTAATGACATAGGTGTCGTTGCCGGCCCCGCCGAACAGGGTGTCGTTACCGTCGCCGCCGATCAGGGTGTCGTTGCCGCCGCCGCCGGTGATCAGGTCCCAGCCGGCGCCGCCCTTCAGCACGTTGTTGCCGTCATTGCCCTTGATGGTGCAGCTTTCGGTGTCGTTGCCGTTGCCGTTGAGGTTGGCGCTGCCCATCAGGACCAGCTTCTCGACGAAGTCCGGCAGGGTCAGGCTGATCGTCGAGTAGATGACGTCGGTGCCGCCGTCGTCGACGCCCGCCACGGTCTGTTCCGAAACGAGGTCGAAGGCCGAGTCGACATAATAGGTATCGTTGCCCGCCCCGCCCCACATCTGGTCGGTGCCGGCGCCGCCGTCGAGCACGTCGTTGCCGCCGCCCGCGATGATGATGTCGTTGCCGCCGCCGCCGCTCAGCGTATTGCCGCTGGCGTTGCCGGTCAGGTGGTTGTCGAGCGAGTTGCCGACGCCGTTGACCGCGGCCGTACCGGTCAGGGTCAGGTTCTCGAAGAAGGCGCCCAGCGTCCAGCCGACCGACGAATAGACCTGTTCCGTGCCGCCGTCGTCGACGCCGGCGACGGTCTGTTCGCTGATCTTGTCGTTGGCGTTGTCGACATAATAGGTGTCGTTGCCAGCCCCGCCCCACATCTGGTCGGCGCCCGCGCCGCCGTCGAGCAGGTCGTTGCCCGCGCCGGCGACGATGCTGTCATTGCCCGCGCCGGTATGGAAGATGTTGTCGCCGTCCGTGCCGGACACCGTGTCGGCGCCGGAACCGCTGTTGAGGTTCTCGAAATGGGCGATGGTGTCGGTGCCGATGCCGGCGCCCGACGCCGTGCCGGCGGTGAGCGAGGCGGTCAACCCCTGGGTATCGCTGCTGTAATCGATGGTATCGACGCCGTTGCCGCCGTCCACCGTGTCGTTGCCCGCACCGGCATAAACGGTGTCGTTGCCGTCACCGGTGGTGATGACGTTGTCGCCGCTGGTGCCGGTGATGACGTTGTCGAGCGCGTTGCCGGTGCCGTTGAGATTGCCCGTGCCGGTCAGGGTCAGGTTCTCGACGCCGCCGCCCAGGCTGAAGCTGACCGAGGAAATGACGAGGTCAACGCCTTCGTTGCCGTTCTCGATCACCTGGTCGCCGACATTGTCGACATAATAGGTGTCGTTGCCCAGGCCGCCGATCATGGTGTCGGCGCCCGTGCCGCCGTCAATGGTGTCGTTGCCGCCGATGGTGGCGCCGTTATTGGCCAGGGAAATGTTGAGGACGTAGGAATCGCCGACCGCTATGGGGTCGTGGCTGTACTCCGATACCTCGATATAATAGGTGCCGGCGGTGGCGAAGGTATAGTTGATGTAGGAATCGCTGGCCGAGGTGCTGCCCCCGCCACCCAGGCTGAGCAGAGAATCGTCGTTCGACGACAGCAGGTTGCCGCTGGCGTCGTAGAGCCTCAGGAACGAGTCCATGCCGACGGTATGGTCGATGTCGAAGCTGCCGATCGCCCCGGCCTGGGTCACCGCCACCGCATAGACGCGATAGGTGCCGTCGCCCGTGCCGTCGATGGTGGCGTGCGGCACAGTGGTCGCGTTCTCGATATTGGTGTCGGCGTTGAGCGAAAAGGCCGCCGCGCTGACCAGCATGGCCGTCGCCAGCGTGCCGTGGAAGGCGCCGCCCGCATCGTTGATCGTGCCGATGGAGGAATCGCCGCCATAGATGATGTCGTTGCCGTCGCCGCCGTTCAGCTTGTTGCTGCCGGCGTTGCCGGTGATGATGTTGTTGAGCGCGTTGCCGGTGCCGTTGATATTGGCCGTGCCGGTGAGCGTCAGATTTTCGAAGAAGGTATTGAGCGTCCAGGCGACCGACGACATGACCGTATCGACGCCGCCGTCGTCGACGCCGGTGACGGTCTGTTCGTTGACGGCGTCGGCCGCGTTGTCGACGATATAGGTGTCGTTGCCGGCGCCGCCGAACATCCTGTCCGCGCCGGCGCCGCCGTCCAGGACATCGTTGCCGCCGCCGCCGTGCAGGATATCGTTGCCCGCGCCGGCCGAAAGGCGGTTGTCGCCGTCGCCGCCGGTCAGGTTGTCGACACCGGAACCGCTGTTGATGTTCTCGATATTGATCAGGGTGTCGCTGCCGATGGCCGTGCCGGTCGCCGTGCCGGCGGCCAGGGAGGCGGTGATGCCGGCCGTGTCGTTGCCGTAGTCGACGGTGTCGACGCCGGCGCCGCCGTTGAGCACGTTGTTGGCGGCATTGCCGACCAGAGTGTCGTTGCCCGAGCCGCCGATGGCGTTCTCGATGGTCACGCCTTCCGCGATCGAGACGTTGCCCTTCAGGCCGCCGACGCTGGAGAAGTGGGTGGCGCGCAGGTCGATATAGGCGTCCTGGCTGTAGCCGGAAAAGTCGAAGGTGTCGGTGCCGCCGGCGTCCCAGACGGCGAAGATCAGCGGACCGGACGTGGATGTGGCCGAGAACTGGGTCTCGCCGGTATTGCTGTTGAAGCCATAGACCGTGTCGCCCGTGCGCGTGGTCATGTTGGCGCCGTAAAGCTTCTGGATGGCGGCGATATCGTCCATCAGCGGCGCCGAGGCGTAGCGGCCCTGGTAATCGGCGCCGGTATTGGAGGCGTCCCAGTCGCTCATCACCGAATATTGCTGGCTGTCCTCGTAATAGCCGGCATTGACGCTGTAGCTCGGCGACCCGTAGCCCGGATCGAGGTATTCCGCTTCGTCGAGGCCGAGGGCGTGGCCGATTTCGTGGACCAGGGTCAGGCCGCCGTAATTGCCGGCCGTCGGACTGGCCTCGTAGCTCAGGGAATTGTTGATCCAGACATCGTCGTCGGGCGAGGCCGCGTCCGTGCTGCCGGGATAGAAGGTGAAGGCCGCCGCGCCGTCATGGCCGGACGCATAGTTGCCGAACAGGAGCGTCGCATTGTCGGAATAGCCCGTGGCGTCGGCGCCGGACTGTATGCCGCCGGTCTGGCGCACGAAGGTGACGTTGGCGACCTCGGACCAGGCCTTGAGGATCTGTTCGGTCAGGGCGATCTGCTGGACGCTGAATTGCGAGAAGCCGGAGGTGTCGTCCGGCATGGTGCCCGAGGTGGCGCGGTAGGCATAGGTGACCGTCGCCGGCGTATTGGTGACGCCCGTGCCGTTGAGCGAATAGCCGTCGCGGGTGATCGAATCGGCGGCCTGGTCGACCGTATAGGAGGGCTTGCCGTTGGGCGCCGTGCCGCTGCCGCGGTCAACCGGAGGAGCGAAGTCGGCGGTCACAGTGCTTGCAAGGGTCATGAATCGATCCGGCGCTTGAGAGGTGGAATGAACAAAGACCACGGCGCAGGAGCAGGATCGGGCCTCAGCTCAGCCGCCCCCCTCACCCTACACGCATTCGAAACAGGCATAGCATCGCTCTTTCAATCTGGCAACCTATTGAAATTATTGAGCTTATATATAACACGCCATTAACCGTGTTCGCCTGTCAGGTGTGCGATACCGGAAAAAGCACCAAAAACCGTTGTGGATTCAAGGGCGCTTCGCCTGGCGCGCGAGTATAATGCGGCAGACGGGCCGCCTAATCTAACGTCTTCAAAAACAATCCCAGTTCAATCACATTTTCTTGTTCAGGAATTATTACCAAGCCTTTGCAAAAGATTAACGCTGAAGTGCTTGACTGGCCCCGGCTGGACAAATTTTCAATAAAAGTTAACGTCCCGCCCGGCAGTAACCCGAAACGAACTGGGCAGGGGCATATCATGGGCAGAACCCACTTCAGGCCATGGCTGAATCGCGGCGTCCTGGCCGTCAGCCTGCTGGCGCTCGGCGCGTGCGGCGGTGGCGACGGCAAGAGCGGCGGCAGCGCCAGCCTGTTCGGCTTCGGCCCGTCCGACAATATCCCTGCCCTGCCGACGACGACGCACCCGACGACGCAGGAAGCCGGGCGTTTCCTGACCCAGGCGACCTTCGGGCCGACGGACGATTCGATCACCTCCCTGACGGGCTCGACCTATGACGACTGGATCACGGCGCAGTTCGCCTCGCCCGAGACGCTGCACCTGGCCGATATCGACGCGCGTTACCAGTACAAGCACGCCAAGGATCCCAACGCCTATATCAACGAGAACGACTTCTACGACGGCTTCTGGCAACAGGCGGTGACCGGCGACGACCAGTTGCGCCAGCGCGTGGCCCTGGCTCTGTCGGAGATTTTCGTCACATCCTTCACCAATCCCAATGTCGACGCGCGCGGCATGGCCGACTATTACGACGTCCTGAGCCGCGACGCCTTCGGCAACTTCCGCGACCTTTTGCAGGACGTCACCCTGCACCCGATGATGGGCATCTATCTCAATGCGCTGGGCAACGAGAAGGAAGACCCGACGACCGGCCGCCACCCCGACGAGAACTATGCCCGCGAGGTCATGCAGCTGATGACCATCGGGCTGTACCAGCTCAATACGGACGGCACCAAGAAGCTCGACCTGCTGGGCCAGCCGATCCCCAGCTACGAACAGGCGGACGTCAAGGGGCTGGCCAAGGTCCTGACCGGCTGGAGCTGGTACAGCCCCAGCCCCGACGACGGCACTTTCTACGGCTGGCCGCGCGACAACGACGCCAGCGTCCACGCCATGATCGCCTACAACGACTTCCATTCGACGGCGGAAAAGGATTTCCTGGGCACCACCATTCCGGCGTCGAACGTTCCCGACGCCAAGGCGGATCTCAAGGTGGCGCTGGACACCCTGTTCAATCATCCCAATGTCGGACCGTTCATCTCCAAGCAGCTGATCCAGCGGCTGGTCACCTCCAATCCTAGCCCCGACTATGTCCGCCGCGTCGCCACCGTGTTCAACAACAACGGCTCGGGCGTGCGCGGCGACATGAAGGCGGTGGTCCGCGCCATCCTGACCGACACCGAGGCGCGCGGTTCCGCCGGTCTGACCTCGCCGACCTTCGGCAAGCTGCGCGAACCCGTGGTGCGCATGGCGCACGTCCTGCGCGCCTTCAAGGCGACGTCGCACACCGGACAGTGGCTGATGGATTCGACCTCGGACAGCCTCAAGCAGTCGCCGCTGGACGCCGGTTCGGTGTTCAACTTCTGGCGGCCGGGCTACGTCCCGCCCAACACCACCCTGGGCGACAACGGCTATGTCGCGCCGGAATTCCAGGGCGTCAACGAGATCAGCGTCTCGTCCTATGTCAACACCATGCAATATGCGCTCAGCAACGGCCTGGGCGAATGGTTCAACGCCTATTACGGCCAGGACATCCAGTTCGGCCTGGCCGACGAAGCCAACAAGCACGCCGGCGATCCGGCCTACCTGGCTGACCACATGAACCTGGTCTTCCTCAACGGCCAGATGTCGGCGGGCCTGCGGGCCCACATCATCACCGCCGTGTCGGCCATCGATATCGTCAACGGCTCGCCCAACGACAACGCCCAGAACCGCCTCAACCGGGTGCGCACCGCCATCCTGCTGACCGTGGCCTCCCCCGAATACATCGCACAAAGGTAGGGACAGATGATCCGCAATCTCAGTTCACGGGATATGGACCGCCGCCGCTTCCTGCGCATGGGCGGAGCGCTGTCGGGGCTTGGCGCCGTGTCGCCGTTCGCCATGCAGCTGGCGGCCGCAGGTTCGGTGGCGGCGGCCTCGGCGCCCGACTACAAGGCGCTGGTGTGCATCTTCCTCTACGGCGGCAACGATTCCAACAACATGGTCGTGCCGACCGACCAGGACAGCTATAACCGCTACTGGCAGGCGCGCTTCACCGGCGACCAGCCGATCGCCCTGATGCCGGTCGGCACCACCAAGACGGCGATCGGCCAGGTGTCGCCGGTCACCGGGCGCACCGTCACCATCGAGATGCCGGAGGCCTGGGGCGGCCTGCTGCCCATCGAGCCCAAGACGGCCAATCCGGTTCCGGCGGGCACGTCGGCCACCGCGCGCACCTTCGGCCTGCACCCGATGATGGGGCCGGCCCAGGCTTTGTTCAACATCGGCCGCCTGGGGGTCATGGCCAATGTCGGCACCCTGATCCACCCGACGACGCGCGCCGATTTCGAGAACAACAACAACCTGCCGGCCAACCTGTTCTCGCACAACGACCAGTCGAACATGTGGCAGTCGGGCGGCATCGAAGGCACCGATGTCGGCTGGGGCGGCAAGATGGCCGACATGATCGTCGGCGGCAACGGCCAGAACAGCCTGTTCACCGCCATCACGACCCAGGGCAACACCGTCTTCCTGTCGGGTGAGAACACGCTGCAGTTCCCGATCAACGTCTACGGCAATCCGGCCCAGGAGATCGACGGCACCACCGGCTGGCTCTACGGCTCCGACGTGCCGTCGGCCGAGCTGAAAAAGGTCATCCAGGACCAGGGCTCGACCAGCTGGTTCGCCAACGACCACGCCCACGTGGTGGCGCGCGCCCTGTCGTCGACCGACATCATCAACACCGCCTTCCAGGGGCCGCTGCCGGCGGGCCTGCAGGCGACGCCGGCCTATATCAACCCGTTCACCACCCAGACCAGCGACAGCAATTTCATCCGCCAGATGCACGCCGTGGCGCAGATGGTGGCGGCGGGGCCGGGCCTGGGCCTGAAGCGCCAGGTGTTCTTCGTCGCCCAGGGCGGCTACGACACCCACACCTTCCAGAACCAGACCCAGCCGCTGCTGATGGCCGAACTGTCGCAGGGCCTGCGCCACCTCGACCAGGCGCTGTCGAACGTCGGCGGCATCGACATGCGCGGCAACGTCACGGCATTCACCGCGTCGGACTTCTCACGCACCTATTCGACCAACGGCGACGGCACCGACCACGCCTGGGGCGGCCATCAGCTGATCTGGGGCGGCGCGGTCAAGGGCAAGGACATGTACGGCCAGTTCCCGACCGTCGGCATCGACAAGGCGGGCTTCCACAACCCGAACATCTCCGACAGCGCCATGATCCCGACGACGTCGGTCGACCAGTATGCCGCCACCATGGGCCGCTGGTTCGGCGTCGGCGATTCCGACCTGCACGCCATCTTCCCCAACCTCGGCAACTTCTCGACGCCCTATCTGAATTTCCTGTGACGGCGATCGGTGCATGCAAAAAGCCCCGGATGCATGATCCGGGGCTTTTCGTTTTCGACGCATGACGATGCGCCACAGAGGTTTTGTCCTAACAAAAAAACTATTCCCTCTTCGAACGCATGAGGATGCGCCGGACGCACTATAGGTTTCGCGGGCCGGGAGCGCAATCCGACAAAGCGTGCGGCGCTCTTGGCCGTGCCGAATGTCGTTTCGGTTAAAGTGCCTGACACGACAAAGAGTTAGAGCGGAGGCTTTGTGTCCGCGAGGGAAAATGCCCCTTACCCGATCGGCGGCGCCCTGACGGGCTTGCCTCTCGTCCTCTCCCCTCGCGAGGGGAGAGGGGGAAAGTCAGGATGGTGGATCGGTGCCGTGCGTGGCGGGGGGATCGTCGATGTCCTTCAGGCCCAGGTCGCGTCGCGCCTTGCGGATGGCGCCGGTGTAGTCGACATAGGTGACGGTGGGGCCGGCCTTTGCTGGCCGTTGCGGGTCAGCCGCTGGGACTGAGGCGTTTACGGTGTCTTGCACTTCGGCGACAGGGGCCGCGGTCGTTTCGGGCGTGGCCTGCGTCGCGGCCGGGGCCGAAGCCGCCGGCTGGGCCGAAGCCGGAGCCTGAACCTGAACATGGGTCGAAGCCGGGGCCGACGTATCGGCGGCGTCCCACCAT
>OUNJ010953387.1_pt1 | contig 23989 bp, 21 predicted proteins | sample 1755361 | NCBI WGS metagenome assembly OUNJ01 (sample SAMEA3914825, study PRJEB12502) | metagenome | biome: forest; material: soil | place: USA | collected 2012-03-12 | depth 0.1 m
TCGTCGTGCTCGACCACCAGCACGGAATTGCCGAGGTCACGCAAGCCCTTCAGCGACACCAGCAGGCGGTCGTTGTCGCGCTGGTGCAGGCCGATCGACGGCTCATCGAGCACGTAGAGCACGCCGGTCAGGCCCGAGCCGATCTGCGACGCCAGGCGGATGCGCTGCGATTCGCCGCCCGACAGGGTGCCGGAATTGCGCGACATGTTAAGGTAATCGAGGCCGACGTCATTGAGGAATCGTAAGCGATCCTTGATTTCCTTGAGGATTCTGCGCGCGATTTCCATCTGCTGCGGCGTCAGCCTGTCCTCGACGGTCGAGAACCACTCATGGGCATGGCGGATCGACAGGCCGGAGATTTCGGAAATATTCTTCGCGTCGATCTTGACCGCCAGCGCCTCGGGTTTCAGGCGCGCACCGCCGCACGCCTCGCACGGTGTTTCCGACTGGTAGCGCGCCAGGTCCTCGCGCACCCATGACGAATCGGTCTCGCGCCAGCGCCGGTCCATATTGGGCACGATGCCCTCGAACGGCTTGGTGACATCGTAACGGCGGCTGCCGTCCTGGTAAGTGAACTTGATCTTTTCCGAGCCCGAACCGTTAAGCAGGATATCGCGCACCCCGTCGGTCAGCGCGTCCCATTTCGTATCCATCTTGAAGCCGTAATGGACGGCCAGGCTTTGCAGTGTCTGCGCATAAAGCGGCGAGGGCCCTTTAGACCACGGCGCGATGGCGCCCCCCGCCAGGGTCTGCTTCACGTCCGGAATGATCAGGTCGCGGTCGAACTTCAGCTTAACGCCCAGTCCGTCGCAGGCCGGGCAGGCGCCGAACGGATTGTTGAACGAAAACAGGCGCGGCTCGATCTCCTCGATGGTGAAGCCCGAGACCGGACAGGCGAACTTCTCCGAAAACAGCAGGCGGCGCGGCTCAGTTTCGCCCTCCATGACGTCGGCATATTCCGCCACCGCCAGCCCGTCGGCCAGGCGCAGCGCCGTTTCGAAACTGTCGGCCAGGCGCGCCATGATGCCGTCGCGCACCACGATGCGGTCGACGACCACGTCGATATCGTGCTTGAAGTTCTTTTCCAGCTTCGGCGCGTCTTCGATGGCGTAGTATTCGCCGTCGATCTTCAGGCGCTGAAAGCCCTGCTTCTGCAACTCGGCGATTTCCTTGCGGTACTCGCCCTTGCGGCCGCGGATGAAGGGCGCCAGCAACAACAGGCGCGTACCTTCCGGCAGGGCGACGACCTTGTCGACCATCTGCGAAATGGTTTGCGATTCGATCGGCAGGCCGGTGGCGGGCGAGTAGGGGATGCCGACGCGCGCCCATAAAAGGCGCATGTAGTCGTGGATTTCGGTTACCGTGCCGACGGTCGAGCGCGGGTTCTTCGATGTCGTCTTCTGCTCGATCGAAATCGCCGGCGACAGGCCCTCGATCAGGTCGACATCGGGCTTGGACATCAGTTCCAGGAACTGCCGTGCATAGGCCGACAGCGATTCGACATAACGTCTCTGGCCCTCGGCATAGATGGTGTCGAAGGCCAGAGACGACTTGCCTGAACCGGAAAGCCCCGTCAGCACGACCAGTTGCCCGCGCGGGATGTCGACGTCGACCCCCTTCAGGTTATGCTCGCGGGCGCCACGGACCTTGATGAAATCGTGATGCAGCGGAGAGTGCGCCATGGTCTTTCCGGTTATCCTGAAACGGCAAACAGGTAATATAGAAGCTCTGCCGCGATTTGCCACCCGAAATCAAGAACATTTGCGGAACAAATATCAATCTGTACGCAGAATAAACCTGGGATTGCAAAGGCGGTCGTGATAGCGTTGCTGCCACCAGCCGGGCTAGGGGAGATAGCACATGGACGCGGAAAAACTGTCAGCAGTCATCAAGGCGATGGCGCCCAAGGTCGGAGGCGCCGCCGCGGCGCGCCAGAAGGCCATCGTCCAGGCCGTGGCGCCGCAACTGGCCGGCGTGTTCGCCGGTTACGCCATCGATACGCCGCTGCGGGTCGTTCACTGCCTGGCACAGATGGCCCACGAGTCCGATGGTTTCTGTACCACGGAGGAATATGCCGACGGCAAGGCCTATGAGGGGCGCAAGGACCTCGGCAATTCCCAGCCCGGTGACGGGCCGCGCTACAAGGGGCGTGGCCTGATCCAGCTTACCGGGCGCGCGAACTACCACTATTACGGCGGAAAGCTGGGCCTGCCGCTGGAGGACTATCCCGAAATGGCCGCCGAACCGGTCACGTCGCTGCGCATCGCCTGTGAGTACTGGGCCGGCCACGCCATCAACGCCGTGGCCGATACCGACGATCTGATCGTGGTAACGGCGCTGGTCAACGGCGGCGTGCAGGGTATCGGTTCGCGCTGGGGCTATTATGACGCGGCGGTCGCGGCGATGAAAACGCAGGGTTTCGTCTTCGCGGCGGCGGCCCACGCCTATCCGGTGCTGCTGCCAGGGTCCCTCGACGTCTATGTCGTCAAGCTGCAGTACCTGCTGCAAAACCTGGCTTATCCCGGCAAGATCGACCGCGACTACGGCCCCACCACGCAGAAGGGCGTCGAGGCTTTCAAGACCAGCCACCAGTTGAAAGGCGCCGGGGTGACCGAGGCCGTCTGGAAGGCGCTGGAGGCCGACAATCGCGCGCGGCATATACGCGTGTGATAGCCGGGGGTAACCGGCGCTCGTAACCAGGTTTTGACTCGCCGCCGCAAAGCGGACACAGTAAGGCCGAAATTCGTCGTCACGCTCCTCTGACACTCCGGGGGGATCCCGCCGCATGTACATAACGGTCGGCCGCAAGGACATCGTCATCGGGCCCAGGGGGCGGGCGGCGTTTGCGACGGCTGTTGTCCTGATTGCGCACTTCTTCATTTTCTGGGGCATCGCCTCAATGCGCGCCGTGCCCTACAACCTGCCTGACCAGGCCGACAGGACCCCGCCGATCGAGGTCGATGTCTATCAGCCGACACCTTTACCCCGGCCTGAGCCGCGACCGGTGATCCAGGTCGAGCCGCGCCCGGTCGTCCCGCCGAAGGTCGAGCCCAAGCCTGTGCCGCAGCCCCAACAGCAGCAGGCCGCGGCTTCGCCACCCACGCCTCAGCCGCAACCCGTGCCCCAGCCCGCCACCACGGCGCCATCGCTGGCGATCAAGATCCAGCCGACGCAAAAGGTCGATGTCCAGTCCGACCAGGCACGGCAATTGTCGCAGACAACCCTGGCCCAGGCGAATGTCGACATGCCGACGATCACGCCTGAGCCTTCGCACACCAAGACCAAGAAACACGCCGACGACCAGGGTGGCATCCAGGCAAACGCCAGCGATGTCCGCTCCGTGACCGCACTCAACCTGCACCAGTCCCCAAGCAGCCTGGCCACCCTGGCGCCGGATGTCGCGCCGTCGGGCCTGTCGATGCCGGGCGGAGCGTCGGCGCCCGCCGGCGGTGGCGCACCGGCCGGGGGTGGGGGCGCCCTGGCCAGTTTCAGCGGCGGCAAGGGCATGATCGGCAAGGGACGCGGTAGCCTGACCCAGGCCTTGCAGAACCATGAATACTGCAACACCGCTATCATCAAGGGCAAGTCGCCGCCGCCAAACTGCAACGCCTCGGGCCTGTCGGGGGAAACCAGCCTGGGCCTGGTCGACCGGCCCGACCTGAAGGCCGCAGCCGCCGCGCGCGACGCCAACCTGCAATACAAGACCGGCAGCGGCAACTCCGCCTATTGGCAGCGCGTCGGCGGCAGTCCCTCGGGCGGCGTCCAGCCGAATTTCCGTCCGGACGACCATCAACCCGGCGTGGGAGCCTATTCCGATCCCAAGGACCAGCGCGTCAACGACAACAACGCCACTGCTGCCAAATCCGGCAACTAACGCGTCAGCCTGACGGCGGCCATGGCGCCTGTCGCCGATGACCCGCCGCCGCCCAGCGAGGTCAGGGTCCACGTCGTATTGTTGAGGATCAGCCGCCACACCACCAGCGTCAGGGCGTCGCTCTGCACGCCCGACTTGGCGTTCATCGTCAACTCGCGCGACGGCAGCCAGATGACGCCGGTCAGCTTGTTGGCAACCGAATCGTTGAGCACGAACTGGCTCTTGGCCAGGCCGGACGCTTCGTACATCAAAAGGTTCTTGTAGGTGCCGCTCGACGGCGCGCTCAGATTGGCCGAAATCCCGCTGTTGAACTGGATCTTCGAGGTGTCGGCGAAATAGAAGGTGACGCCGTTGCCACTCCACGTACCGCCGTTGACGTTCCAGCCGCCGCCTTCGATGACATAGACGCCGGGCTGGAAGGTGACGTTGGCCGACGAATTGTTGAAGTTGAACCAGCCGCAATAGACGCCCGGGCTCATGGTCTGGCTGGCGGCGCTGTAGTTGAGGTTGGAATAGGTGCAGGTCGAGGACGCCGGCGTCGGCAAGGTGCCGGCATAGGGATCGTCCGCTGCCGGACACCCCAGGCTCAGATTGGGCACGGTGGTCGAATTCTGCGTCACCTGGGTGCCCTTGATGCACACCTTCTTGAAATTGAGGCTGGAGCCGAAATTGAACATACCGGCCGGGTTGCCGGTCGACTTGACGTCGATCTCGCAGCCGGACGCCGACATCTGGGCGCCGCTGTTGACCAGCAGGGCCTGCGAGCCCGATGGGTCGAGGACATAGATGCAGGTGGCGGCAGGCGTGCCCAAGGGCGTGGTGCCGATTGCTGTCGCCGACGCCTGGACATTGAGCGAATTGATGCCGACCAGCTTCAGCATCCAGGTCGGCGTGTCGAGGCTGGCCGTACCGGACAGCGTGGTCGTCAGCACGCTGGACGACGCGGCCGATGACGAGGCGAAGGCGCTGGAGTACGACTGGCTCGCGCCTCCGTAGGCGCTGGAGATGTCGTCGCCGAAGGCCTTGCTGGCCACCGGACCCATCGAGGCCGACGAGGCGCGGACACCGGCCAGTACAGCGGCGTCTACCGCGTCCTGCAGGTCGTTGCGCGCGCTGTAGGCATGGTAGATGTCGATCGACCCGCCGACAGCCGAAACCAGCATGACGAACGACAGCGCGAAGACGAGCGCGACATTGCCGCCCGTATGGCGCAGGAACTTGGTGATCATTGGTCCGCCCTCCGTAACCAAATCCCGGTGAAGGTTAAGGGCGGCTTGTAAAAAGCCTGTAAATAGAAAAGGTTAATCGCAATTAAGCAAGAAATCGATGCGGAATCGCCGTCAGGCGACGCCACCGAAGTTGAGCGACTGCGGCCCTTGTCTGGCCGTGACCGCCTTGGGGCCGTAGGTCGAGCCTTGCCGGCGCGCCGCGTCCAGATCCTGGGCGACGGCAGCGATGATGCCCTCGGTCACCGTCTTGGCGGCACCGACGGCGTGCTCGTAGCGACGCAGTTTGGTATTGAACACCTCCGTCGCCGCGCGCAGGGCCAGCTTCTCCGCCTCGCTCATACCCTTCAGCAGGCCAGGGTCCATCCTGATGCGCGTACATTCGTGGCGATAGAGATTGGACAGGGTCCGCGTCTCCTCGATGCCGTCGTAAAGGTCCTGCGGTCGATGGGCTTCCAGCGCGTCGCTTTCGCGCTCCAGCCGTTCACCCAGGCGCACGGTCAGGGCCGTCAGCTGCCGCGCCCGTTCCGATCCGGTTTGTGCCGACAGGCCCATCTATCCCTCCTGAAGCTTGAGAAGTTGTTTCTGCATCATGTCGGAGATGCCGATGCCGCCGCGCTGCGCCATCTGCTTGGCAATGGCGTCGATATAGAAGGAGCGCACGGCCTCCTCGCCTTCGCCGCCGCCGAACGGACCGTCGGTCTGCAGGCCTTCGAACATCGGTGACAGCAGGTTGTTCAGGCACATGGCCTCGAAGTCGAGGCCAAGCTTGGCGTTCTTGTCCTTCGATGCGTGGCTCGCCGCCGAGGTGACGGCGGCCTGGGCACCGACCTGGGCATTGGTCTGCGCCGCCTGGAGCGTGAGAAGCGAGGCGGTGTCCATCACATGACCTCAATATCAGCCTGCAGCGCGCCGGCGGCCTTGATTGCCTGCAGGATCGAGATCATGTCGCGTGGCGTCACCCCTAGCGCATTCAGCCCGGCGACCAGGTCGCTGAGCGACGACCCGCCGCCCAGGGTAAGCAACTGCTTGCCTTTTTCCTCGTCGACGCTGACATTGCTCGATGGCACATTGGTGGTCTGGCCTTGCGAGAAGGGCAGGGGCTGGCTGACGTCGGGATGCTCGTCGACGCGGATGGTCAGGTTACCTTGCGCGATGGCGACCTTGGAGATGCGCACGTTCTCACCCATGACGATGACGCCGTTGACTTCGTCGATCACCACCTTGGCCGGGGTATCGACATCGACGTCCAGCGTCTCGACGCGGGTAATGAAGTCCATGTTGTCGCTGCCGGCCGGCGCCTGGATGGCGACGATGGTCGGGTTCTCGGCGACGGCAGTGCCCGGATATTGCGCGTTGATGGTCGCGGCGATGGCCGAGGCGGTGCTGAAATCCGGATTGCGCAGGGTCAGGCGGACAACCTTCATCGAGTTGAGGTCGAAGCCTGTTTCACGTTCGACGCTGCCGCCGTCCGAGATGCGCCCGGCCGTCGGCACGCCCTTGGTGACCGACGACCCGGACGCTCCCGATGCCGAGATCGCGCCGGTCTGCACAGTACCCTGTGCGACAGCATAGGCATTGCCGTCCGCGCCCAGCAGCGGCGTGACCAGCAGCGTGCCGCCCAGCAGGCTCTTGGCGTCGCCCATGGCCGAAACGGTCACGTCGAGGCGCGCGCCTGGCGCCGCGAAGGCCGGCAGGTCGGCGGTGACCATGACGGCGGCGGCGTTCTTGGAGTTGAGGTCGCCGTCGCGGATGTTGACGCCCATCCGCTCCATCATGCTTTCCATGGACTGCTTCAGCATGGGCGAGTTGCGCACCGTGTCGCCCGAGCCGTTAAGACCGACGACAATGCCGTAGCCGATGAGCTGGTTGGTACGCACACCCTCGACGTCGACAATGTCCTTGATGCGGGACGAGGCCATGGCCTGGCCTCCCGTCATCGCAAGCATGGCGGCGCAGAGCAGGGCGGTCAATCTGGCAATCATCGTCATATCCGCAGGTTAACTATAGCGTCGGTTAACGAATGCCAGTTTCATGCCAGAGTCTGTTGATAGTATTTTCTTTTAAATTCAAATGGATGGAGAGAATTCATTGTGAGGATGGAACAGGGCGGAAAAATCTGCCGGGACGTTAAGGCTTCGCTTACCCCAAGGCGGCAATATTGGCCTGTCATAGGGATGCCCGAAGTGCGTTCCGGTCCGGATACGGCCTTTCTCAAAGAACTTGCGTGGCCGGTTTCAGCACGACAAGGCCTGAGTACGCCATGACGATGAAGATCAATTCCGCCACGGGCATGGGCTATTCCGCTCCGGCGGGCGGGACGCGCGCGGCGGGCGGCGGGTTCTCGCTCGGCAAGGCCGGCGGCGGGCAAAAAAGCGCCGCCACCGCCCAGGCCTCGGCGGCGTTCGGCGCGCTGGGCGTCGACGCCATCCTGGCCCTGCAAGGCGAGGAGGACGTGCTGACCGGCCGCCGCCGCCGCCAGGTCAAACGCTCGGCCGACATCCTCGACGTCCTCGATGACCTCAAGCTCAGCGTCCTGTCGGGCGATATCGACGACGCGGCCCTGATCCGTTTGCAAGGTCTGATCGCACTCCAGCGCGAGGAGATCGAGGACGACCGCCTCAAGGGCGTGCTCAACGAGATCGAAACCCGCGCCTGCGTCGAACTGGCCAAACGCCGCCTGATGTAATCTTATGTCCGTCGCGGCCCGATCTCGCCCGCCGGCATGGCCCTCAACACAAAAGCTTCATCAATATCGCACTGCACACAGGCAAATATCGCTTGAGGGGGCCGTGCCCTTGCGACTATAAGCCGCGCCAATGCGCCGCCCGCGGGCGCTTTGGTATTGTTCTTGCTGTGGATTTGGCAAGCCTACCGCCGTGGGACAGCGTCAACCAAAGGGTACGACAGCTTATGCCGATAAATGTGCCGGAAGTGGCCGGAGACTATCGTCCGTCCGAAAACGAAGAGTACATGAACGCCCGACAGCTGGCCTATTTCCGCGCCAAGCTCAACGCCTGGAAGGACGAGATCCTCCGCGGCGCCAAGGAAACCGTCAATATCATGCAGAAGGAAACGGAGAACCACCCCGACCTGGTGGATCGCGCGTCCTCCGAGTCCGACCGTGCGCTGGAACTGCGCACTCGCGACCGCCAGCGCAAACTCATTTCCAAGATCGACGAAGCGATTTCGCGCATCGACGACGGCTCCTACGGCTATTGCGAGGAAACGGGCGAGCCGATCGGCCTCGGCCGCCTCGAAGCCCGCCCGACCGCGACCCTGTCGATCGAGGCCCAGGAACGCCACGAGCGTTCGGAACGCGTCCACCGCGACGACTGAGCCGGAAAACAGGCCTTTAAAAATCAGTGGCCAAAGCGTATGGGGTGTGTCCGTTTTTTGTAACACCGGATACGCCTGTCCATGACCGTCAAGGTTCGCTTCGCCCCGTCGCCCACTGGCCGCATTCACGCCGGCAACGTCCGCACCGCTGTCGTCAACTGGCTGTTCGCGAGGAAGCACCAGGGCGTCTTCGTGCTGCGCATCGACGACACCGATTTCGAGCGTTCGACCAAGGACAACGAAGCCCTGATCGAGACCGACCTGACTTGGCTCGGCCTTACCTGGGATGAACGCGACAATCAATCGAAGCGCTTCGACCTGTATCGGAAGGCGGCGGACCACCTGAAGGCCATCGGCCGCCTTTATCCAGCCTACGAAACCGCCGAGGAACTGGAGCGCCGCCGCAAGGTCCAGTTGTCGCGCGGCTTGCCGCCGGTCTATGACCGCGCCGCCCTGAAGCTGACTGAGGCCGAGAAGGCCGCGTATCAAGCCGAAGGCCGCAAGCCGCATTGGCGCTTCAAGCTCGATGGCAAGCGCGTCGCCTGGGACGACCTGGTGCGCGGCCATTGCGAGGTCGATACCACCTCGATGTCCGACCCGGTGCTGATCCGCGAGGACGGTGCCTTCCTCTATACCCTGCCGTCGGTCGTTGACGACATGGACATGAAGATCACCCACGTCATCCGCGGCGAGGACCACGTCGCCAATACCGGCACCCAGCTTGAGGTGTTCGAGGCCTTGCAGGGCATGTTCCCGGTCGGCCTGCCGGTCTTCGCCCACATGCCGCTGCTGGTCGGCGCCGACGGGGAGGGGCTGTCGAAGCGCCTCGGCTCGATGTCGATCTCGCAGATGCGCGACGACGGGCTGGAGCCGTTGGCCATCGTGTCGCACCTGGCGAAGATCGGCACGTCGGACGCGCTGGAGGCGTCGCCGTCGCTGGACGCCCTCGTCGATGGCCAGGACTTCGCCAAGATGGGCCGCGCACCGGCACGCTATGATTTCGATGACCTGATGCGCCTCAACGCGGCGGTGCTGCAGCACACGTCTTACGCCGACGCGAAGCCGCGCCTGGCGGCGCTCGATGCTGATCTCGGAGACCTGTTCTGGGACACGGTCCGGCAGAACATTTCCAAGTTCTCCGATGTGACCGAGTGGCGCGACATCGTCGCCGGCGACATCACGCCGCGCATTGAGGACGCTGCCTTCATTTCCCGGACGCTGGAACTGTTGCCGTCCCCGTATGGCCGCGAGTCGTGGCAACAATGGACGGCGGCGATCAAGGACGCCACCGGCGCCAAGGGCAAGGCCCTGTTCATGCCCCTGCGACAGGCCCTGACCGGTATGGATCATGGCCCCGACATGGGGGCCTTGAGCTTCCTCATCGGTCGTGACAAGATTGCTAAAAGGCTGGCGAGCGCATAAGGGGAGGCGAGCATGCGGTGGATCGGTTTGGGGTTTGGTATAGCTTGCGCCGCCCTGACCGGCACGACCGCCGTCGCCCAGGACCAGACGCCCGAGGAACAGTCGCGCGCCACGGAGGTGTGGACGCCGGTCCCGGCCAAGGTCGATACCTCCAAGGCCGTGCCGTCCGATGCCATCGTCTTGTTCGACGGCAAGTCGCTCGCCCAATGGCAAACGGTCAAGGACGGCAGCCCGGCCGGATGGACGCTGGGCAAGGGGGCCATGACGGTGAAGCCCGGCATGGGCGACATCGAGACCAGGCAGGACTTCTGCGACGTCCAACTGCACATCGAATGGCGCACGCCAACCAAAATCACCGGCGCCGACGGCAAGGAATTGCAAAGCCAGCAGCGCAACAATTCCGGCGTCTTCCTGCAGGGACTTTACGAGGTGCAGGTGCTCGATTCCTATCCGCCCGCTTCGACTTACGTCAACGGTCAGGCGGGCGCCGTCTACAAGCAGTCGATTCCACTGGTCAACGCGTCGCGCGCGCCCGGCGTCTGGCAAAGCTATGACATCATCTATCATGCCCCGCAGTTCGACGCCTTGGGCGCGGTGACCAGAAAGGCTCGCATCACCGTGCTGCACAACAGTGTCCTGGTGCAGGACAATTTCGAGATCCAGGGGCCGACCGCCTGGATCGGCCATCCGCCATATCAGGCCCACGGCTGCCTGCCGCTCAGCTTGCAGGACCACGGCAACCTGGTCAGTTACCGTAACATCTGGATCCGCAAACTGGATACGGTTTCGCCTTGACTGAAATCCATATATCATGATTTATTGATGTATGGATAAGATGAGCGCGCTTTCGGCCTTCGCGGCCCTGAGCCAGGAAACCCGGCTTGATGTTCTGCGGCTGTTGATCGAAGCCGGCCCCGATGGCATGCCGGCCGGTGACATCGGTGTCCGTCTGGGCGTTCGCCAGAACACCATGTCCACCAATCTTTCCGTGCTTGCCCAGGCCGGGCTGGTTGTCACGCGCCGGGACGGGCGCCACATCCGCTACACCGCCGATTTCGATCGCATCCGCGGCCTGATCGACTTCCTGATGCGCGATTGCTGTGGAGGCCGGCCGGAGTTGTGCGGCTTCTTGCCGCCAATGTCCTGCGCCTGCTGACATGCCGGACCTGACACGCAGACTGGCTGCCGAAGCCATGGGCACGATGCTTTTGCTGGCCATTGTGGTCGGTTCCGGCATCATGGGAGAAAGCCTGGCCGGTGGCAACACAGCCCTGGCCCTGCTGGGCAACACCTTGGCCACGGGGACAGGTCTGGTGGTCCTTATCACGATCCTCGGCCCGGTTTCCGGGGCGCATTTCAATCCGGTCGTGACGCTGGTCTTCGCGCTGCGGCGCGACATCGATCTGTACCTGGCGCTGGCCTATATGGTTGTCCAGGTCGCAGGCGCGGTGCTCGGCGTCTGCGTCGCTCACGCCATGTTCGGTCAGGCGGTCCTGCAGGCTTCGACCAGACTGCGTGATGGATCATCGCTGGCCTTTTCAGAAGCCGTGGCGACATTCGGCCTGATCCTGACGATTCTGGGCTGCATGCGGTTCAAACGTGAGTTCACGCCCGTCGCGGTGGGCCTTTATATCACCTCGGCTTACTGGTTTACCGCCTCGACCTCTTTCGCCAACCCGGCGGTGACCTTTGCACGCAGCCTGTCCGACACGTTTGCCGGCATCGCTCTGCGTTCGGTTCCACTGTTCATCGCCGCACAGATTGCCGGGGCCCTGACGGCAGCCATAATGGCGGGCTGGCTTTTCGGTTCAAAGGAAAGGGTATCGGCATGACGATCCTCATTCATCATAATCCTGGCTGCGGCACTTCGCGCAATGTCTTGGCGGTGATCGAGGCTGCAGGTTACCGGCCCGTCGTCATCGAATACCTGAAAACCGGCTGGACGCGGGCGCAACTGCTGGGGCTGTTCGCCGCCGCCGGCATCACGCCGCGCCAGGCGCTACGCGACAAAGAACCGTTAGCCGCCGAACTCGGCGTGCTCGACGGCGCCACCGACGACGAGCTTCTCGACGCCATGGTGGCGCATCCGGTTCTGGTCAACCGGCCGATCGTCTGCACGCCGAAAGGCGTCCGCCTGTGCCGCCCGTCGGAGACCGTGCTTGACTTGCTGGAGAACTGGCCGGCCGGACCTTACTTCAAGGAAGACGGCACGCCGATGATCGACGCCGATGGGCTGAAGGTCTAGACAGCCCGGCGGGTGTCGATCTGAACATCGACCGTCTTCATATGGGCGATGGCGTCCAGCACCTCCTCGACCGTGTCGACGGTGGTGTAGGTATGGGCGAAGGCCGCCGGCGCGAAACCCGTCGCCTGCACCTTCGCGATCAGCTCGAAGAATGGCTGCCAGAAGCCGTTGGTGTTCAGGAAGATGATCGGCTTCTTGTGCAGGTCGAGGCGCCGCCACGACAGCAGTTCGACGACCTCCTCCAGCGTGCCGATGCCTCCGGGTAGCACGACGAAGGCGTCGGCTTCCTCGAACATCATCATCTTGCGCTCGTGCATGTTCTCCACCACACGCGTCTCGACCGCGTCATAGATGATCTCGCGCGTGCGCAGGAACTGCGGCATCACCCCCAGCACCCTGCCGCCAGCATCGTGCACGGCACGCGCCGTCTCACCCATCAGGCCGACGCCACCGCCGCCATAGACCAGCCGCAGGCCCGCGCCCGCCAGGACCTGGCCCAGGTCGCGCGCCGCCTGCCGATAAGCCTCGTCGTTGCCGAAGGACGAGCCGCAATACACACACACCGATTTGATATCATGCTTGGTCAGAGGCATTTTTTGTCAGAACCTTTCCTTGGGGCGACAGTCTAAACCCTGGCGCGCCCGAATGGAAAGCCGATATGGCGCGTGCCGCGAAAAAGGCAACCGCGCCCATGAAAAAACGCTCCGGACGTTGCCGTCCGGAGCGCTGTTGTTTCGGAAAAACCGGTCCTTATTGCGGGCCGGTGGTCGACAGGGTCGGGGACGTTGCGCCCGACAGGTTGTCGTAGATCATGTTGTCGCCGTTCGACGTCATCGTGGCGCTCTGGGTGATCAGCAGGCCGTTGGTGTTGCCAGTGACGGTCGACGACTTCACCCGGATGGTGGCGAGGGCGCCCTTGGCGTTCAGGCCGGTGCCATTGTTGTTGACCGAGGTGTTGAAAATCTCGGCAACGGCAGGCGTCTGGCCGGTAAGGGATACCACGGAAACGCCGCCTTGCAGGTTGCCCGAGATGTCGCTGCTGGAAATGCTCACTCGGATCGCGCTGCCCGCGGTGGTGTTAACGGAACCATCGAGACGGATGCCGGCGACATTGCCGTCGATCCGCGTATTGCTGATGCTGACGGTGGTGGCGGAAGCGGCCGTGCTGGTCTGCGGTCCGATATAGATGCCGGCACCGGTGGTCGAACCCACGTTGCCGTTGTTCAGGATATCGCAGTTGTCGACGAACAGCGACGCGGTCGAGTTGGGCTGGAATGAGATACCGTAGCCGTTGGGCGAACCGCCGTTGAAGTTGCGGATCGTGGTGTTCTGCACCGCCAGTTTGCCGCCGGCGACGAAACGGATGCCGGACAGGCTGTTGGAGGTGGGCAGGGGACCGCCGTCGATAACCAGGCCGCGGACGACGACGGCGCAGTTGGGGTCGGTGGCGCAGTTGACGGTGATGCCGTTGGTGCCGGCGACCAGGATGCCGGCTTCGCCGACATCTTCGTCGGCCAGGGTAATCGCCTTGGTCACGGTCACGGCGCCGAAGCCGCCCGGATCGAGGGTGTCGATTTCGCCGCCGGCCGCGGTCTTGGAGATGGCGCCGGCAAAGGTCTTGCACGGCGCGGTGCGCGAACACGGATTGACGTCGTCGCCGACGCCCGAAATCCAGGTGCGCGTCGCCTGCGCATGCGCGGCCAGGGGCGCCATGCCGGCCAGTGCCATCGCACAGCCAAGGGCGAGAGCCAGGATATTACGCTTCATTACAAACCTCCCTCGAGAAAAAATTGGGTCAAACGCAGATGCGCGCGGCTGTCTTGCCGACGAAAGCCTGAGACGTGATTTACGCGTTGTTTACTATTAAACCCCCGGTTGCATCGTCGGCGACGCAATCTGCCCGGTCAAGGGTTTACCCCTGATTTGGCCGTAATGCAAAGCCCATAAGGTGACAAACGAAAAAAGAATATCGCAACCGGTACGCGCATGCAGGAGAAGCAACGGCCTTAACCATCCGGAGCTTTGTTCTGCAAAGACTATTGCGGTCCGGCCGCCGTCAGGGCTGGACTGGGGCCTGTCGGGTTGTCGTAGACGATGTTGTCGCCGTTGGACGTCATGGTGCCGCCATTGCTGATGGCGAACGCCGTAGCGTTGGCGGTCACGGTCGACGAGGCGAGGCGGACAAGTACGCCCGGGCCGTTGGCGTTCAGGCCCGTCAGGTTGCCGGCGATGGTGGTACCGGTGATCAGGGTGTGGACGATCGAATGGCCGGCGCTTGAAACCGATGCTATGCCGCCCTTGGCGTTGCCTTCGATTTTGCTGTCGGTGATGACCGTATCGATGAGACCGCTGCCGCTCGTCCCATCGATACGGATGCCGGCATCGTTGTTGGAGATGCGTGTATTGTTGATGAAGACATTGGTGGTGGTCCCCGAGGATGGCTGGACCAGGACGCCGTTGCCCGTGCCCGCGGAGGGAACGCCGTTGTTCTCGATGTCGCAGTTGTCGATATATAGGGACGCTGCCGCGTTGGGCGTGAAGGAAACGCCGTAACCATTGGTGGCGGCCGCGTTGAAATTGCGGATTACGGTGTTCTGCAGGATCAGCTTGCCGCCGGACAGGAACGCCACGCCGTCCAGGCCAGTGCCGATGCCGTCGATCTCCAGGCCGCGAAGGACGACGGTACAGGCCGTGGTCGGGCACACCACGGCGATGCCGTCGGTACCGGAAACCAGAACGCCGCCCTCGCCGGCGCCTTCGGCGGCGATCGTGATGGGCTTGGTGATGGTAACTGCGCCGAAGCCGGCCGGATCCAGCGCATCGATTTCCCCGCTGGGCGCGGTCTTGGAGATGGCTCCCGCGAACGTCTTGCAAGGGGCGGTGCGCGAGCACGGATTGGCGTCGTCGCCGACGCCGGAAACCCAGGTGCGCGTCGCTTGGGCGTGCGCGGAAAGGGGCACAACACAGGCCAGCGGCAAGGTGCAGACAAGGACAAGAGACGGAATACGCTTCATCATCGAACTCCCTCGGGCATGATTTAAAGTGCAGTCGATGTCACGGCGCACGGGTCGCTCAGACGCCATGGCAGGCAGGGGCAGCTCGGTTGCTTCCCGTATGATGCAACCTGCCGCGACCTCTGGTGTACCCCCTATGCCGGCGCATGAAAAGCGGATATGGCTTGCCAGGTGAAAACGGCATTTCCTTCATCGTGCGCGTTCGCGTTCTTCGCACTCCTGGCCCTGGCGTCCTGCTCGCCCAAGCCGCAGGCCGCCCAGGACGCTGACGCCTATCTGCGGTCGCTGGGCTATTCGCGCGGACCCCAGATCGCGGCGGTCAGCGGGGCGGGGGCCGAGGTCACCGTGTCCGGCCAGGCGTTTCCGGACGGGCGGGTGAGGTTCCTCTACGGCGGCCAGCGCGCCGTCGGCGTCACCGCCGATTCGAAGGGCCGTTTCACCGCCGCCCTGCCGTTGACGCCGCAAGGTGGACTCTACGATGTGTCGATGGACGACGGCGGGCGGCTGGTCGAAGCCGAGGGGCGCCTGTTCGTGCCGCAGGGGGCGCCGCAGAAGGCCGTCGTCCTGCGCGCGGGATCGCCGTCCTCGCCGGTCTATGGCGACGCCAGCCCGATCTCGGTTATGGACTTCGACCCGACCGGCGCCCTGGTGGTGACCGGCAAGGTGGCGCCCAAGACCGTGGTCACGCTCAGCGTTGATGGCCAGGGCATGACCACGGCGACCAGCGACGGCAAGGGCCTTTACTACATGCAGGTCCACGTCGCCCCGCCGGCCGAGGGCGCCGTCATGAGCCTCAGCGTCGAGGCGGCCGGCGTCACCACCCAGCATACGCTGCCGTTCCCGCCGGCGGACGCTAGGGCCAGCGACCGGATCACGGCCGTGCCGGACGGCTGGCGCGTCGACTGGGTCGTGCCGGGCGGTGGCGTGCAGACGACGGTGGTGTTTTAGATCATCGTTTCTTGCCTGCGGCCGCTTCGCGGGCCGCGGAACACAAAGATACCGGGAGCGTTGCCGCTCCTACATCATCTCGTCCTGCTTGGTCTTCGAAAACAGCTTCTTCAGGAACTCGGTAATGCCGTGGCGCTTGGCCTTGCGGGCGACGGCGTCCTCGCTGACCAGCCATGCGATCTGCACCACCCGGCGCTCGCCCTCGAACGGCGAATGGCCGTGCCACGAATTGTCGAGGCGCGGAAAAGCGATGAAATGGCCGTAGCCGGGATTGACCTCGGCCGTCCCTGGCCCGTCCTGGTCGGGACCTTCCAAAAAGCGCAGGTTGCCGCCCGACGTGCCTTCGTGGTTGAGGTAGATCAGGGCCGAAGCCAGCTTGTCGGCGCCGTCGGTGTGCGGACGGCCGTCCTTCAGGGCCGACCACTTGCGCACCGTCACCCAGGACGGCTTGCCGGTCAACTCGACGCCCAGCTTGTCGCCGACCGCCCTGGCGAAGTCCTGGCTGCGCACCTCCGCCAGCAGGGCCTTGAACGACGGTCCCATGGGAAAGTCCTCCGGCCGCATGAAACCGGTCTTGTCGATCTGCGGAAAGTCGCGGGCGATGTCGCTTTCCATCTCGGGCGGCATGATGCCTTCGCCGATCATGTTGCGGAAGGGATAGTCGGAAGCCGGCGTGGCGGCGATGGCGTCATAACGCAACATGGGTAAGGTCTCTGTCTCGGATACTGCCGCCAATATAGCAGCCCGCGCCGCCGATTGCACCTGCGGCATATTTGACGCTCAGTAGTCCGTCATGGTGTAGGGCCGCGCCGCCTTGCTGGTACCCCAAGTCGTGTTGGGCGTCGCCTGCATGACGAAGTGCAGTTCACCGCCGGCCTCGATCTCGTCGTGGCGGATATAGACGCGATTGAGCGGCTTGCCGTTGAGCAGCACCTTGCCGACATAGTCACCCCTGCCTTCGGTCGAGATGGTGAAGTGATTGCCATTGGGCAGGTTGAGCACGGCACGATCGACGAAGGGCCGGCCGATGACGTATTCGCCGGCGCCCGGCGTCACTGGGTAGAAGCCGAGGCCGGTGAACATCAGCCACGCCGACATCTGGCCCAGGTCGTCATTGCCGACCAGGCCGTCGGGAGCCGGTTTGTACTGGCTGTCGACGATCTGCTTGAGGCGGCTTTGCGTCTTCCACGGCGCGCCGGCGTAGTCGTAGAGATAGGCGGCCGAATGCGACGGCTCGTTGCCGTGGATGTACTGCCCAATCAGGCCGGAGATGTCCTCGGAGCTGGAATAGTCGAGCTTCGAGTCGTCATAGTCGAACATGGCGTCGAGCTTGGCGACCGTCTTCTTGTCGCCGCCCAGAAGCTTTATGAGCCCGCCTTCGTCCTGCGGCATGAACCACGAATATTGCCAGGCATTACCTTCGGTATAGTCGCTGCCGTAGTTGATGGCGGTCGGGTCGAACGGCACGCGGTAGGTGCCGTCGGCCAGGCGGGCGCGCACCCAGCCCGTCTTGGCGTCGAAGGTATTGCGCCAGTATTGCGCGCGCTTGTCAAACTCGGCGGCGATGTCGGCCTTGCCCATCTTCCTGGCCATCTGGGCGATGGTCCAGTCGTCATAGGCGTATTCGACGGTCTTGGAGGCCGCTTCCGGCTCCTTGTCGATGGCAACGTAGCCCAGCTTCATGTACGAATCGAGGCCGCCATATTCGGCATAGGTCGCCGACTTGACCATGGCGTCCAGCGCGGCGTCGGCGTTGAAGCCCTTGATGCCCTTCAGGTAGGCGTCGGCGATCACCGGCACGGCATGATAGCCGATCATGCACCAGGTTTCGCGACCTTGGAACTGCCACACCGGCAGGATGCCGAACGGGCTGTCCTGCTGCGAGGCGACCAGCGAATTGACGATGTCGGCATTGTCGCTGTCCGGCCGGATCAGGGTCAGCAGGGGATGCTCGGCGCGAAAGGTGTCCCACAGGGAAAACGTCGAGCGGAAGGTGAAGTCGGCGTGGTGAACTTCGTTGTCCGGGCCGCGATAACGGCCATCGACGTCGCCGGCCACCGACGGCGCCAGCAGGGCGTGATAGAGCGCGGTGTAGAGGCTCTTTTTCATGTCCGGCGCGGCGTCGATGTCGACGGCGGACAGGGCCTGCTGCCAGGCGGTCCTGGTGGCGGCGCGGACGGTGTCGAAGTCGCCGATTTCCGAGTTGAGGTTGGCGATGGCGCCGTCTTCATCGACGCTGGAGATGGCGACATGGACCTCCAGCGGCGCGGAAAGCTGGCCGAAGTCGAGGCGCGCCACCGTGGCGCGGCCGTCCAGCTCGGCCGGCGAATCGTCGAAGCGGTCGGGACCGTGGAAGCCATGATAAGGCACGTCGGTCTCGGTCGAGATGAAGCTGTGCCCGGTCAGCGGCGCCGAAAAGCGCATGGCGAAATAGAGCTTGCGGTCCGGCGCCCAGCCGCGCGTTTCGCGGCTACCGACGATAGTGCCGTCCGGCATGACGCGGATCGTCGACCACAGGATCTTGCCGGGATAGTCATAAATCGTCGAGCGCAGGTCAACGATCAGGTGCGCCGACTTGTCGGCCGGAAAGGTATAGCGGTGGACGCCGACGCGCGTACCGGCGGTCAGCTCGGCGCGGACATTATAGTCGCTGAGGGTAACGGCGTAATAGCCAGGCTGGGCGACCTCGGTATCGTGCGAGAAGCGCGAGCGGTAGCCGGAACCGGGCGTGGCCGGATCACCCGGTTCGGTCTTCACGTCGTCGCCGGATACCGGCATGACCAGCACGTCACCGAGATCGGAATGGCCCGAACCGGAAAAGTGGGTGTGCGAGAAACCGAGGATGGTCGGGTCGTTGTACTGATATCCCGCCGCCCACGCATAGCTCTGTTTGAACGGCGCGGTATTGGTGTCGGGCGACAGTTGCACCATGCCGAAGGGCGCCACGGCTCCCGGATAGGTATGGCCCGCGCCGCCGGTGCCGATCATCGGATCGACCGAATCGTAGGCCGATTGGGCCCCTGCCGCCATCGGCAGGACACAGAGCGCCGCCGCCAGAACCCAACCCGCAATGCCTGCCTTCATGACTGCCTCCGTTTGGGCAGAGATGGTTTCACAAGTGACCGCCGGCCGCAATTGCCGTTTTTTACAATCGGCGACCGCTCCCCCATTTTTTCCTTACCGGCATCGGCGGACACTTGGCAGGCAAGGAGTACCACGCCATGGTTCCGACCCTGACCGAACGCTATAATCCGCCGTCGCCGATCGGCGGCTATATTCGCGCCCTGCTGTTCACCCTGATCATCGGCCTGGTCGGCGCCATAGCCGTCACGGTTTTCCAGGGCAGCCCGCAGATCCGCGCCGCTCCGCCGTCCGCGCTTGACGCCGGACAGGACTATGCCGCCGCTGCGCCGGCCGCCATCGACGCCCAGCCGATCAACAATTAGGCTCGCTATGTAGGGAAGGGGAAGCTGGCTCCTCGGACAGGGCTCGAACCTGTGACATTTCGATTAACAGTCGAATGCTCTACCAACTGAGCTACCGAGGAACGTATAGCTTGGCAAGGCGCGCCCTATAGCAAGGACTGGATTGCAAAGGCAAGCCCGGAATGACGGAAATTTCCGCTTTCTGCGGCGACCAGCCTGGAAGCCCGCGCGTCGCCTGAGCGCCAAATCATCTCCGGACCGCCTTTGGCCCGGCAAGGTTAACCGGCCGCAAAGCCCGCGCGGCGCTTGAGCGCCAAATTAAGACGAAAAAAAGCCCGAACCAGATGTCCGGGCTTTTGAAGTTTGGTGATGGTGGGTGTCTTCAAAAAAGCAAAGACAGCGTTCTTAAAGAATGATTCAGGTTAAAAATGCGTAAATACGCGCTGGAGGCGAAATACGCGCGCCTCTTAACCGTGCTTAATGACAATTTAACCATGACGCGTCGATGGTCGGCACCTGCAACACCGAGGAGTCGCCCGTGTCCACCCTGAAAAGCCGCTTCCGCGCCGTCATGATCGTGTTTTACACCGCCCTCTTCGGCTTTGTCGCGGTGGCCGGCCTCAGCCTCCAGACCATCCTGGGCGCCTGCATCCTGGGCGGGCTGGGCGGCATCGCCTGGCTGGTGGTCGAGAACTTCCTCGGCGGCCTGGCGCAACTGCAATCCCAGGTCGGACGCATGGTGCCGCCGGACACCGATCGCGACGACGAGGTTGGAGACCTTGCCCGTGTCTTCTCCGCCGTTCGCAAGGAAGCGCCCAAGGCGGTCGAGGACGAGACCGCCAAGCGCGTCGAGGCGGCCGCCCGCGAACGCCAGGATGCGCTGCATGCCTTGGGCCAGAAGCTTGAATCGCAGGTTTCCGGCCTGATCGACGGCCTGTCGCGCTCGTCGCGGGCGATGACCTCCTCGGCCGACCACATGAGCCGCTCGGCCTTTACCGCTTCCGAAAGCGTCGGCAAGGTCGCCGCCGCCGCCCGCCAGACCTCGCAGAGCGCTCAGAAGGTCGCCGCCACGGTGGCTGAACTGTCGCGCACCGCCCACGAGATCGCCACCTCGACCAGCGAATCGTCGCAGGTCTCGGCCCGCGCCTCGACCGAGGCCGAATCGACCTCGGCCCTGATGATGCGGCTGGGCAAGTCGGCCGACGAGATCACTGCCGTCGTTGACATGATCGCCTCGATCGCCCAGCAGACCAACCTCCTGGCCCTCAACGCCACCATCGAGGCGGCGCGGGCGGGCGAGCACGGCGCGGGCTTCGCCGTCGTCGCCGCCGAGGTCAAGACCTTGTCGCAGCAGACCGAAAAGGCGACCCGCGAAATCACCACCAAGGTGCAGCAGATCCAGACCGATGCCACTGGGGCGCGCGAGGCTATCGCCGCCATCGTCACCACCATCGGCGAACTGCGCGCCGGCGCCGACGACATAGCCCGCAGCGTCGCCGCCCAGCAGATGGCCACCTCCCAGATCGCCGACACGGTCGAGGACCTGGCCCACGGTTCGCAGACGGTCGGCGCCGACATCGACCGCGTCTCCGACGTCGCCAGCGAGACAGGCCAGGTGGCCAGCGTGGTCCACGAGGAAGCCAAGGCGATCAGCGATGTGTCCGCCGCACTCGGCAAGGAAATCGCCGGCTTCGTCGCGGCGGTCAGGGCGGCCTGACAGACATCAGCATCGAGACGTCATCAAAGACGCGGGCAGGACACCTGGCCGCGTCTTTTTTTGCGCAACAGTGGCTATCCCGCCGTCATGCCCCGATTGTTTAGAACGCCGGTTTGTGACTTGTTCCCATGTCATGGTGTGGTAGCCTTTGCCGGGAAATGGAAGCCGCGTGACGCGTATGTCATGCGGCGCGCAGGAACTGACTACTTGGAGGGAGATCGTCATGACCAGTATTTTGACCGTCGGCGCCGAATCGCGCGCCAACACGGCTACAACCTTTAGTGATGCGTCCAGCCATATTGTCACCCTGGGCAACGGAAGCTATCTGGTAAGCTGGACCAGCTATAATCAGGACGGTTCCAGTTTCGGTATCTATGGCCAGTATTATGATAGCAACGGTCACCGGATCGGATCCGAAACCCATCTCGGCACATCGACCGCTGGCGGTCAGCTCATATCCGACACCGTGGCAACGGCGGACGGCGGCTATATCGCGATATGGACCGACACCGCCAACGCCGACGATGTGTATATGCAGCGTTACGACGACACGGGTGTTACGGTCATGCCGCAGACCCTGGTCAATACCACAACGTCAGGCGCTCAAAGCTGGGGACACGGCGCTTACCTGTCCGACAACGATTTCGTTGTAGCTTGGATAAACGGCACCGGCCTGTCCATGCAGCTTTATGATGACAACGGCGTCAAGATCGGTGGCGAAGCCCAGGTCAACCAGGATACGACGGGCACAAAGTCTCTGGACAACATCGTGGCCCTGGCTGGCGGCGGGTTCGTGGCGGTATGGGACAATGAGGACCAGCTTAATCACGACACTGGCCTCTATATGCGCTTGTTTGACGGCGCCGGCCATGCCCTGACCGGCGATACCCAGGTCAATACCTTCGACGTGGGAGGAACGGATGAGGCGAAAGTCGCCGCCCTGGCTGACGGCAGCTATGTCGTCGTCTGGAAAAACGCCGGCGAGACGACGCCCAACTATAGCATTTCAGCACAGCATTTCAGCGCGGCCGGCGCGCAGATCGGCAGCGAATTCGTGGTCTCGGCCAACACCGTGATCGCTCAGCGCATGCCGGTCATCACGGCGCTTGACGACGGCGGCTATGTTGTCGCCTGGTACGAGGCCAACAGCACCGCAGCCACGATCTACGCGCAACGCTTTGACGCCTCCGATCACGCCATCGGCGGAGAGACCGTGGTCGCCACGGATGCGGATGATGACTATGACCAGCTTGCGATTTCAGGCCTGAACGGCGGCGGGTTTGTCGTGAGCTGGACGGTTACAACGGCCTCCGGGCCGGAGGTTTATCAAAAAGCGTTTACCTCCGCGACGACGCTGAACGGCTCGCAGTATCTCTACGGGACAACGGACAACGACGTGCTGGATGGCGGCGGCGGCGGCGATCACATGTATGGCGGCCAGGGCGACGACATCTATGTCGTACACGGTTCCACGGACGCAGTGGTCGAAAACGTCAACGAAGGCACGGACACGGTCGAAGCCTATGTCGGCTATACCCTGGGGGCCAATGTCGAAAACCTGACCCTGATGGGCACCGCCGGGCTTTACGGCTATGGTAATGCCCTAGACAACCTGATGACCGGCAATGACGCCCACAATAACCTGTATGCCGGTGACGGCAATGACACGTTGTATGGCATGGGCGGTGACGACTATCTCAATACCGGAACCGGCGTAGATGCAGCCTACGGCGGCGACGGCAATGACCTCATTGATGGCAGTTCGAGCGCGACGACCACGCTGGACGGCGGTGCGGGCAACGACACGCTTTATGCCGGCACCGGCCGCAACGATCTTTACGGCGGCGACGGCAATGACACCATCTATGGCAGCACCTTGCAGACCTCCATCGATACCATCGACGGCGGGGCGGGCTTCGATCTGATCGTCGCCGGAAACGGTGTCAAATATGTCGATGCCGGTACGGGCAACGACAGTATCGCCCTGGGCCTTGGCACCTATTTCGTCGATGGTGGCTCGGGCACCGACCTTCTCGATCTCAGTGCTCTGAGTGGTGTAAACGGGATCATCAACCTGTTCGCCGGAACGGCCAGCGACTCGCTCGGCATGTCGGCGACGCTTGCGGGGATCGAATGGGTCAATGGCTCCCTGGGCGATGACATCATCACCGGAGACGCCGCCGCCAACGTTCTGAAAGGCGAAAACGGCAATGACGTCATCGACGGCGGTGCGGGTGATGACAATCTTGACGGCGGCTCGGGCAACAACACCCTGTCCTATGCCTCGGCGACGGCAGCGGTAACGGCGTCGCTGGCCTTGCAGGGGACGGCGCAGGATACGCTGGGAGCGGGCAAGGACTACGCCATCAACTTCCAGAATCTGAAGGGTTCCAATTACAACGACACGCTTTTTGGCGACGGCAATGCCAATGTGATCGACGGGGGAGCGGGAGCGGACCACATGAACGGCGGGGCGGGCGACGACACCTATGTCGTCGATGCCGGCGGCGACGTGGTCAGCGAGCAGACAGTGCCCGGGGTCGATGACGGCGGCACCGACACGGTGATGAGTTCGGTCGGCTATACGCTGCCGACCTTTGTCGAGAACCTGATCCTGACGGGGAGCGGCAACCTCAACGGCTCGGGCAACGAGCTGAACAACGTCCTCACCGGCAATTCGGGCAACAACATCCTGTCGGGCCTGGGCGGCAACGATATCCTGGACGGCGGGTTGGGGACGAACTACCTTTACGGCGGGGCGGGCGACGACACCTATATC
>OUNJ010001410.1_pt2 | contig 23977 bp, 20 predicted proteins | sample 1755361 | NCBI WGS metagenome assembly OUNJ01 (sample SAMEA3914825, study PRJEB12502) | metagenome | biome: forest; material: soil | place: USA | collected 2012-03-12 | depth 0.1 m
GTTGCCGACGATGTGCAGGCGGATATCCTGGAGTGTGTTCGTGTTTTCCATGCGGATAGGCGTCGCACGGTTTCAGACAGCGGGGATAAGTTGGAGGGATCAAGGAAGAAACCCCACCACCACCCTTCGCCAAGGCTTGGGCGGTCCCCCTCCCCGGCAAGCGGGGAGGTGCAAGAAGGAGCGGGTTCCCTGCTTTCTCGTTCCTCCCACCTGCGGGGATAAGTTCAGTAGGTCGTCCTGCCGCCCGAGGTGTCGAAGACCGAGGCCGTCGTGAAAGAGCATTCTTCCGAGGCCATGAAGCAGATCATGGCGGCCGATTCCTCGACCTCGCCCAGCCGGCCCATCGGGATCTTGCCGCGCATGTAGTCGACCTGGCTTTCCGGCAACTGGTCGAGGATGGGCGACTCAAACGTCGCCGGCGTCAGGGCGTTGACGATCACCCCCTTGGTCGCCAGTTCCTTACCCAGGCTCTTGGTCAGACCGATCACACCTGCCTTCGAGGCCGAATAGGCCGAGGCGTTGGGGTTGCCTTCCTTGCCGGCGACCGAGGCGACGTTGACGATGCGGCCGTAGCCTTGCGCCACCATGCCCGGCACCACGGCGCGGCAGCAGTAGAACAGGCCGTTGAGATTGATGTCCATGACGCGCAGCCACGACTCGACCGGATAGTCGGCGACGCTGGCCGTCGCGCCGGTGATGCCGGCCGAATTGACCAGGATATCGATACGGCCCAGCACCTTGAGGCTGGCCGCGGCGGCTTCGGCCACGCGCACGCTGTCGGCGACATCGAGCGCCACCATGCCGCTGGCGCCGGTGTCGCGCGTCGCGGCCGCCAACACCTCGGCATTGATGTCCCAGATCACCGCCTGGCCGCCTTCGGCGACGATGCGCGCCGCCACCGCCTTGCCCAGGCCCGACGCACCGCCGGTGACCACCGCCGTGCGGCCCTTGAACCGGTCGCGATAGACGGTGTGGCCGGCGGTGATGTCCATGTAGGTCATGACAGGATCTCCAGCCCCTCCAGCGAGAAGGGCAGCACGGTCTGTCGCTGTTCGCCCAGCTTTTCCACGCCAAGATGGATGGTGTCGCCCGGTTTGAGGAAGATGGCGTCGGGCTTCTTGCCCTCGCCCACCCCCGGCGGCGTGCCGGTGATGACCAGATCGCCGGGCAGCAGCGTCACGAAGCGGCTGACATAGGCGATGATCTCGGCCACGCCGAAGATCATGGTCTTCGTGCTGCCGGTCTGCATGCGCGTGCCGTTGACGTCGAGGAACATGCCGAGCGCCTGGGGATCGCCGACCTCATCCGGCGTCACCAGCCACGGCCCGGTGGGCGCAAACGTGTCGCAGCCCTTGCCCTTGACCCACTGCGAGCCGCGCTCCTTCTGGAACTGGCGCTCGGAAACGTCGTTGACCAGGACATAGCCGGCGACGTGCGACAGGGCGTCGGCCCGGTCGACATAGCGGCAGGTCTTGCCGACGATGAAACCCAGTTCGACCTCCCAGTCGAGCTTGGTCGAATCGAGCGGCTTCATCACGCCATCGTTCGGGCCGGTCAGGGCGGTGACCGCCTTGGTGAAATAGATCGGCTCGGGCGGGATGGGCAGGCCGGATTCGGCGGCGTGGTCGGCATAGTTCAGGCCGACAGCGATGATCTTGCCGATGCCGGCGACCGGCACGCCGTAACGCGGACTGTCGTCGACGACCGGCAAGGTGGCGGGGTCGATGTCCTTCAGCTTCGCCAGCTGCGACAAACGCACCGTGTCCGGCGTGAAGTCCGGGACAACGCCGCTGAGGTCGCGGATACGGCCGTCCGCGTCGACGAGACCGGGTTTTTCAGCGCCCTTCGGGCCAAAGCGGCAGAGTTTCATGGTCTTCTCAAATCCTGGTCATGTGTACGGCCGGTGCAGTGTGACGGCCGGGTTCAGTTCCACACCGAAGCCCGGCTTGTCCAGCGCTGAAATCTTCAGGCGACCGTTTTCCGGTACCGGTTCGCCCAGCAGCTGGGGATGGAACATCGGCGCCACATGGTCGGCTTTCGGCGCCATCATCAGGAACTCGGCGAAGGGTGAATTGTGCCGCGTGGCGACGAAATGATAGCTGTAGACGCTGGAGCCGTGCGGCACGACCAGCACGCCGCGCGCATCGGCCAGGGCCGAGATCTTCAGCAGTTCGGTCAGGCCGCCGCACCAGCCGACATCGGGCTGGATGATGTCGCAGCACGCCATCTCCAGCAGCATGCGGAAGCCCCAGCGCGTCGCTTCGTGCTCGCCCGTCGTGACCAGCATGCCGGGCGGCACATTGCGCTTCAGTTGCTGGTAGCCCCAGTAGTCGTCGGGTGAAATCGCCTCCTCGATCCATTTCAGGCCGTGGGGCTGGCAGGCATGGGCCAGGCGCGTGGCGTAATTGACGTCGAGCGCCATCCAGCAGTCGTACATCAGCCAGAAATCGTCGCCGCAATTCGCGCGCATGGCGGCCAGGGCCTCGACGTTCTGCCTCAGGCCTTCGTCGCCTTCGGCCGGGCCGTGGCGTAGCGGCAATTTCCCTCCGATGAAGCCCATCTGCTTCGCCAGGTCCGGGCGCGAACCGGTGGCGTAGAACGACAGCTCGTCGCGCACCGCGCCGCCCAGCATGTGGTGCACCGGCTCGCCGCGCAGGCGGCCTAGCAGGTCCCACAGCGCCAGGTCGACGCCGGACAGCGCATTGACCACCAGCCCCTTGCGACCATAGTACTGCGAGGCGAAATACATCTGGTCCCAGATGGTTTCATAGTCGGCCGGGTCGCGTCCGATTAGGAAGCGCGCGAAATGCCTTTCGACGATGTAGGCCGCCGGCTCGCCGCCGGTGGTGACGGCGAAGCCTGTGACGCCGTTCGCGCATTCGATCTCGACCACCAGCGTGCCCAGTACGTTGATGCCGAAGGATTTGCGACTCTGGCGGTATTCGGCATAACGCGCCATCGGCGTGGCGATGTGGTCATCGATCCAGTGGCCTTCGCCCTGGTCGTGATAGTCAGCTCCGCCGCCGCCCTCGCCGCCGCGGACGACAGACGCACGCACCGAGATGATGGGTGAGAACTTCATGCTTAACTCACATTTTGGGATATAGTATCCATATCCCACCCTGTTCGCCTTTTTCGGGACGATGTCTTGCCGATGTCCCACAATTTAGATATGAGTTCTAAGGAATGAAACCAGCCTCGTCAATCGCCAAATTGCCCGAAACGGCCGCCGAAGACGGCGGCGCCAGGTCGCTGGCCGGCGCCCAGACCCTGGTGCGCGGACTGGACGTGCTGAGCGCCGTCGCCGGCGGGGCGCGCAACCTGCCGGAACTGGCCGAGGTGTTGGGCCTGACGCGCTCGACCATCCACCGCCTGGCCACGACCCTGGTCGAGCAGCGCTTCCTCAACTTCACGCCGCGGGTGGGCTACTCGCTGGGCCCCAAGCTGCTGGAGCTGGGCCACCTGGCCGGACGGCAGATGAACCTGCCGCGCGTGGCGCACGACTACCTGGTCCAGTTGTCGCAGGACACCGGCGACACGGTCCATCTCGGCATACTGGACGGCGGCCAGGCGCTCTATCTCGACAAGATCCAGGGTTCGCGCCGCATCGAGATCAGTTCGCGCATCGGCGAGCGCCAGCCGCTGCGCTCGACCGGCATCGGCAAGGCGCTGCTGCTCGACGACACCGACGACGCCCTGCGCGAAACCTATACCCGCGAGGCGGCCGAACGTCCGGGCTACGGCGTCAACGAATCGATCTGGCTGGAGCGCATGCGTCATTACCGCGACGCCGGCTATGCGCTGGACCTGGAGGAGAACGAGGACCGCATCCGCTGCGTGGCGGCGCCGATCCGCGACGCATCGAACCGCATCGTCGGCTCGATCAGCGTCTCCTCTGCGGCGCAATATATGGACGACGCGCGCATGAAGGCGCTGACGAACGACGTGGTCGGCACGGCGCAGGCCATCTCGGCGGAGTTCGGCTGGTCCAAACGAAACCAGGGATAAGGCATGCTGCTTGAAGGCAAACGCGTCCTGGTCACCGGCGCCTCGCGCGGCATCGGCCGGGCGACGGCGGTCGAATGCGCTCGCCACGGCGCCGATGTGGCGATCCAGGTCTTCGGCGACGATGCCGAGGCGCAGGCCGTGGCGGACGAAGTTCGCTCGCTGGGACGGCAATGCGTGGTGTTCGACGGCGACGTCGCCGATCCGGCGTCTGCTCCCGCCTTCGTGTCGGCGGCTGCCGATGGATTGGGCGGCGTCGATGCCTTCGTCGCCAATGCCGGCATCTGCCCGTTTCACAGCTTCCTCGACATGCCGCGCGAAGTGCTGGAACGCACGGTCGGCGTCAACCTCCTGGGGGCCTATTACGGCGCGCAGGCGGCGGCGAACCGGATGGTCGCGCAAGGCAAGGGCGGCGCGATCGTGGCCGTTTCGTCGATCTCGGCCCTGGTCGGCGGCGAGATGCAGAGCCATTACACGCCCACCAAGGCCGGCGTCCATTCGCTGATGCAGTCGGCGGCGATCGCCCTGGGCCGCCACGGCATCCGCTGCAATTCGGTCATGCCGGGCACGGTCGCCACCGACATCAACCGGGACGACCTGGCCGATCCCGACAAGCGCCGCTACATGGAAGGCCGCATTCCGCTGGGCCGCCTCGGCCGGCCCGAGGACATCGCCAGGGTCGTGGTGTTCCTGGCCTCGGACCTGGCCGGATACGTCACCGGCGCGTCGGTGCTGGCCGACGGCGGACTGTTCGTCAATCTGCAATGATGAGCTGCAGTGATCCGGTGAAAGCCGGGCAACCGCATTCTTATGGTAACGGGCACCTTGCCTGCCTGCGGATTTACGCGCCCCTTGCTAGCATGGCGCTCTTGATATTCAGGAGCGCAAACCATGATCATCGAATCCAGCGCCAGCCTCGCCCGGTCGCAACTGGCCGGTTATCTCGTCAACTTCATGCTGATCGACGACGATTCGGCGTTGGATATCATCGAAATGATCGCCCTGCGCATGACGGCGCGGTCCGACAATCAGGTCGCCGCGCTTGGCCAGTTCGTGCGTGCTAACCTGCTTTATCTCGAACAGGGCGCCGCCAGCTATTGCGAAGTGCTTGAGCGATTCACGGCCGCCGCCCTGCTGGCGGGAATCGACGACACGGCCTTTGCCGTCGCGATCAGCGCCCGGGTCGGCTACTGACACCGAATCATCTGCCCGAGCGCTTAATATTTATACTATAAATATTACCATTAACCTTGTTATTTATCCGACAATTTGACATCCGCGCGCCCAAAGTGCGGCAGTTTTGTAACAGGGCGCCAAACCACTAATGAAAACAAGTGGGGCACATTCTTTATGAATTGACAGAATCCGCGGGCAAAGTTACCCATATGGCATCTGATGTTACCGCTAACGGGAAATAATCTCCGGGGTAACAGACTATAAGCAGATGCTGGCCGGCTGTCCGGACAGAATAAAAGTTGGGAAGGAAATCACAGCCGCCCCTGGCGGCACGGCGCAGGCACCCCTGCGCCATCGGATACCCGAAGTCGGTGTCCCCTTACGGTTAGAGTTCACGGTAGCGGTGAGGATCGCGTCAGCCAGGAGGGCGACGCGTTCCGGGGGTCTCTACAAGCCAGTCAAGGCGCGGAAAAGCTCCCAGCCGATATCCTTCAGAAACTTCATGCCGCGGATGGCTCTACAAGACCGTCCGCGGCACGAGAAGTGCGACCGCGTCCCGACGTCCTCTCAGAGGCGCCGGTGCGGGCGTGGATTCCATGCATAATAAAGTTGAGAGGAAGATCAGATGAACACAACTAAAAACAGGCGGAGCGGGATGATGCGGGCGGCGGTACTGGGTGGCGTTTCGACGCTGGCCCTGTGCGCGGTCGCGGCTTCGTCGTTCGCGCAGGACGCCGCTCCGGCGGCGGCTCCGGCCGCTGCCGCCGACGACAACACCGTCGTCGTCATCACCGGCATCCGCGGTTCGCTGCAGCGCTCGATGAACATCAAGAAGAAGGCCGACGGCGTCGTCGACGGCATTTCGGCTGAAGACGTCGGCAAGTATCCCGACACCAACCTGGCCGATTCGCTGCAACGCATTCCGGGCGTGTCGATCAACCGCGTCGACGGCGAAGGCGAGCAGGTCACGGTCCGCGGTTTCGGCCCGGGCTACAACTCGGTCACCGTTGACGGCCGTCTGATGCCGGCCACCGCCATCGGCGTGATCGGCGGCGGCCAGGGTTCGGACGGCGCTCAGGGCAACAGCCGCGCCTTCGACTTCAGCCAGATCGCTTCGGATGGCGTGAGCGCCGTGGAGGTCTACAAGACCGGCCGCGCCGACGTGAATTCCGGCGGCATCGGCGCCTCGATCAACGTCCAGACCCTGCAGCCCCTGGGCAGCCCGGGTTCGAAGGGCAGCATCACGGTCAAGGCCCTGACCAATGATGAGCCCGGCCTTGGCACCGTCCTGAAGAAGAAGAGCATCACGCCGGAATTCTCGGGCGCCTATCAGTGGACGAACTCGAACAACACCTTCGGCGTCGCCCTGTTCGCCTCGCACCAGGAAAAGTCGGGTTCGACGCGTTCGGACACCGTCAACCACTGGACGATCCAGCCCTACTCGGTCGACTACACCAACGATGACGGCACCGTCACCACGGCCTTCACGCACGCGGGTTCCTATAGCCCCACCGGCACGACGATCACCAACGCCCCCTCCGACGGGACGCAACTGGTGGCTACGCCGAGCGACAGCCGCCTGACCTACGCCGAAGACCACACCGAGCGCACCGACGGCGAACTGGCCCTGGCCTGGAAGCCGATGGACGGCCTGACCATCAAGGCCAATGAATTCTATTCGGAATCCAAGGAACAGGAAGCCCGCTCCGAACTGACCAACTGGTTCTCGCAATCGCCGTACAAGGCGCTGACCTTCGACGGCAACAAGACCATCGATTCAGCGGTTGTCGTCACCGACACTGTGCCGGGTGGCAAGGACCAGGGCTACGAAAACGAAATGCGCGCCGTCAATTCGACCGTGCAGTCGACGGGCCTGAATATCAACTATCAGCCGAACGACAACTGGACCTTCACCTTCGACGCCGCCCATTCGACCTCGGATGCCAAGGGCGGCAACCCGGACGGCACCAGCGCCACGGACGTCTCCGTCGCCCAGACCTATGTGGCCAGCGACACGACGACCTTCGGCAACCTGGCGGCCCCGGTTCAGCACGTCGTGCTCGACCCGACCAAGTCGGCGACCGGCAAGCAGGACGTCGCTTCGATCAGTTCGGGCTACAGCCACCAGAACTTCTCCAGCCAAAGCGACAAGCTTGACCAGGTCAAGTTCGACGTGGCCTATCAGGTCGACGACAACAGCAAGCTGACCGCCGGCCTCGACTGGTACAAGAACACCAACGACGAACAGTATGCCCAGGTCGAAGCCCAGTTCGGCGACTGGTCCGGCACCAATCCGGGCGACCTGCAAAAGTACGGCGGCACGGACATCAAGACCTTCTGCCTGTCCTGCCAGTTCAAGACGGTCGACCTCGACCTGTCGAACGGCACGGCTTACCGCTTCAACGCGGTGGATGCCTGGAAGGGCCTGGCGGCTTACTACAGCAACCTCTCCGGCTTCCAGCCTGTGCTTTCGACCTCGACCAGCGCGGGCGCCAAGGTGCCGTACGCTCACGGCTCGAACCACAATACGGTCGAGGAAGCCGTCAGCGCTGCCTATACGCAGTTCGCCATGAAGTCCGACTTCCTGGGCCGTCCGGTGAAGATCCTCGCCGGCGTGCGCTACGAAAAGACGGACGTCACGGTTACGGCGTATCAGACCATCCCGAGCGCCATTTCCTGGGTGCAGAAGAACAACTTCGGCATCATCCAGAGCTCGGGCGTCCAACCTTACGCTCAGACCTCGAGCTATTCGAACCTGCTGCCGAGCCTCGACATCGCGATGGACATCCGGGACGACCTGATCGGCCGTATGTCGTTCTCGAAGACGATCGCCCGTCCGCAATACAGCTCGATGTATGCGACCACCTCGGTCAACGCCCCGGGCAACCCCAGCTATCTGGGCTATGCCTATACGGCGTCGTCGGGTAACCCCGGGCTGAAGCCGCTGGAGTCGGATAACTTCGACCTTTCGGCCGAATGGTACTATGGCAAGAACAGCTACCTGTCGCTGGGCTACTACCGCAAGGCCGTCAACAACTTCGTCGGCAACGGCGTGACCAAGACCAACCTGTTCAACCTGACCGACCCGGCTTCCGGCAAGGCGGGCACGCGTTCGGGTGAAGCTGTCACGGCGCTCCAAAGCATCAGTGAACCGGTCGATACGAACCGCTTGTTCGTCATGACCGCCCTGATCGATCAAACCGGAAGCGTGGCGACGGCGACGGCGGATTATCAGAACCTGCATAATCCCAACGCGCCCACCACCACCTACTCCGACTTCGGTACCTTCGAAGCCGCGATGTTCGCGGGCCCGGCGGTCAATGGCAACACCAGCGATCCGCTCGCCGTGTTCACGCTGTCGCAACCGATCAATAACCACACGGCCAATATTGACGGTTTCGAATTTGCCTGGCAGCACTTCTTCGGCGATACGGGCTTTGGCGTTTCCGCCAGCGCCACGACCGTCAACGGCGACGTGAAGCTGAACGACGCCGCACCTCCGGGCGGCTCCAGCCAGTTCGCTCTGGAAGGCCTCAGCAACACGTACAACGTGACCGGCATCTACGAAAAGTATGGCTGGTCGGGCCGCGTCGTCTACAACTGGCGCGACAAGTACCTGAATGCTGCCAACGTCTCGTCGAACGGCGGCCTCTACACCGCGGCCTACGGCCAGTGGGATGCTTCGCTCAACTACGACCTGACGCCCAGCGTCGTCCTGTCGTTCGAAGCCCTGAACATCAACAAGGGCCACGTGGTGCAATACATCCGCGTCCCGGCCGATGTTGTGAACTATCAGGAGCTCGACTCGCGCTACGAATTCGGCGCGCGTTACAAGTTCTAAAACCAGACTATCGGTTTGACTTTGGGGGAAGGCCGCATGCAAATGCGGCCTTCCTTTTTTTGAGATAAAGCATACGCGAACCGCAAAAGGCAGCCAGATGAACGCACAGGTCATAAAGAAGGTGGTGATTGCCGGCGGCGGAACTGCGGGATGGTGCGCGGCCGCGGCCCTTTCGCGCCTGCTGGGTCCCGTGCTGGACATAACCCTGATCGAATCGGCGGATATCGGCATCGTCGGGGTCGGCGAATCGACGATTCCGACCGTGAGGGGTTTTCACCACCTCATCAGTGTCGACGAGCAGGAGTTCATGCGCGAGACCGACGCCGCCTTCAAGCTCGGCATCGATTTCCAGAACTGGGCGCGCGAGGGCGACCGCTACTTCCACTCCTTCGGCACCATCGGCAAGTCGCCGTGGCTGGCGCCCTTCTACCATATCTGGCTGGAAGCCCGTTCGCAGGGGCTTGGCGGCGCGCTCAACGACTACAGCCTCGAAACCAAGGCCGCCATGGCCGGGAAGTTTCAACTCCACAAGAACCTTCCGATCAGCTACGCCTACCATCTCGATGCCGTCGTTTACGGCAAGTACCTGCGCAAGCTGAGCGAGGCTTCGGGCGTCAAACGCCATGAAGGCCAGATCGTCAGCGTCCAGCAGGACTCGGAAAGCGGCTTCATCACCTCCGTCACCCTGGCGTCGGGCGAGGTGATCTCCGGCGACCTGTTCATCGACTGCACCGGCTTCCGGGGCCTGCTGATCGAAGACGCCCTGCACACCGGTTACGAAGACTGGAACCATTGGCTGCATACCGACCGGGCCCTGGCGGTGCAGACCCATTCGGCCGGACCGCCCCAGCCCTGCACGCGCGTCATCGCCCATTCCGCCGGCTGGCGCTGGCGCATCCCCCTGCAGAGCCGCGTCGGCAACGGCCTGGTCTATTCCGGCGCGCACCTGTCCGATGACGAGGCGCGCGATCGCCTGATGGCCAGCCTTGATGCGCCCACCGTCACCGAGCCCCGGCTGATCAAGTACCGGACGGGGCGGCGCAAGAAGATCTGGAACAAGAACTGCATCGCCATGGGCCTGGCCAGCGGCTTCATCGAGCCGCTCGAGTCGACCAGCATTCACCTGTTCCAGAAATCGGTCCTCGACCTGATCCAGAACTTCCCCTTCTTCGGCATCAACGACGCCCTGGTCGCACGCTACAACGACCTGGCCATACGCGAGGCCGAATACGCCCGCGACTTCGTCATCCTGCATTATAAGTTGACCGAACGCACCGACAGCGCCTTCTGGACGGAAAACGCCGCCATGGAGGTGCCCGCTTCCCTGCAGGCGCGCATCGACCTCTTCCGCAATTCCGGCATGGCCTACAGCGGCGCCGGTGAACTGTTCCGGACGGATTCGTGGGTCCAGGTGATGCTGGGCCAAAGACTGGAGCCGCAAGGCTGGCATCGCCTGGGGGCCTTCATGAACCGCGACGAACAGAACCAGGTCTTCAGCGGCCTGAAGGCGACCATCGACCAGGCCGTGTCCGACATGATGCCTCAACAGGCTTTCCTGAAGCAGTATTGCCCGACCGCCATGGCGTGAGGCATGACGGCGGCTGTGTCCGCCGTCCCCCGAAACCATCCCGGTGCGGCCTTTTCTGTTCCCGCCCAACCGTATAAACGTAACCACCTCTTTCGCGTCTGGACCCGAACACCATGGAAAACAGCAAGCCCGTCCTTCTCGACAATGTCGCGCACCACGACCTGCGCGTCATCGCCGGCCACTCCGCGGCCCTGGGCGACGCGATCAATCAGGTCCTGATCTTTCCGACCGAATTCGCCGAGGTCCAGCGCGAATATCCGATCTTCTTCCGCCGCAACGAACAGGGCGCCTTCCAGGCCATCGCCTTGCTGGGTTTCGACCGCGACGAAAACCTTTTCCTCGACGACAATGGCTGGAACGCCCGCTATATTCCGGCCGTGCAGGAACGCGGGCCCTTCCTGATCGGCTTCCGCGAAGCGCCGGACGAGGCCGGCACCCAGCAGCGCACGCCGATGATCCTGATGGACCCGGACCATGCCCGGCTCAGCAAGACCGAGGGCGAACCTCTGTTCCTGCAGCACGGCGGCAACGCCCCGGCCCTGGAACGTCACGTCCAGGTCCTGCGCACCATCCACCAGGGGATCGGCATCAACGACGCCGTCTTCGCCGCCTTCCTCGATGCCGGCATACTGGCTCCGGTCAAGGTCGACGTCCGCGTCAACGATGCCCTGGAATACAACATCCCCGACCTGCTTTCGATCAGCGCCGAAGCCCTGACCAAGCTGAAGGGCCCCGCCCTGGTCAAACTCAACGAAGGCGGTTACCTGGCACTGGCCTTCTACGTCCTGGCCTCGGTCAACAATGTCCGCCGCCTGATCGAGCTGAAGAACCGCAAGCGCCAGAAGGCCTGAGGCCGCCATGTCGGGCGTCACCGCAAAGACCCGCACTGTCACCGGCATCGCACCGGAACGCATTCCCTTTGACGACCTGATGGCGCAGCAGTCGCCGGTCGTCATGAAGGGCGTGGCGCGCGACTGGCCATTGGTCCAGGCGGGCCTGCGTTCGCCGCAGGCCGCCATGGATTATCTCAAGGGCTTCTACCAGGGCCGCCCGGTGACGCTGTTTGTCGCCGAGCCGGAGCTGGACGGGCGCTTCTTCTATAATGACGACGTCTCCGGCTTCAATTTCCAGGGCGGCCGCGCTGACCTGAGCGAAACGCTGGACCGGATGGCGGCGTTCCTGGACGCACCCAGCCCGCCATCCTTCTATATCGGTTCGACCGACCTCGACCTGTTCCTGCCGGGCATCCGGGCGCACGACGAACTGGCCCTCAACCACCCGATGTTCGCCGCCAACCCGCCGCTGGCCAGCATCTGGATCGGCAATCGCACCACCGCCACGGCGCATTACGACATGTCGCACAACCTGGCGGTCTGCGTCGCCGGCCGCCGGCGCTTCACTCTGTTCCCGCCGGACCAGATCGCCAACCTCTATCCCGGTCCGCTGGAACCGACGCCGGGCGGCCAGGTGATCAGCATGGTCGATTTCGCGGCACCCAACCTCGATCGTTTTCCGCGCTTTGCCGAGGCGCAGAAGGCTGGCCAGGTGGCGGAAATGGAGCCCGGCGACGTGCTGTTCTATCCTGCCCTGTGGTGGCACCATGTCGAGGCACTGGCGCCGTTCAACATTCTGGTCAATTACTGGTGGAACACCTCGCCCGCCTATATGGACACGCCGCAGACGACGCTGCTGCACGGGCTCCTGTCCCTGCGCGACCGGCCACAGGCCGAAAAGGACGCCTGGCGCGCCGTGTTCGACTACTATGTCTTCGGCCCGGCGGAGCGGCCGGCCGAACACCTGCCCGAACATGCCCGCGGCAATCTGGCGCCGCTCGACGACATGAAGGCGCGCCGCCTGCGCGCCATGCTTCTGCAAAAGATGAACCGGTAGCGAGGCAGCGTCATTCCATCGCGTCGTAATCGGGCACGGCGACGGTGCGCTGAAGCTGGAAGATCGAGTGCACCGCCTTGTCGAGATCCTCAGGCCAGTCGAGGGCAAACGCGCCCAGGTTGGATTTCAGCTGGTCGAGGCTGGTCGCGCCGACCAGGACGGCGGTGACGAATGGTCGGCTGGCGACGAAGACCAGGGCCAGGTGTTCGGGCTTCATGCCGCGGCTTTCGGCCAGGTCGACATAGGCCTTGACGGCTTCCTGCTGGCCGGGACGGAAGTTTTCGCCGCTCATGCCGAACAAAGTATGGCGCGCGCCGTCCGGCCGCCTGCCGCCGAGATACTTGCCCGACAGTGCGCCTTGGGCCAACGGCGAATAGGCCAGCAGGCCGACGTCTTCGCGCAAGGCCGTCTCGACGTGGCTATATTCAAAGTCGCGATTAAGCAGGGAATATTTGTTCTGGATGGTCACAGGGCGCGGCCAGCCGTGTTTGCCGGCTTCGGCCAGGAAACGCATGACACCCCACGGCGTCTCGTTGCTCAGGCCCCAATGGCGGATATTGCCCTTTTCGATATGGCGGTTGAGGCTTTCGAGCTGGTCCTCGAACGGAATGTAGTCGTTATTCGGCGCGGCGTGCAGGTTGAAACCCAGCCGGCGATGCTGGCGATCGGGAAAATGCAACTGATAGAGGTCGATACGGTCGGTGCCGAGGCGTTTCAGCGAGCCTTCGACGGCGAAGTCGATCTGGTCCCGCGTCAGGCATACGGTCTGCGGCGGATCGCGCAGCCAGGTCCGTTCCTCGTCACGTCCCATGACCTTGCTGGCCAGGACGATGGCGTCGCGCTTGCCGCTCTGCTTCAGCCAGTTGCCGATGATGCGCTCGGTGGCGCCGGCGGTCTCGGGCTTCGGCGGAATGGCGTAGAGCTCGGCGGTGTCGATCAGGGTCATGCCCTCTCCCACCGCGTAATCCAGCATGGCATGGGCTTCGGCCTCCGGCGTCTGCTGGCCGAAGACCATGGTGCCGAGAGCGGCGCGGGAAACCTGCACGTCGGTGCGGCCGAGTGGCGAATAGCGCATGGGCGTCCTCATTCGTTTGCCACCGGTCTAGGCCCGATGGCATAAGTTGTGACGACGCGCGCCCCTGCATGTCCGCAAGGAAGGCATAAGGCGGCATGGCCCTTATCGGCCGCTTACAAACCCGTACGGTTTTCTCATATAGACCTTAGGCGTGACGCTTCAGGATCGCCGGCGCGCAATCAGCCTCCCAGGAGCGCATCATGGCCGACGACAACCGCCGCACCCATCAGCCCAAACCCGTCAGCAACGCCCGCAAGCCGCACAGCCGCAACGATCGCGCCATTGAAAATGCTGCCGGCGTCGATGTGGTGTCCGACGATGGCGAAGATATTCTCGACGATCGCCAGAAGCACCGGCTGGCCGAACGGCCACGTCCGGGATCGCTGTGATGGCCGACGAACAGTCCTTTTCGACCACGACGGCGGCTTATGAGGTCGACCGGCTGGTCCTGACGCCGGCCGATATCGACCTGGCGCGCTCGCCGCTTCACGGGCATCTGGGCGCGGAAACCTATGTGCTGGGCGCGTTCAATCCCGGCCTGACACGCCTGGCCAACGGCAACCTGCTGATGATGGTCCGTATCGCCGAGGCGCTGAGGAACCCCATCGTCGGCGGCAATGCCCACGCCATCCGCTGGTTTGAAGGGCGCTATGTGCTGGATGCCTGGCCGCTCGACCTGGTCGATACCGCCGATCCGCGCAAGTTCATGCTGCGCGGCGGCGGCTGGAAGATCATGGCCCTGACCTCGCTGTCGTGGCTGCTGCCGGTGGAGCTGAGCCCGGACGGACTGACCGTCGTCGCCCAGCACTACGACAAGGCGGTGGCGCCCACGGCCGATTTCCAGTGCTATGGCGTCGAGGATGCGCGGATCAGCAAGGTCGGCGACCGGTGGTGGATGACCACCTGCTCGGTCAGCCCCGAGCGCCATTCGACCACGCTTTATAGTTCGCAGAACGGCCTCGACTGGACGTTCGAGGACATCGTCCTCGATCACCAGAACAAGGACATGCTGATCTTCGAGGGTCTGATCGACGGTCACTACTGGGCGCAGACGCGGCCGCTGGGCGACCTCTATTTCGCCTATCCGCCGGGCAGCCCGTGGCGCGCCGGCCCGTCGATCAACCTGGCCCTGTCGAAGGACGCGCACTTCTGGAAGCCGTACGGCAAGCCCGGCATCCGGCCGCATTCCGGCACCGTCGCCACCGCGCGCATGGGCGGCGGGGCGCCACCGGTCCTGACCGATGAGGGGTGGCTTTCCCTGTGGCACGGCGTCGAACCGAAGGAAATCGTCGGCATCTACCGCACCTACTGGTCGATCCTGGACAAGAACGATCCCGCCGTCGTCGTGCGATCGGGCCACACGCCGCTGATCGAGGCCAATATCGGGTTGACCCGGCCGATCGAGCACCTGATGTACCTGCGTGACGTGGTGTTCACGACCGGCATCGCCGACGCGGGCGACCATTATGTCGTCGCTTCGGGCGAGGCCGACCTGGCTTGCCGGATCACGCACGTCCCTAAGTCGGCGTTTGTCTAAAGCCTCATGCCAAAAAGTGGGTTCCACTTTTTGGATCAACATGAGGCGTCTGAAATTACAACCACATCTCCAGCGGCGGCAGGGTTTCCGGGGTCAGCGCGCCGCCCAAATAAAGCCGCATCAGCTTGTCGCTCAGCCGGTCGGCGGAGCCGGCCTTGAAGCGCGGTCCGCCGAACGCGACGATATTGTCGTGCAGCCTGGCCAGGGCGTCGGCGTCCTGGTCGATGACGCGAACCAGGAACAGACGGATCAGGACCTCTTTCAGCCAGGCCGGTCCCCGCGATTTCGGCGTCGAAAAGCGCGCAAACGGGCGAAGGGTGTGTTCGTCCTGCGGCACGAACCAGATGGTCACACACAGGTTGAGACCGCGCGGTCCTTCCCAGCGGCCCTGGAACGCCGCCGGCGGAAAATAGCGGCCGCGGCTTTGCGCACGCGGGCCTTCCAGCGCGCGCGACATCCAGCCGTAATCGGTATCCTGAGCATAGACCGCCTCGAAACCATCCTCGAAGACGTTGACGGTCTGAACGGCGCGCTGACGGCGGTGGCTGACGCGAATGTAGCCGTCGTGGATGAAGTTGGTATGGAAAGGGTCGAGTACATTGTCGAGGGCATCGAAAACGCGGGCGCGCTCGGGCTTCATCGCCCACCAGAAATGGTCGACGTCGAGGCCGTCCGGCATGGGCGGCAAGCTGGCGGCCAGCGGTTTTCGCGGCTTCAGGCAGGCCCAGACAACGCCATGATCCTCAGCGGCGCCTACGCTTTCAGCCAACAGGCGGGACAAGTCACCGGAGCATCCCGGGACTTCGGCGCAGGCGCCATCGCCCGAGAACGTCCAGCCATGATAGGGGCAGACCAGGCGTCCGTCTACGATGCGCCCCTCGGACAGGGGGTAGTTGCGGTGCGGACAGCGGTCGAGGAAGGCGGCCACCCTGCCCTGGCTGCGCCACAGGACGAGGTTGACGCCAGCCAAGCGGACCTTGACGGGCTTTTTGCCGACCTCGCGGCTGAGCGCGACCGGCAACCAGGCGTGTTCGATGCCTGCGGGCAGGCTCAGGCCCCGGCGGTCCGCTTCAGGTGCGGCTCGAGCGCGCGCAGGATCCGTCCGGTCTGGCGGTAACCCATCCGCCGCCATGCCGGCAAATGGTGATCGATGATCAGCAGGTACTCCATCCATGGCTTGGCTCCCCGGTTGCGTTTGAAGTGCGGCGCGCCCGCCGACAGGTTGAGTTTCAGGCCGCGGGCGGCGGCGATGCCGGCCATATGGACCTGGATGGCGCGATAGATGCCGTCGGACTGCGGACGCGTGCGGTCGTAGCCCAGCATGGGCAGGGTGACGGTTTCGGCATCGGCATACAAGGCGCAGAAGGCGGCAATACCGCCCTCGTCTTCCAGCGTATGGATTTCCAGGCCGTCGGCCAGCAGCCGGCGCAGGCCGGCGGCGGTGTAATCCGGATTGCAGCCGGAATAGACGCCGAGATAAAGCTGGCGATAGAGGTCGAGGCAGCGGCCGAGACGGGCGTCGTTGATGGCGGCGCCGTAGGTCCTGGGCGTCAGGCCGGATTTGGCCAGCAGTTTCAGATCGTTACGCGCGTCGGTGCGTGGCGCCCAGTCACGGGCCAGGTCGTCGACGATCCACACCACGCGGAACGGCCAGACGGTTCCGGGCGGCGGTTCGGTCAGAGAGCGGATGATGATCGCTTTGCCGGGATAGAGGCGGGCCAGGTCTTCGGTGTGGGCCAGCAGGATCGGCAGGCGGCCATGGTAGAGGCTGGTGGTCAATAGGCGGTGTTCGGGCCAGACGGCGTCATCGACACGCGTCAGGTGGGCGAAGGCCTCAAGACAGTGGCTCAAGGCGAGCACGGCCCACAGCGGGGGGCCGGACATGGCACGGCGGGCCTCCTGACGCGCCATGGGCCCGATGGCGGTGCGAAGCGAGGTCAGCCAGCAGCGGTTGGGGGCCTCGGGAACGGCGACGATGAAGGTTTCGCTGCCAAGGGTGATCTGATCGAAACGGACGCGGGCATTGTTCAACATGTCAGGTCGCGATTGCATTCGATGTCGGCGGTGAGAAAGTTGGACAGGCTTTGCCCGGCCAGGGCGGCGCGAAGGATCAGGACGGCCGCGCCGGTATAGGCGCGAGAGCCGGTGCCAGCGAAAACGTCGCGGGTGCGCGCCATGTCGCGGCGCCATTGGCCAAGGCGACCTTCGTGGACGGCACGCGGCCAGCCCGACAGGATCATGGCCGGGCCGATGCAGGCGGCGCGGCCATCGGTCAGGAGGGTGTCGCCGTCATCGACCAGGAAGGCGGCCGCCAGACGCTCCGGATCGTGGGCCAGCAGGTGCAGGCCGCTGGTGGCGCGGGGATTGCACTCGATCAGCCACAGGTGGCCATCAGGGTCGAGACGCAGATCGCAGGCGATTTGCCCTGTCAGATCAAGGGACTGTGTCAGCATGGCGGCAATAATAATCAACTGTTGATCAAGATTTTCCTCGACTGGATCGATATAATAGCTGGCGCCGCCGGAGGTTCGCCATGCCGAGCGGTATGCCGAAAAGGCGCGGATTTGCCCCTTTCGGGCGACGGCATGAAAACAGATGTCCTCCCCCGGGACCAAGGTCTGCTGAAGCCACGGATTGGCGGGGTCGTGAGGCAGTTTGGGAGCCTTGGGGGCAATCAGGACGCGGCTGCCGAAACGGGAATATTCGGGCTTGAATACCGACCGATCTGTATTTTTTATTTGACTATCGCTTTGTAATCTTTGTGTTTTGGGTGCGGACAGGCCGAGCGACTGCGCCATTTCGACGAAGACGAACTTGGAATGCAGGCGCATCAGGGTGGCGAGGTCGGGGGCGAACACCGGCCAGCCCTGCGGGCCGGCCAGGCGAGCCCAATAGAAGATGTCCTCGCACAAGGGGATGATCAGGTCTGGCGCGAGGCGGGTTACCAGAGCTTCGGCGTCGCGGGCAAAGGCGTCGGGACGAAGACGCGGCGCGGCGACAGCCGTGAAGCTGTCCAGGTCCCCTTTCATCACCGCGACCGGCCAGGTGTCGGCGCCGTGGACGGCGTGTCCGCAGGCACGGAAGGCCCGGGCCAGATCGAGCGCGACGGGCGCGCGGGTGCCGGTGAGCAGAATCTTCATGCCGCCCCCCAGCGGACATGGCGGCGCTTGGGAAAGTCCAGAGCCGGGTCGTAAGGCTGACGCGTCACCGGCCGGCCGAACGTCGACAGGGCCTGGGCGATGGCGGGTGCATCGGTGTCGCTGGCGCAGGCAAACCGGATGCCGCCCGGGTGGCCGGTGGCGAACCATGAATGTCCGGCAAGTTCCTGCGAAGTCACGATTTTTTCCACGTCCCCCGGAAATACCGAACGGTCGGTCCAACGCCAGACATCGCTTGCCCGCCCCTCGACGGGATGAATGGCTTGCAGAGGCGATCCGCAGAGACAGATCGTGGGGAGCAGGATATCATCGAGACGCAGGCGGACGACCAGCTGGGTCCGGCGCAGTAGGTCGGTGACGATTGGCCGGAAGCGGCCGCCGCCCAGGTCTTCGCGCCCGAAGATCAGGCCGTCTTCGTTGAGGTGCAGGGTGCCCAGATGGCAGGGCGCGCCGAGGAAGCCCTCGGTCGCCTGGTAGATCGGATCGGGCCGCCGGCCCAGCCGTTCGGTGACAAAGGCGCGTTCGGCATCATTAAGCGTCTCGGCGCCGTAATAGAGATGGCGCAAAGACTTGAAGCGGTGTTGGGCCGACGCCAGGGCTAGCAGGACCTGCGGCGGGGCGATCAGCGCCTGGGGGTCGAAGGCGGCGATGGCTGCGTCGCGGCCAGGATCGGCCAAGCCGAAGAAGCGCACGCCCTGGCTTTCGTAGAGGCGGCTTGAGGCGCGCAGGCAGACCGCGATGCGGGTGAGCCCGATCAGTTGCCAAGGCTTGAGCAACCGGGCCAGGATACGGCCAGTGTAGACGGCGCGTTCCCTGGGCGAGGTGACGAACAGGCCGGGCCGGCCGCCAGAGGTACCTGTGGAAAAGCCGGCTTCGAGGCCGGGTGGCAGGCGGCCGCCTTCGGCGTCGGCCAGGGTCAGGCCGCGCGTGCTGAAATCGTCGAAGCGGCGGCGAAAGTCGGCGATGTCGGTCACCGGAATGTCGGCAAGATCGGCCGACGCATAGGGTTTCAGTGCCGGGCAATGGTTGAACTGGCGGCGCAGCCCACGCCACAGCCGCCCCTGCCGCCGTTCGATATCCAGCCGGGTGCGCGGCCCGAACAGCACATCGGCATAGGCAGCGAGATCAACGGCCATGGCCCACCCATGTGCGCGCCGTGACCGGGCAATGCGACGGGATGATCTCGACCTTGCCGACCAGGGCTTTCAGGTGGCTTAGGGTGCGGCGATAGATGGCGGTGTCGCCGAGCAGGGCGGTGGTGATCGCCGGCGGCGGCGCGTCCTCGGTGATGGCGGCCAGCGACCAGGCGGCGTCGCCGATGAACAGGACGCCCGGCAGCCACAGGCCCCAGTGGCCGGGGCAATGGCCGGGCAGTTCGACCGCCACCAGGCTGCCGTCGCCGTAAAGGTCCGCGCCGGCGGTGAACGGCGCCATTTCCGGCGGCAGGGCGGCGCACGGCAAGTCCTCGTAAAAGGTGGCCGCGATGTCCTCGGGCACCAGGGCGCTGAGCAGACCCTGGCGGACGCGGGCAAAACGGCCGCCGGCGCGCAGGCGTTCAAGGCCTTGTCGGGCGCAGAAGACGCGCGCCCGCGGGAAGGCAGCCAGACCGGCGACGTGATCGCCGTGGAAGTGCGACACGACGACGGCGCGGATGTCGGCGGGCTGCAGGTTGAAGCCCTTCAGCTGGGTTTCGAGGCTGTCCTCGGGGCCATACTGCACCGGCGTCGCCCAGCGATAGAAGCGTTCGGGAAAGTCTTCGGTGGCGGCGAAGAAGCGCGGGTGATAGCCGGTGTCGAACAGGATCGGGCCGTGATCGGGATGCAGGATCAGGCCGACCAGGGCCGGGAAGCTGACGGCGCAGAGATGGCCGCCGCGCCTGGCCATGAACTCAGGATGGCGGCAGGCGCCGACCTGCAGGACATGCCACTCAGTCATCATGGCGGCTCCTGGCGACGGCGAGCGCGGTGGCGAAGGGGTCGAACTGCGGTTGGTAGCCGAGTGTCTCGCGTGCCTTTGTCAGGTCGAAAGTCTGGGAAAAGGCCAGGGTTGTCAGGGTGTAAGGCGTCAGGATCGGCTCGGGCCGGCCGGGCAGGACGCGGCAGACAGCCTCGGCGGCAGTGGCGAAGGCGGCCACGGCGGCATAAGGAACGGGCACGAAGCGGATGGGGATGCCGAGCGCCTCGGCCAGGGTCGAAACCATGTCGCGGATGGCCATCGACCGGCCACCGGCAATGTTGATGACCTCGCCGCCCAGGGTCTGCGCCCGTTCGAGCGCCAGGACCAGGGCCGCGGCGGCATCGCGGGCATCGGTCAGTTCGATGCGCGCCTGTCCTCCGCGCACCAGGGGGAAGCGTCCGCGCCTGACCAGGCGCAGGACGCGCGGCAAAAGGACCGTGTCATCCGGACCGACAATGGCGCGTGGACGGATGGCGACACAGGCCATGGCGGCATCGGAGGCGGCCAGGACGGCGCGCTCGGCCTCACCCTTGGTGGCGGCATAGGCGTTCATCGGGCGCGGATTGACGGGGTCGCTTTCGCGCAGGTTCACCTGGTCGGCGGCGCGAGCATAGACCGAGGGTGAGGACACGAAGACGAAGCGCCCGACGCCGGCGACACGGGCTGCCGCCAGCAGGTGACGCGTCACGTCAACATTGATTCGACGAAAGTCGGCATACGGTCCCCACGGGCTGGACAGGGCGGCGGCGTGGATGACACCGTCCATGCCGGCGACCAAATCGGGCAAGGCGGCCATGTCGTTGAGATCGGCGGGCACGAACTCCGCGCCCATGGCCGCCAGGCGTCCGGTGAGGTCGCGGCGGCGGCCGGTGGCGCGCACGGCATAGCCTTGCGCCGCCAGGGCGGCCACCACGGCCAAGCCCAGACCGCCGGTCGCGCCGGTGACCAGGACGCGCCTCACAACCGCAGCACCATGGCGCCCATGCTGACCCCCGCCGAGGTGCCGAGCAGCAAGACGTGACTGCCGGGCGCCAGACGCCCCTCCCCTTGCGCGGCATGGAGCGCGCTGGGCAGGGAGGCGGCGATCTGGTTGCCGTGGTCGGCGAAGATGTCGACCACACGCTCGGGCCGGTCCTTGATCAGGTGGCGGACATATTCGAGACCGGGCTGGCTGGCCTGGTGGCCAACGATGGTGTCGACGGCGGCCAGATCGAGACCGGCGTCGGCCAGGGTGTCGTCGATCAGTTTCGGCAGATGGCGGCCGGCGGCCTTGAAGATTCCAAAGGCGTCCATGTGGAAGCACGCGCCCTCGGCCAGGACGTCGAGGCCGTCCTCGATGCGGATGCGCGTACCGCCCGAACGCAGGTAGGCCAGATCCTTGCCGCTGCCGAGGGTGACGAAGCGTGCCGAAAGAATGGCAGGGCCGTCGTCGGGTCCCGCCTCGACGCAGGCGGCGGCCGCACCGTCGCCGAAGATGGCCGACATTTCGGGATGGCGATAGTCGAGGCCGGCCGAGGCAATGTCGCTGGCAAAGACCAGGGCGCGCTTCCAGCGTCCGGCGCGGAAACCGAGACTGACGATATCGAGCGCGGCAAGGAACGACAGGCAGGTCATGTTGACATCGAAGCAGGGAATGCCGGACTTCGCCAGGCCCAGTTCGTGTTGCACCAGGACCGATGTGCCGGGGATCGGCTGCTCCATCACACCGCAGGCGCCGATGATGATGTCGAAGTCTTCGCCCCAACCGGCGACGGCCAGGGCATCGCGGCAGGCGCGGGCGGCCATCACCGAAGTCGTCTCGGCGCGGCTGGCGACGCCGCGTTCGGCAATGCCGAACTTTTCACGTGTCCAGCCCGCCGGCTGTCCGAAGACGACGTCGAGCGCTTCGGATCGCCGCCTTTCTTCCGGGACGTAGGCGCCAAGGCCAGCTAGCCGCAGGCCGATCGGATAGGTCATGGTCTTTTGTCCCGACAGGGCGGCCCCTCACCGGCAGCATAGCGCGAAGTGTGCGGATTCAAAATGAACGTTGTTCAAAAGTTTGTCAACACGTACGCGACAAAAACGGAAAAGGCCGCCCCGCGAACGGGACGGCCCTTGTCCATGGACCCGAGGCGCTTTCTGCGCCGTGGCCGCCCTTACCAGATGATGTGGTTCATCAGATCGGTCGTCAGGGTCACGTTCTGGATGGTGACGATGTTCTGCCCGCCCAGATTGATCGTAACGTCGGCGCCGTCCTGGAAGACGAACGACGGGTTGGCCGTGCCGTGGGTGATCGAGCTGACATCGATGCGATCGTTCTGAGCGGTCGAGAAGTCGGTGATGTAGGTATGGCCCGCCTGCTCGGTAAAGGTGTCGGCGCCAAGACCGCCGGTGAGGATGTCGTGGCCGCCCTTGCCGTTCAGGTTGTTGTTGCCCGAGTTACCGACGATGACGTTGTCGAGCGAGTTGCCGAAGCCGAAGTTGTTGGCGGTTCCGGTCAAGGTCAGGTTTTCAACGAAGTTGCCCAGCACGTACGAGATCGAACTCATGACCGTGTCGTTGCCGCCGTCATCGACGCCCGCGACGGTGGTTTCGGTAACGTGGTCGTCACTGGTGTTGACGATGTATGTATCGCTGCCGGCGCCGCCATAGAGATAGTTGACGCCGCCGCCGCCGTTCAGCGTGTCGTTGCCGGCACCGCCCGCCAGGTTGTTGTTACCCGCGTTGCCGATGATGGTATTGTTGAGGCCGTTGCCCGCGCCGTTGATGGTCGCGCTGCCGGTCAGGGTCAGGTTTTCTATGAAACTGCCCAGGGCGTAGGTGACGGACGACATGACCAGGTCGGTACCACCGTCATCCACGCCGCCGGACGTCGATTCAAAGGCGTGATCGCCGGCGGAGTTGATGATGTAGGTATCGTTGCCCGCACCACCGTACAGGCTGTTCGTTCCCGCACCGCCGTTGAGCGTATCGTTGCCGCCAAGTCCGTAAAGGACATTGGTGCCTGCATTGCCGGTGATGACGTTGTCGAGGCTGTTGCCGGTACCGTTGACGTTCCCGGAACCGGTCAGGGTCAGGTTTTCGACAAAGGCGCCCAGTGTGAAGCTGACCGACGACATGACGAGGTCGGTGCCGCCCTGGTCAACCCCGGCCACCGATTCGACGGCCTGATCACCGGCATTGTCAACAATGTAGGTGTCGTTGCCGGCGCCACCGTTCATCGTATCCGCACCGGCCTGGCCGTCGAGCGTGTCGTTGCCGCCCAGTCCGCTGAGCGTGTTGTTGCCGGCATTGCCGGTGATCGTGTTGTCGAGTGTATTGCCCACGCCGACAAGACCGCCCGTGCCGGTCAGGGTCAGGTTTTCCAGGAAGCTGCCCAGGGTGTAGGAAATCGAGGAGATGACGGTATCGGTGCCGCCGTCGTCAACGCCGGAGACGGTTTGTTCGAGGGCATGATCGTTGATCGAATTGATGATGTAGGTATCGTTGCCCGCGCCGCCGTAGAGGTAGTTGACGCCGGCGCCGCCATCGAGCGTGTCATTGCCACCCAGACCCGCCAGGTTGTTGTTGCCGGCATTGCCGGTGATGTGGTTGTCAAGCGCGTTGCCCGAGCCGTTGATGGTCGCGGTGCCTGTCAGGGTCAGGTTTTCGATGAAATTGCCCAGGGCGTAGGTGACGGACGACATGACCAGGTCGGTACCACCGTCATCCACGCCGCCGGACGTCGATTCATAGGCATGATCGCCGGCGGAATTGATGATGTAGGTATCGT
>OUNJ011019837.1_pt1 | contig 23967 bp, 23 predicted proteins | sample 1755361 | NCBI WGS metagenome assembly OUNJ01 (sample SAMEA3914825, study PRJEB12502) | metagenome | biome: forest; material: soil | place: USA | collected 2012-03-12 | depth 0.1 m
CGATCCCGGCCCCACCAGCACGCGCCCCTTCGGGAGCACGCCGAAGCGCTGGCTGTCGGGCAATTCCCGGAAGCCGAACAGCGAGACATAGAACTCAGTCCAGTCGAGCATGCGATCGTTGCCGATGTACTGCACGATGCCGAACCAGTGCATGCCGGCCACCGCGGGTGGCTTCGGGTCGACGGCAGGCGCGCGCGTGAAATCGACGTCGTAGATCGAGAACTCGCGGTGGCGATCCACGAAGTAGATGCGGGTGCCCCCGACGCCGTGAATGGCCGGGATGTTCAGCTCCATGACCTCGACCTGCGTCGGCACGGCCCAGGCACCCAGTTGCAGCGCGCGTCGATACGCCGCCGACGCGTCGCGCACGCGTAGCGCGATGGCGGCGATGGTCGGTGTCTCCGGCGCCGTCGCCTCGCCATCCGCCGCCGCCGCGCTCGCATTGACGACGATGTTCATGTCTCCCTGCCGATACAACAGCACCTCTCGCGAACGATGCCTAGCAATCGGCTTGAAGCCCATCGTCTCCAGCATCTGGCCCAGCGCCTGCGGACGCCGCGTCGCGTATTCGATGAACTCGATGCCGTTGAGGCCGAGCGGATCGGCGGCATCGGGGGAGATCTCACGATCGAGGTTGGGTGTGGTCATGAACGGGCTCCTGCCCAGCGAGGCCGCGGAATCGAAGACATGTGAGGCATCAGTCGCGGCCACTGCGTGCAGGAGGCGCGCCCACGTTGGCCTCCGACTGGAACTCGAGCCGTGCATTGCTCTCGGTGTGCACGCCGACGGTGTCGCCGAATTCGACGAAGCGCGGCAGGTCGGCCGTCCACTGCGGCCAGGGGGTCTCGGGCGTCGCGGGGTTGCCGGTGCGCGCGAATGCCAGCAAGGTGTCGAGCATGCGAGACGACAGCCGTCGGTCGAACGTCGTCCAGTTGCGTGTCGTGCGGTAGAGATTGAACGCGTCCTGCGTCCCGAACCAGTACGGCACGTCCGACGTGTGGTATGCCCCGATGCGACGCGGGTCGTCGAAGAAGGTCGCATCCGGCGCGATCGGGTGCACGCGCGAGAACATGTACAGGTAGTACGGCGCCGAGCCTGTCGCGCGCTGCGCGCGGCCCCATTGCCAATGTCCGAGTTCGGCCTGCGATTCGCGGGCCGAGAGCAGGCCCATTTCATGCGCCTGCGGGTCATCGGCCGCCGGATAGAGCGCGAGAAAGCGCTCGGCCTGCGCACCATAGGCCTTGCGGGCCTCGGCGACGTAGGCGTCCTTGTCGGCCGCCGTTCGAATCGCAGTGAAGCTCTCGTCGCGCGTGAAGCCCGTGACCATCGGCACGTCGTTCTGACGCCCCGCCGCGAAGATCGCCTCCACGGTGTCGGGCAGGAAATAGCGATCCACGGTCGGCCAGACACGCACGTTGCCGGCGCCGCAACCCAGTTGGCAATCCTGCTGCAAGGCAACGATTCGATCGCCCGGGACATTCCGCAGGTCGGCAAGCGACTTGGCACCCAGCGCCTTCTGGATCTCGAGGCCTGTCTTCTCTCCATCCGCGTTCGACAGCAACGCGAGTCGCCGATCGAAGAAGCTCAGGCTCATCGCCACGCCGCGCTGGAAGAGATGCGCCGCGCGCGGACTGGCGGCCAGCGCGGACACGGCGGCCGAGCCCGCCGACTGGCCCGCGATCGTCACATTGTGCGGATCGCCCCCGAAGGCCGCCACGTTGCGCTGGACCCATTCCAGTGCCGCCACCATGTCGAGGAAGCCGTAATCGCCCGACGTGTGATGCGGCGATTCAGCGGCGAGCTCGGGATGCGCCATGAACCCGAGCGCACCGACGCGGTAGTTGAAGTTCACGAAGATCGCGCCCTTGGCCGCCACCTCCTGGCCGCTGTACATGGCCATGCCACTCGAACCGAGCGTGAAGCCGCCGCCGTGGATGAACACGATCACGGGCAACTTCGCGCCGCGCTCGGCCTTCGGCGGTGTCCAGACGTTGAGGAACAGGCAGTCCTCGCTCGTTGGCTCCTCGCCGAAGTAGTGGTTGAGATCCTTGCGACGCAGGACCTGCAGGCATTCCGGCCCGAACCTGTCCGCGTGGAAGGTGCCATTCCAATGCGGGACCGGCTGCGGATCGCGCCACCGGAGTTCGCGCACGGGCGCGGCGGCGTAAGGGATGCCCAGGTAGGCACCCACGCCGCTGACGAGCGCCTTTCCGTCCACATCGCCGCTATCGAGCGTGACCGGCTGCCCCTGCGCGACGGTGTCGGGCTCGTACATGGTTTCGGGGTGCGCGGTGCCTGTCAACAACAACGCGATCAGAGCCCCAACGCACCGCCGCCCAAACCTTTCTCTGCACTTAGTCATATGCTTCGCCATCAATGTACTATACGGTACATTACTTTAGAACGCTTGAATTTGAATGACGGTATACCCGCTTGACAAAGGGCAGGAATGAGGATCACCTAAAGCCTCGCGTAGGAGTGCAATCGCTGAACACCCCCGGGCTTTCAAGAATATCTTGCAGCCTTGTCACGGTAGAATGTACCATCTAGTTCAATACAGGCAATGCGACTGATGAGCTAACACACGTAGCCGTCGCACCATGGGGACATGAAATGAATGCTTTCTATCTGCCGGGCTCGGCGAGACATGCCGTCGAGCTGGCGCGGGGCCTGACCGCGGCCTGGCTTGCAGCCCTGTTCTCGGTTCTGGCGCTGGCTCAGCCGATCACCGCGCGGGCGGCCACCCTGTCCGTGGTGCCTCCGGCGGTCTCATGTTCTGCCTTGCTGGGCATCGACTTCACCCACACCCCCGATGCGCCCTTCAGAGTCGATACCGCTGTCGACGTGCCGTCGAGCGCGGATGCGCCAAAGCCCTTCTGCAAGGTCACGGGCTACGCATCCCCGCAGGTGCGGTTCGAGGTCCATCTTCCGTCGACCGGTTGGACGCAGCGCTTCGCCATGACCGGATGCGGGGGCTACTGCGGGGCCGTCAACATGACCCCGCACCTGGCCGAGGCGTTCGGCTGCCTGCGGTTCGACTCCGGCGAAATGGTGACCGCCTCGCACGATGCGGGCCACTCGCGCAGCAATGCCATCGGGTCGCCCAACACGCCCAATGCGGTCGCCGACGGGCTGTGGGCCCTAGGTAACCCCGCTGCGTTGGTCGACTTCGCCTACAAGGGCGTGCACAAGGCGACGGTGGCCACCAAGGCGCTGATTGCCGCGTACTACGGACAGTCCCCCCGCTTCTCTTACTACATCGGTTGTTCGGATGGTGGCCGGCAGGGGCTGCAGACGGCGCAACGCTTCCCGACGGACTTCGACGGAATCCTCGCCGGCGCGACGACGCTCGACGTCGCCGAGACCAACACCTTCTTCCACGGGTGGAACGTGCGCAGGAACGCTGCTTCCGTCGTCCCGGGAACCGACCCGGCGCAGTACCTGCCCATCCTGACGGCCGAGAAGATTCCCGCGTTGCACGCAGCGGTCATGCGCGCATGCGCAGACCTCGGGAAAGGCGCTGACGCGATGATCCAGGATCCGCGGGCCTGCAAGTTCGATGCTCGCCAGTTGGTGTGCCGCGGCGCCGACAACCCGGACTGCCTCACGCCCGATCAGGCCCGTGTCGTCAACGACCTCTGGCAAGGTCCCGTGGACGAGACGGGCGCGCATATGACGGCCGGGGGCATGCCGCGCGGGTCGGAGCCGGGATGGATCCGTTCGATGGTGACGCCTGCGGGCGTGGCACTGAACCTGCATACCTCCGGCGACTACCTGTTCGCCTGGGATTGGCCGCACTACATGGCGCAACTGGGCGATCCCCTGGACATCGACGTCCGCACCTTCGAGTTCACCCGCGCGGAGTTCGACCAGCTCACCCGCTACTCCCAACTCTTCACTGCAGACAACCCGGACCTGCGACCCTTCGCGGCGCGGGGCGGCAAGCTGCTGATGTGGCATGGGTGGGCAGATACCGGGTCGACCCCGTTTCACTCCCTCAACTACTACGACGCCGTGCGCAGGTTCATGGGCCAGTCCGCCGCGGACAAGGCTCTCACGCTCTACATGATCCCTGGCGTGTACCACTGCAACTTCGGGCCGCAACTCACGCGCGAGAACTTCCTGAACGAACTGATGGCCTGGGTGGAGGACGGCACGCACCCGGGACGCGTCGACGTGAGCTACTTCGCACCTGGCAAGCTCGACGCCGCGGCAGCGATCACGCGTCCGGTCTTTCCGTACCCGCAGGTCGCGCGCTACGACGGGCACGGGGATTCCAGTGCGTCACAGAGCTTTGTCGAGGCCGCGCGCCCGAAAGATCAAGTCTTTCCTGACAGATTCGAATGGCTCGGTTTGCGCAACTACGCAACGGGCAAGCAGTTGTGGTGTGATCAAAGGCAAGGCGCCATGACATGCGCAACTCGCCTCCCATGGTGAGCTTGCCCAGGCCGATGCGGCTCAGATGCCCTGGGCGCGACACGACGATGTCGCGGAACAGGCTGCCAATGACGCCCTACGGCAGGTTGCAGGCCTCAATCAGGTTGTGCAGCGCGAGCCGGCCCAGGCCCGGTACCCAAGGCGATCGATCGAGGCTTCAATGCCACCGCTGGTCGCTGCTCTCATGCGGTCGGTGGCCTGGGGCTATGCGCCTGATCCCAAAGGCACTCCGCCCCTGCTGACGTCAAGCAAGCTTGACCTGGTCCTAAGTGCAGGAGCCCGGCGCCGTCGACTGACGACTTCGCTCGCCGCGTTGGAACCCGCGGATCCCATCCCCCGGCCTTCGTAGGAATCAACTCGACAGTGTCGCGGCACCGCAACTGGGTCATGGACAACGAGAAGTGCGAGGCCATCGGCCCGCGCGGCGAGTCCTGCCTCATTTTGAAGTGGCAGCGCCCGCCGCCTGACGGAACGACCGTCGAGGCATTCAGTCTGGCCACGGGCGACAGGCTTCGACCGACCGATGCACCTGACGAGTTCACGACAATCAATGGCCCTCGCGTATTCCGCCTTCGCATTCAGAACTGAAGCGCTGCATCCTCGAGCACGATCGGCGCACCTCGCGGAATATGGAACTACCAGGATGAAGGAGAGGCTTCGCGGACGCGACGCCAATCACCACACGATGTCCAGAGCGCCAGCCCAGCTTTCAAGGCTATCAGTGCCTGCCCAGCAGTTTTTTTGACAGCTTTTGACCAACTTTGCGGCAAAGCGTCATTCGACGCATAGATTGCCGGAGAAAGGAGCGTTGGAAGCCGGCAGATCATCCAGAACGCCCTGCATCTTCTGGATTCGATATGCCGCAAGCTCTTCGTTCGCCTTCCGTCTTCCTCGATGAATCCATCGGGACGCTGAGTCCTGAAGATCGCACCGCCATCACGCTCGCACTCGAGCCGACTCGACCAGCCATCTCCCTTGAGGGTGGCGGCCACGTCGCAGCCGTCATTTCTGCCGGGCTTCGAGCGCTGGTTGATGCCGTGCCCAGCCAGATGGCAGCATTGGCCACGCAGACTGATCGCCTTGATCGAGTTTCAGTCCTGCTGCCCGATTCGGGTCTCGCGAAGCCGTCCGTGCTGCCGTCACGAGCCGATCTGACGCTGTGGGAGGTACTGCGACATGTCGACCTGGCGCGCGCGGACGAGCGCCTTCTTCGCCGCATCGGCGCCGTCTATTTCCAGGCGGCAGTATCGTTTGCCCAGCCGGATCAACCAACGCTACGTTCGATCCTCGGTGTCGTCGAGTCGACCGACACTCAGCGCGCAGCTATGACTTTGGTCGCGATGGAGAACTGCACCCAGGGTGCATGGGCGAGGACGGTCAGCAAACTGACGAAACGCAAGAACAGCCACGTATCAGCGGCCGCCAGCCTTGCCGAACAGCGGATCGAACACCGCTTGGTCGGCGCTCGGTCCTTCACCAATGCGTCCAAAGTCGAGGGATTCGGAGACGATCTCACCGGCGACGAAGTCATTCGATGCGCGGAGTACGTCCGAGCCAGTGCCGAGGGTGGCAACGCGCTGGCCTTCCTGGTCGCGATCGCGCACTGGATCGGTCTGTGGCTCTGGGAGCTCATGGCCATCGAGGTCTTCGGACCGGCGGAGACAGGCCTCGTTCGAATCTCACCGGACTGCACCCATGTGACTTTCAATCTGGCCGGTGTCTTGCACGACCTCGCAAAGCAACGTCACGGCGAGTACAAGGCAAGCTGCACCGTGCTGATCATCGCTCTGCCAAGGTGGATCGCCGATTGGCTCATTGCGATGCGCTTCGTACGACCCGACTCTCGTACGCTCGCTGAACTGACCCAGTTTCGCCTTCCGAGAACTCAGTCTCGGATTCCTGGCGTACCGGAAGCCCATGCCAGGCGCCTCACTGTACGCCGCTTCGTCGATGCCCGTTCGGCACCTGTTATCGACAAGGTGCATCAACAGGTCGTCGCGGTCGCTTTCGTTGATCCTGCGCGCGCGGAGAAGGCCTCATTTCACTACCATGCCATTCCTCAGCTCGAAGCCAGCGCGGCGCATCAACTGCGTGCCGATATCATCAAATGGGGCCCTCTTTGCGAAGTCACGCAGCCGGTCGGCGCGCACGTTGGATCCTGCAACACGCCCCTTCTGTCAGCGGTCGCAACACTCGTGGAGCATCGGCGTCGCGCAATGCAGGACGCTCCTCACGGCCCCAATGCTGGCTGGAATCTCCTGAGAGCCTTTCACAATCGATTCGTGCGTTATGTGCTCCTGATGTGCACCCTGGCATGGCTGCTGCGCGGGTGCAAGGAGCACACGCTGCCGGCTTCGCTGGCGCGTCTCTTCAGGGCGATGAACTTCCGAGACAAGGCTGTCCCAACGGCGCAGTGCGCGCCCGCCCCGATCGTCTGCGGATCGCTCATGCGCCTTCAGATGCAGTATCTCGCCATGCACGCTCGGTCGATGGCCCGTCGGATCACTCGCCTCGCCAAAGCCTGTCTGGAACTCGCCCCGCTGGCGGACAAGTTTCTGCGCCTGGCCGAAGGCGACCCGGACATGGCCCTGCTCCAAGTGATCGAAGGGGCCTTGCTGCGGCCGGCGGGCGCTCAGGACCTGGGCTCCGACCTGGACATATCGTGGGCCGCCGACGCGCTGCGCCACTTCGGCACCGATGGGCAACGCGAATTGGGCACACCGGCCGAGATGATCGAATTGATGCTAAGGCACGCCGGCAACGGATTCGAACTTTTCTCGTCTGCCTGCGGAGTCTCGATGCATGAGTGGGCCATCGACGCGGGCAACGCACAGGACCGGCTGCTCAGGTCGCTGAACGCCCATCCGCTGCCGGGACTTTCATCCAAGAGCTCAGTGGAGCGTGCATGACCCGGAGAATTCGGCAAGCTACGATTCGCGCGATTACGGGGCGATCCGGGCGAATCAGGCTCAATCCGGCCTCAGTCAACGAGGAGTTTCGGCAGATCTTCGCCAGCCTCGGGCGCACTTTTCTGAGCTATCCGGGGCACTGGCAGCAGCGGGAACCAGCGCTGGCTATCGCTGGACTCGTGACCGAAGGAATCGCGCTCGTAGACGAAGCCATCGCCTTTGCCAGGGCGTGCTCTGACGCTGTCGTGGTCGGAGACAAAGTCTACGTCGCCTTCACGGGCATGTTCGATCGCCCACGCTGTGTGCAACTGTCAAACATCTCGATTCGACTACTGCAGCGGCAGTTTCCGGACTCTCCCAGCATCGACACGCACAGGGCGCTGGAAAACTGGGTTCTTACCCACACGACCGCATTGCCGAAGCCGGTGGCGGCCCTGTGCCTCCCGCCTCTCGAACTCCTGGAGCTATCGGCCGAGGCTCACTGGCTCGAATTCCTGCCGGCGTCCCTCTTCGCAGATGCGATCACGGAGATGTCCATCGTGCCCCTGCCGATCTCTGCGTTGGCCAGGTTGGCCACGCGAGCCCCCTTGCAACGCAGTGTGGGTGACGCCGACGCCGAGGAGGACGTGCAAGTGCGCGCGGCCATGCTGCTCGAGATGTGCAACACACACGCGCAGACCAGCGTCGCGGACCAGGTTCGATCCATCCTGAATCGACCTCAGGAAGGGGGCAAGGGGACGCATCGCCGCAAGCAGCTTTCCGACCTGTCGATGATCGTAGACGCCACCGAAGACGATGCGCTCGGATTGCTATTCGCATTCTTCGGTTCTGGCTTGCTGACACTAGGAACTGTGCAAAAAGGGATGCCAAGCGAATCCATCAAACGCCGCTACTTCGCCGCTATCGAAGACGCGATGCTGGCCAACCCAGAACTGGCGGGCAAGCTTCACCTGATGGACCGTGAAGGCCGCGGAGAGCAATATTTGAAATGGATCCAGGCCGCCAAAGCCCGGAAGGATGCCAGCGCGGCTCTCAGCGCCCTCGATATGTACCTCGTCGTGCACTTCGATGTCGAGCCCGCGCGTGTTCAGAGCGGAATTTGGGAGAACCCGGGCTTGGCCTCGCCAGGCATTCTCTGGGAGCACGAGCAGGCTGGCATCTCCGCCGCGATCGATAGCTGTGCGCGGACGCCGGCAATCGCAGAGGTTGCCAAGTGCCTCGCCGAACTGGGTCAGCACAAATCCTTCCGTCCGAGCGACGTGATGTTTTGCATTCTTGGCGATGCACATGTCTACGACGAAGATCACCTGGTACTCGATGTGCGCAAGCACCGTGGCTTCCCGGGACAGAAGACGGAAGCTGCAGCGCATCCCCTCGAATTCAGGAACGCCAAGAACGAAATCCCGCATCTAAGCAGCTTCGTGGCTGAGTGCGCGGGCCGAGGCAAGGGTTGGAGTGAACCGCTCTGGGGAAAGACGCCGGAGGAAGCTCGACGAACGTTTCGGGATGCCTGGGCACTTCTGAATCAGCTCGCCAAGGCGTACACGGGGGACCCGAAGGCCAGCATCTACTGGTATCGGCACACCTGGTTCTCCCTTCAGCTTGAGGCGGCGCTCAAGCCACACGGCACGGCTCTCGACCATCGCTTGCTTGCCCGGATCGCCAACGAAGGTGGACACAAGGACGTCACGACCTCCTTGACGTGGTATTTCCATCTGCCGATGGCACCGGTACGGGCTCATGCGGATCGCGCTCTCGAGAGCCTGCTCACGCCAACCTCGGCGACGGCGTGGGGTAGCCTGACCCGCGATGCCATCTATCACCGGGTATCTCGCGCCAATGCTTCAGGCGCAACGCCAATCGTCGATTCGATGCGAGACGGCCTGCAACTGGTCGGCCTCATGGACGTTGAAGCGATATTTTCCTGTCAACCGTTGACGGAAGTCCCCCTTGGTCGTGCACCCGTCAAGTTCAGCGACGTGTTGAGTGCCGTCGCGTTCCTCGATGCTCATCGGGATTGGTGGAATGCACCCGATGCTCGCGGACCGATGAACCAGTTCGAATTCCGAGTCGCGAGCGAACGCAAGATGCTGCTCGCTCAATACACGTCACCTGTGACCGAAGCCAACCTTGCGCAAGAGAAGCTCGGCCCGCTACGCAAGTACCTTCGCGATCACGGGACTGGACGTTCCGTCCGTGCGGCGTGCGACGAGTGGGCGCGCGGCGAGTTCGAGGGCTATGTGGACGTGGAGCGTCACGAGTCGCTCCTTGTGTGGCTCGATCTCCTGAAGGCATCCGGAACTCATGTTTCCAGAATTGTCGTGCGAATGGTCGAACCCAGCGACTCGGAGGTGGTCGCCATGTCCGATCGTGTCGCTGCAGCGACTGGCATGACACCGCGCATTGAACGCGTTCCCGGCGGGTACAGCAGCAGACCGAAGGCATACCTGCTACTCAGCAGCAAGGACGTCACCTTCGGTAAGTCGGCTGCCAGCGGTGACGTGAACATGAATGGCTTCAACGGGCTGATGACCGCCGCCCGGATTCGGCTGCGCTTGCTGGAACCAACCAATGCCTCAACGGGAGAAGAACATGGCGATGCCTGAAAAGCGACTGTTTTCCGTGAACATCGGCAAGCTCGATGCGGAGGGCATTCCCGACCCCCGGCTTCGGGCACGCACAGACCAGGCTGCGATGGCCGTCTTCAAGCTAATGACGGCAGCCGGTCTGAGCGGTCACCTGACAATGGTGCACGCCGTCATCGACGTACTCTGGGTCCTCCACGTCGACGTGGACATCGCGCTTCACGAGGCTCTGCAACTGTTCGAGCAGGCAAGTCCGGATCCTGTTGTACCGGAGCAGGCCGCGCACCGCATAACGGACAACGCGGCGTCCGAGATCCGGAAGTTCATGCAAGCCCAGCAACCCGCCAACCTGATCGCCGTAGAACAGGCCGCGCTGCGCGTTCAATCAAAAGCGAACCCGGACAACCCGGTGATCTCGACCTTGCGCCAGGAGCCTGGTCAGAAAATGATGCTGACGACCCGCGGCGGGGCGCTCACGTTGTCGCTGCAGGCCATCACCGGTGAGCGACTCGCCGACGATCCGATCCCCGTCACCTGCCGAATCGACAAGCTCGGTGCTGAAAGTGCGATCCTCAAGCTCCCGAAGGGAGAGCGGCAGGATCTGCCGAGTTCAGTAGGCAGGGATCCAACGCTGGTGATTCCGGCGTCGCTGGCGGGCAAGGAAGTTCTCGACGCCATGTTTGCCCGCTATGTCTCGTCCAAGGAATTTGTCACCCTACAGGTTCGCGAGGTCATCGATCGCATGAGTGGCGAAGCGCGGCGGCTGCAGCTTGAGGCGTGGCCGAAGTGACCTACCCAGCAGATCCGGGATGCGTGCATGATGGAGGCTGCCGCTGGGTTGCTGCGGCCGGCGAACCGCGGAACGGTCGCGATTCGATGCCGATCGTGCGAAGGTCGTTTCGGCTCTCAAACGCCGATCTGACACCTCGCCAGCATGGGCAAATTCGGGTTGTCCGGCATGTCAGATTCGAGACCCTGTTGAGCTGCTTTGCCGCCTCTGCACGTCATTTTCGGCTCAAAGAGCTTGAAAAAAATCATTGGAGATCCAGCAGTTTTTTCGGGTTCGCAATGCGCTCATCTCCACCAACAAAATCAAGGGCTTGGCTTCTGCCAGGCCCTTTCCATTTGGGCTACGTGGGCTACAAATGGGCTACAAATGGGCTACAGGTAGCCTTTGTAGCCCAATGACCTTTGTACTACCTCGGCACGCGCCTCTGTAGCCCTTGCGCTTGCGCTTTCGCCCTGCAGGATGTTTCGAGTGGACGTTCTCGCCTGCAGCGAACTCAGTTTTCGAGCAAGTGTTCAACGACGGCGGCCTGGCCTTCAGCGCTAAGCGCATTGACGATCGAGAGCCGCACACCCATAGCCTTGCTGACGTTCGCAGCCTGTTCAAGTTCGGCCGCCTGCAACAGCGCCAAGTAGGATTCCTCCGGCGCCGAAGCATCGCGAGCCTTGAGGCGTCCAGCTACAGCACTCGGAGCATCCAGAAGACACACAAGTGAAGATACTCGCAGGGCAGCGAAAACATTGGCGGCGACGCGCTCGGTTGTTCCGTCCGGCTTGCCGAGGGCAAAGTGCCCGTCGATCAAGATGGCCTGAGCTGTGCAGGAGTTCATGACTTCCCGGAATCTAGCCACCAGGACGGCCTGATTCGCGGAGACGTCTTGAACCAACTTCTGGCCCGGCGTATCTGAGTTTCGGCTCGGATCTCGAATGAGGCTGCTTGCCTTGACGTGGAGCACGTTGCTCTTGGCAGCAATCCGCGCGCACAGCGTGCTCTTGCCGACGCCATGGATGCCGCCCACGAACACAATCTTCACGCGGAGCGCTCCATCCACTGACTGAGGAGCTTCGCCTCAGGTTCAGTCAAGAAACGGAAGGATTGCGGCGCGTGGAAAGCTGAACGGAAGACCTCCGTCGGGCTTGCACCCTCACCCAGCGATACGCGCCGGCCCAGGGACAAGGCAACGCCTTCGGCCTTTCCGCGGAGGTAGTCGAACAGCGCCTGCCGCGTCAGTCCTGGCCCCGACTGTGATGTCCTGGTCCACAGCTGTGTCTTGGTGCCTCGGATCGCCTCGGCGACCTCGATGACAGCGGCAAGTCGCTTCTCGGGCGCGGTGGAGTACACCACCAGCGTTCGAACGTCGCGACGCGTCCACGCTCGCCGAAACTCAAAGTTCTTCTCTCCAGACAGGATCTTGGCCACGTGTCCGGGGTGAATCGAGATCAGGGCAACATCACCCGCCAAGTGAAACGAGGGTTTGGAAGTTCTCATGGGAAAGTTTCGAGATGCTCTGGGGGGCTCCCCTGAGCACTCCATTCGCTTTCAGTTCGGCAAGACGAGGCGGCCGCCGAAAATGGCGGACGAGTCGGAACAAGATGACCTTCGTTGGCTTCTTGGCCATGTCGTCGATCTCCTCCTGGGAGTAGACCGTTCGCCGCTTGACCCGAGCAACGATCGACTCCGAATCAGTCAGAGTTTCGCAGCTCTCGACGACTCCAAAAGTAGTGATCGCCTGCTCGTCGGCTGAGCGGTAGAACAAGACGATGTCGCCAGAGAGGATCTGCTTGGTGTTCGCATAGCAAAGATATGCCATCTTGATCGCGTTTCCAGCCTGGTTCTCCGTGCGAAAGAGCTGGGTCTGACTCCCCGCCGAGCCCACGTAGTCCGGAAACAGGATGTCGTGGTAGCCCGGCTGGATCGGGATGACGAACTTACCAATTTCCCGGTCGGTGCGGAAGTGCGGGAAGAAGGCTTTCAGGTACTCAAAGGGCGGACGATTGTCCACCGGCGGCTGCTCTGGATGCCGTTTGAGGTAGACAGCGTCGCCGCTATCGTTCCCGGGATGGAAACCCACATGTTCGAACCCAAACTCTTGGAGCAGCTTGAACAGGAAGTAGTGCTGCTCCTCATCCCCATGGATGAAGATGTTCTCGAGACGGTTCTTCGTGGCGTACTGAAACGCCGCCTTGAGAAACAGCTCCCCGACCTTGCGGCCTCTACTGGTGTCGCCAACCTTGAACGTGGCTAATTTCAGCGCCGCACCTTCGAGCCGCCTTCCCTCGGCGATGAGCTCGTTGTCTTGCCTGGCAAAGATGCAGATCCCGCCAAGCTCACCCGGCCGGTGCCAATGAACCCAAGCTCGCCTGCCCTCTTCTGCCTTGGATTCAAACCAGGTGTCGAACGGTTTGTAGGCAAGTCGCAGACTATCGAAGAAGGGGCTGGAAAGCTGCGGCGTCAGCTGGTAGAGCGGCACTTCCTCGATGTTCGGGAGCGCAACGCTGACACTCTCATGCAGGCGAAGTAGCTGGTCCTCGGCCGTCTGGATGGTGTAGACCTTCTCGACAAGGCCGAGTGCCTTGGCCTTGTCGTGGATGCCACGGTCTTCGGTGACCAGCGCTGCGGCCGCATGCAACGACAGCGCGTACAGAATCTCGTTGTCGACGGCGTCATTGCGCTTGGTCGTCGGGGTATTCCACGGGCACACCGGCCGGTGATCGAGCCTCGTGTACTGCTTCAAGCGCTGAAGAGTGTTCAGCCGTCGGGCCTCGTCGCGATCCTCCGCGATGTCTTCTTCGGAGGCCGGGTGATAGATCAGCGGGTGACCATGCTCGTTGGCAAGCCGTACGAAGTTTGCCAAGTTCTCCCGAAGTGGCAGCGCTGAATCCTCCAGCGGAATGAGGATGTTCGTATCCAGCAGAAATCGCATACGGCGGCGACCAAGCTCCAAAAGTCCGACACCCGCTCACTGGCGGCACAGTCAGCTTGGTCACTATAGACCACGCGCTTGAATGACTGGTCAGTTCTTAGGCGGTGCAATGATGGATCTCTTGGTCGGCCACGGTGGTAGTAGCGTCTGTCGGCCTGCGATCGACGCACCCGAGAGCTGGGGCGACTCAGTCACGCTCTCCATGCGCCTAGGCAGATAACCGAGGTCGTCCCAGCGGTCGTCGTGGGGATAGATCACAACCGTCATCGGCTGCAACCCGCGTTGAGCCTCATCGCGACTGTGTGCGAACCGTACCTTGAACTGAGATGCCTGCGAATCCATTGGTCGATTGGATGCAAAGGGTTCGTAGTGGCCTATAGGGATAGGCACTTATGGGCCAGCCACTTGCGTCGCAGACGCGAGTGCGTGCGCGCGTGCGAAGTCAGACTGTGATGTCCTACTTGCGGACAGCCACCTGAATTGACGCCAGTACGGCCAGGGACTCACTCTTCGTCTGGCACGTATTCCAGCAGGTCTCCAATCTGGCAGTCAAAGTACGAGCAGAGCACGTTCAATGCGTCCGCGTCGAACCGCTCGACCGTCTCCTGATACAGACGTGTGACCGTCCCCCGATTGAGGCCCGTGTCACGGACAACATCGGCAATCTTGAGCTTGTGCTCGCCCATCAGACGGGAGAGGTGGCAGCGAATCATGTAGCTTCAGAGGATCAAATTGGTCTTCTGCAGATCAATTTGACTTGCAGTAGATCTACAAAGGAGCATAATGACCTCCAGGAGATCATTTCACCCTGCAGCGGGTCGAGGTGGTCAGTGTACGACCTTCCTGGAGTCATCCCGTGGACACCTCTGGACAGATCACCTATTTGACCGCGCACGAGCTTTCGCAGCGGATCAAGTACAAGCCCAACGTCATCAACAACCAATTGAAGGATTCCGTCCTGATCGAAGGCAAGCACTACGTGCGTGCCTTCGGTCGCCGCAAGATCCTCTACGTCTGGGAAGCCGTGCAGGCGGAACTGATGGCCGGCGCCAGCCAGGCTGCCGAACGCTCGGCGATGCCGGCCTGAGGTTCATATGGCCTCCATCCGCCAGCATCGCGGCAAATTGCTGCTCGACTACCGTCTCGCGGGTGGTCGTCGGCGCGCCTACACCCAATACGAGGACAATGCCGGGAATCGCGCTCTGCTCGAGCCGATCGCCCGGCACGTCGATCACCTCATCGCCGCGCGGGGCGATGTGGATGCCTACCTGGTGAAGATCGGATTGGTGGCGCCTGCGGCGCTATCGTCTCCGGTGCCAAGCGTCGCCCCCACCCTCGCGATCATGGCTGCATCGGCGCCACCTTCGCTGGTCTGCACGCCGCCGTTCGCGGAGTTCGCCGAGCAATGGTTCGGTGAATTCAAGGTGGGCTGGCGGCGGACGTACGTCACGACAGTCCGAGGAATCCTCGACAAGTACCTCAAGCCCAAGTTTGGACTGACGGAGGTAGGGCGCGTCTCTCGTGCCCAATTGCTCGATCTCCGCACCGAGCTCTCCAAGATCAGCGGCCGCCGCGCAGGCACGAAGCTCTCACCCGCCCGCATTAACACGATCATGCTCATCGTGCGCCAGATCCTGACGGAGGCCGCCGACCGCTACGAGTTCACGATGCCGATGGGAAAGCTCAAGCCGCTCAAGATCCCCAAGTCGCATGTCAACCCGTTCACGCTGCATCAGGCGCAACTGCTGATCACCAAGATCCGTGAGGACTACAAGGACTACCTCACGGTGCGGTTCTTCACCGCCATGCGCTCCGGCGAGATCCACGGCCTGAAGTGGAAGTACGTCGACTTCGAGAAGCACCTGATCTACGTCCGGGAGGCCCTGGTGGCCGGCGAGGACGAGTACACGAAGACCGACAGCTCGCAGCGCGACATCCAGATGAGCCAGATCGTCTTCGACGCGCTCAAGCGCCAGCATGCGCGCACGGCCAAGATCGGCGAGTACGTCTTCTGCAATCGCAAGGGCGAGCCGCTGGACACCAACAACTTCACCAAGCGGGTCTGGTATCCCCTGCTCCGGCACGTCGGACTCGAACTCCGGCGTCCCTACCAGACCAGGCACACCGCAGCGACGCTGTGGCTGGCCGCTGGTGAAGCGCCGGAGTGGATCGCGACGCAAATGGGCCACTCGAGCACCGAGATGCTGTTCCGCGTGTACAGCCGCTTCGTGCCGAACCTGACGCGCCGCGACGGCTCGGCCGTCGACCGGCTCCTCTCGAACGCCTTCGGCGGCAACAAGACGGATTCAGATCCGCCTGCGCCTCCCAGCCAGCCGCCGCCCGCGCGGCGTGAGATGTCAGTCGCCTTGGCCTGACCCTGAACCGAGTTCGTCGCGATGCGGCCGCAAGGCGCGCAGGGATCAACACGCCCCTGCGTCGCGAAGCCCAGGCTTCCACGCACGCGACTGACTCGACACCGTAGCAAATGCCCCGTGCACAGGCCACGCCTGCATGCCGATGCCCCTGTTTGCCCAAACAAAGCGAAGAAGTCCATGACCAACCACGTCCAGCCCCAGGCATCCACCGTTCACGCGCTCTACGTGACGCTGGATACCGCACTCTCGCGCGCCGATCGGTCGCGCTTCTACAAGCAGATGCGTCGATCGATGCGCCGGGCGCAAATCTTCATGGCGACGACTGGCGGCCTCTGCCTGTGCTTGGGCACGCCACACGGCAACCCGAAGCATGAGCGCGAGTCGCTCGTGGACTGGCTGATCGATCAGCACGCGGTGCGCCGCGTCGAACTCTTGAGCTCGCGTTCGGTGGAAGGCGTGCTGGACGAACCGGCCGCAATCAACGACGGTGACAGCGAGCTCCACGAGCGCGTGCAGCGCTTGATCGTGCAGCGACTCATTCGCAGGGTGCTGACGGGTACGATCGTCCAGGCCTTCCGTCAGTGGCGCGATAGCCAAGGGGCCTGAAATGTTCTACGCCTCGCCTGCCGCCGACCAGCCTCACAGCCCAAGTCTCTCTGGCCATGAACGCACCTGGCCGCCCGGCCAGCCTCCGCCCACGGGCCTGACCAACCGGCCTCCGCAGGCCTGACCTCTTCCTTCTACATCGCGATGCGGCCCTCCGGCGCTGCAGGGGAGCACTCGTCCCGAAACACCGCGATGACTCGGGAAGCCCGGGATCTCCAACAAACGCACAAGCCGAGCTGGCACGTCCACGCCGCTGTGCCCGACGACAGGATTTCAGATGACCACGACTCCTTCGAACCAATCGAGCCCCACGACCCGTTCGCCGTTGGCGCACGTCTTCACCATCGCGCTGGCGCCTGACCTTTCTCGTTCCGAGCGGCAGCGCTACTTCCGGCGCATGCAGGCCAACCTGGCCCGCTCTGGCCTGCTCATGAACTACTCTGATGGCTTCTGCGTGGCCGTCAAGGCGCACGACCCCAATTGGCGCACCGATCGCCATCTCATCGTGAACTGGGTGATCGATGAGCCCCAGTCTCGCGAGGTCGTGATGATGATGCCGATCCCGCTGCGCCGGATGCTGGAAGGCGAATTCACCCTCGAGGCCGATCTCATCCGCCTGACCCTGGCCGAGGAGAAGGTGTCCCGCTGGCTGATTTCGAAGGTGCTCACCGGCCTGGTGACCCGCGCCATTCACCGGCTCCAGGCCGATGGGGAGGTGTGACATGCGCAGTCCCGATCGAAACCATGGGGGTCCGGTGCCCATCCGCGACGTCCTGCCCAAGCTGCGCCTGCGCGTTCGAACCATTCCCGTGCCCGTCTGGCGCAACGGGCGCTGGCAAATCGAATGGATCGTCCTGAGCTTCCACGAACTCGAGAACCACGACGCGGTGCGTCACCCCATCCGCAACATCACTCGTCGGAGCCAGTCATGATGATGGAATCCACCCGAGCCGCGACTCGCCAACCCAAAGGCCGCGGGAGCGCCGGCCGAGCCTTCGAGTTCAACAAGCCCTGCTACGTCTACCTCGCGGCCCACGATGCTGGACAGCGCTTCAAGGTCGGGCTGTCGATCGATCCCATTTCGCGCTTCCAGCAACTGCCCGAGGCCGGCCAGGTCGACCTGACCGTGTCTCTGGTGCGCAGGCTTCCGTCCCAGAGCCGGGCCCACCAGGTCGAGCGTGCGCTTCACAAGGCGCTGCAGCCGTTTCGACTCGCCGGGGTGCACCTGGGCGCCGGATGTACGGAGTGGTTCCGCATGGAGGCGTTCTCGCGGGCGAGCATCTTCATCGACCTGATGCCGGACACCACCGAGCCGGCGCACACGCTGTCGCGAGCCCGGAGCCGGGATCGCCGCAACGACTACCTGCGCATCGCGGAGTCCAATGTCACCCAGACGCTGGCGGCCATCTCGCTGTGGCGTCTGGCCGCCGCCCAGATGCCGCTTCGAGTTTGCGAACAGGGCCGGGACGTCTGGTTGGAGTTTCCCGGATTCAAGTCGAACTCGCATCTGGCCGCCACGGGCCTGCGTGCGACGCTCCTGGACATCGAGGGCTCCTACGGCCTGCGCCCGCTTCGAAAGGCGCGGACGACGGCCAGTCTCGTCCGGCTGGTGAGCTATGCCGGATCCAAGGGCCTTGATCTGCGGATCGACCTGCAGCGCACGCCCGTCCTGGCCAAGCTCCCCGGCGGTGCCAGGCTTAACCAGCACTTGCAGGACGGCATGGGGGCCTTGCGCCTGGAGTCGAGGTTGCGCGCGCCTCGCCACGCGCCGCCGAGCCCTGCGCAGATCGAAGCCGGCCTCGGGCGCCTCTTGGAGCACCGCGCCGAAGACACCACGCCTGAGGCCCAGTCGCTCTGGGATTGAGGCCAGCGCATCCCATCAGCCGGACGTAGCGGCCACCCACGGCCGTCTCGCCAGCACCCCGGAACACAAGGAGATCATGATGACCAGCCCCATTCAACGCGCACGTTCGCTTCGTCTTGCCCATGAACTGCTCTACGCCATCGAGGCGCGCCGAGACGTTCCCGAAGATCTCAAGCGCTACGCCACGGAAGCCCTGTGCCACTACCCAAAGCCCCACGACGTGGGTTATCTGGCGCGACTGCCTGCCCTGACCTGGTGGCTGCAGGCCGAACCCGAGGATGACGCGAGCAACGACGCATCCGATGGATCGGTGGCATCCACCGCGTCGAAGTCGATCTGGACGGTGTCGTCCAGGCATCTTGACACTGAGGGCATGGGCAGCACGCTGGTCGTGATCTGCTCGGCCGCAAGCGAGCATGCCGCACGACAGGTGTTCGCAGCCAGGTTCGGCGAGCAGCACGCTCACGAAGCGAAGGCCATGCCGGGCATCGTCGTCGACGAGGTCACGAACAACACGATTGCACCGCACGCCGAGGAGTCGATGCGACGCATGGCCGCGCAACAGGCCAAATTCTCGTTCCAGGCTCGCCTCGACTACGACTTCCCGCTGTCCCGACGCTAACCCATCACCAAGCCCAGGAGGACGACATGACGTTTCGAATCGAAGAGGTGCGCTACGAAAAGATCGACCGGGAGGGCCACTACGTCTGGCACTGGCGCTTCAAGGGTGTCCACGGCAAGGGGATCTACGGCTCAATCGTGACAGGCAGTCAAGGCCGCGGCCTATACCTTCTGGCGGAGGGGGACTGGCCTGGTCTTGATGCGGACTGGAAACGGCGCCTGACCTGCCTCGCGGTGTCCGAAGGCTTCGGAGTCTCGCCCGACGCCAGCGTGGAGTACGCGACCGAAGCACTGGCGACCTTCCTCATCCAGATCGGCTGGGGGCCGCGCGTCTTCAACTGACTGCAAGTGCGTCGGCGCACCAGTCGAGCGCACCGCAAGTTCACAGAACGATTCATGGAACACCCGGCGTTCCTCTGCGAACGCCCGGACGTTCCGACTTGAAAGGACTGCATCGTGGTTTCGAAGAATCGCTCCAAATCAAAGCGCCTCGAAGCGCTCCGCATACTCCTTGCCGAAGTCAGCTGCGGCATCAGGAATGCGCAGCAAGGCCTTCTCGAGCATGAAGAGTCCTCCAACAACATCTACCTGGTTGCCGACGTGTTGGGACGTCTGGGTTGGCTGGTCGAACGGGGCTGTGTCGTTGCTGGGTATGAGAGTCCGCCAGTCGTCGGGAGCGCCGATGCCTGGATGCTCAGTCCGTACTTGCGCGAGCATCTCGAACGGTATGAGCGTGTACGATAAGTGGAAAATGAGGGCACGATCTGCGCAAACTCCGGACTCGACTCCTCGTTCCTAGATTGCCCGAAGGATCGATCATGAGAGCTTGGCTTCGCCACAACTTCCGAGACCCCAAGACTGCCTTCGCGAGCGCGATGGCGCTAGCCGGTGGTGTCGGTACGCTGTGTTGCTCGGCATTCATTGCGATCGTGCTGCTCGCACGCTGACAAGACCGCGCTGATTCCGGACCTGCTGCACGATCGAGCGCGGCGCGGAACTACGGGAAGCGCTCCAGTTCCGGCGGGAACACGGCAACGAAGCGACGACTGCTGCCTCGCACGCCGCGCCGCCGTGTGTCCGCTCACTGGCACTCAACAGTCGCACGATCGCAGCGAAGGGAGATCTCTAGGTGCTGCATAGCCGCGCTCGGGCGACACCGAGCGCTGCCGTGTTTGCAATCACGCAGTCACGATCGTCTTGGCTTCGAGGAACGACTCCAGGCCGAACACACCGAACTCGCGCCCGACGCCCGACTGCTTGTAGCCCCCGAAGCGCGCGAGCGGGTCGTGCTGCATGCCGTTGATCGCCACCCGTCCGGCCTCGAGTCGGCGCGCGACGGCCTGGGCGCGCGGGTGCCGGAGGAAAACAACCGAGGTCAGCTGAGGTGCCTTGCTTCGGAAGACATCGCGGGATAAAGCGGAGCCTGACGGCGCGCCAGGCATCTAACCCGGAAGTGAAGCTCGCATCATGTCTGCACATTTCTCGCCGATCATGATGCTGGGCGCGTTGGTGTTGCCGCCGATGATCGTCGGCATGATCGAGGCGTCGGCCACCCTGAGGTTCTGGATCCCGCGAACGCGCAACTGCGCATCGACTACGGCCATGGGATCGTTGTCCGGACCCATCTTGCAGGTGCCGACGGGATGATATTGCGTGTCCGCGCGATTGCGGATGTCCTCTCCCAAGGCCTTGACGTCATCGATCGCCAACGGGTGGAGCAGTTTGCCGCGCACCGGATCGAGGGCGCTCGATTCCATGATTCGACGCTGCAGTTGAGCGCCCTTGACCAGCAGCTGGAAATCGCGTTCGTCAGACAGGAAGCATGGATCGATCAGAGGAGCCACGCGCGGATCGCGGCTCTGCAATTTGACCGTCCCGCGACTGTAGGGTCGAAGCACGTCGACGTGACTGGCGATGCCGTGGCCAGCATGCACCTTGCGGCCGCTGTCGTCCACGATGGCCAGGATCAATACCAATTGCAGATCCGGCACGGGGACATCCGCCGAGGAACGGGCAAAGGCTCCAGCGGATGCATAGACGCTCGTGACCATGCCGGTTCTCTTCTTTCGCCACTCGCCGATGGCCCGGAGGAATTTGGCCGTGCCGCGGAACGAAAGACCGAAGGTGTCCGTCGTGTTCGGCGTGAACCAACTCTCGACATAGTCGATGTGGTCCTGCAGGTTCTTTCCGACGCCGGGCAGATGCTTGACCGATGCGATACCAAGCTGGCCCAGCTCATCCGCGTCGCCGATGCCGGAGAGCTGAAGCAATTGGGGCGAGCCGAAGGCCCCGGCTGAGACGACCACCTCGCGGCGCGCACGGACCGTCGCCGGCTGGTTGCCCACGGAATACGAGACGCCTGTGGCGCGCTGGCCATCGAAGGTGATCTGCGAGCTCACCGCGTGCGTGATCACCTTCAGGTTGGGGCGCCCGAGGTTGGGCGTCAGATAGGCTCTGGCGGCGCTGCAGCGCTCTCCGTTGATCTGGTTGACCTGGTAAAGGAACGAGCCTTCCTGCGCCGCACCGTTGTAGTCGGCATTCGGCTGGATCCCGCACTGCGCCGCAGCGTCCAGGTACATCTGGCTCAGCGGACTGTCGAAGCGCGGGTAGGTCACGTTCAGGACACCGCCCTGCCCGTGAAACTCGTTGCGGATCTCTTCGTTGTTTTCCGATCGCTTGAAGATGGGCAGGACATCGTCGTAGCTCCATCCCGGATTGCCGAGCGCCGCCCAATGGTCGTAGTCGAAGCGGTTGCCGCGCACGTACAGCATCCCGTTGATGGAACTGCTGCCGCCCAAGGTCTTGCCGCGGGGCTGGTAGCCGCGGCGACCGTTCAGCCCGGCCTGCGGGACCGTGTCGAACGCGTAGTTGTTGAACTTCGACGGCACCATGGCCGCCGCGCCCGCAGGGGCGCGAATGAACACGCTGCTGTCGGGGCCGCCCGCCTCGAGAAGGCAGACTGTGACGTTCGGATCTTCGCTCAGACGCGATGCGACCACGCAACCGGTGGAACCGGCACCCACCACGACATAGTCGAATTCCATCGTCTCCAAGGTCTTGTCCTTCATGAGCTTTCCGGGACGCAGCGGCCCTCGGCAATTTGTTTCGTTGCGCACGCCCGCCCAGGCCGTCGCCGTGTGCGGATCGTGAAGCTCACGACACGGCCTGCTGCCAATCCCGAGTCAGCTCGACACCGACCGTGCTGCGAATGTCCGCGCTCGACGCGCCCACCATCAAGTCGAAGCGCCCCGCTTCGGCCACCCAGGCGCGGCGTCCCGTGTCGAAGAAGGCGAGGTCTCGCATCGCCACCGTCAGGCGGACCGTGCGAGTCTCTCCCGGCGCCAGCGTCAGCTTCGCAAAGGTCTTCAACTCCTTGACCGGCCGCGGCTGGGAGCTCTCGTGGTCGTGCACGTAGAGCTGCACCACCTCCGACCCGGTGCGCGCGCCGGTGTTGCGAACGTCGATCTGAACCTCGATGGCTTGTCCTGGATCGACTTGCGGCGATCCACCGCCAGCCAGTCGGGCCGGTCCATGCTCGAAGGTCGTGAAGCTCAGTCCATGGCCGAACGCGAACTGCGCCGGCAACTCGCTCCGGTCGTGGTGTCGATAGCCGAAGAACAGCCCTTCGGTGTAGTGCACCTTGCCGTTGCGTCCCGGGTAGGTATCGGCACCGACGCGCGTCGCATCGTCTTCGACCCGCTTCGGAAAGGTCTGCGGCAGGCGTCCACCGGGCTCGGCGCGACCGAGCAGGACGTCGGCGATGGCGTTGCCGCATTCCTGGCCGGGATACCAGGCCTGAACGATGGCCGCGACCTCGCCGGCCCACGGCGTCGCCACCGGCGAGCCGGTCTGCAGCACGACGACCGTGTTCTTGTTGGCCGCCGCGACGCGGCGGATCAACTCGTCCTGCTGACCCGGGAGCTTGATGCCGGGGCGGTCCATGCCCTCGGAATCCCATTCGTCGTTGAAGCCGGCAAAGACCAGTGCGACATCCGCACGGGCCGCCAGGTCTGCAGCGGCCCTCAAGGCGGCCTCGCCGAGCGGCAGGTGCACGCCGACGCGTACGCCGCGTACCGGCACCGGCATGTTCTGTGGTCCGACGTATTCCACCGTCACCGCGTAGCTGCGCCCGGCCTGCAGTTCATGCTCGACCACCATCTCCGGCCCGCCGTAGGACATGAAGGTGTGGCCGGGCTGATAGCCGGCCCAGGCGTCGGCGATCAATTCACCGTCCAGATACAGGCGAGCGCCGCCCACGGCGGCCAGCCCGAGTTGATGCCTTCCGCTTTCCGTTGGCGTGAAGCTGAACCTGGCGCGCGCACTGAAGCCGTAGTAGTCGACACCGTCGGCAACGGTGCTGATCCAGTAGAACTGCGTCGTCGGGAATTCGCTGGAATGTACCGACGCGCCTTGCAGGTCGCGATTGTTGAAGTATTCGACGGCCACCGGCACGTTGAGCGACGGAACGACCCGGTGGTTTGTCGCACCGGCCTCGAAGCCGACGAGGTTCGCCTCGCCCAAGGCGTCTCGCAAGCCCGCCTCCGGACTCACCGCATAGTGCGGATGCAGCATCGCGCTGCCGCCGCCCATGATGCGCGCCTTCTGGGCGTTGGGGCCGATCAGGGCGACGCGCGTGCCGTCCTTCAACGGCAGCACGCCATTGTTCTGCAGGAGCACCATGGCTTCGCTGCCGGCGCGCCGGATCAAGGCGCGGTCCTCGGGCGAATCCACCGCTTGTTCCGGGCCGATCACGGGGTCGGCGAAGGCGCCGACGCGGTCGGCCAGGCGCAGCACGCGTTCCGCCGAACGGCGCACGTCCGCCGCCTGGGCTTCCCCTGCTTCCACGGCCTTGACCAGCGC
>OUNJ011022482.1_pt1 | contig 23835 bp, 23 predicted proteins | sample 1755361 | NCBI WGS metagenome assembly OUNJ01 (sample SAMEA3914825, study PRJEB12502) | metagenome | biome: forest; material: soil | place: USA | collected 2012-03-12 | depth 0.1 m
TTCACCCGCGCCGGCCGCTTCGAAAGCAACCATCCGCCGGGCATCCTGGCCCACGGCACGGTCGGCTGCGTCGTCCTGGACGCCCATGGCCGCCTGGCTTCGGCGACCTCGACCGCCGGGGTGTTCGGCAAGCTTTTCGGCCGCGTCGGCGACACGCCGCTGATCGGCGCCGGCACCTGGGCCGATGCCGGCGCCGCCATTTCCTGCACCGGCCAGGGCGAATACTTCATCCGCGTCAACGCCGCCGCCCAGGTCGCCTTCCGCCATGCCGCGGACCAGCCGCTCGACGCCGCCGCCGACGCCGTCCTGCAACAGATCGTCGACATGGGCGGCGAAGGCGGCCTGATCGCCATCAACCGGCGCGGCGAGATCGCCGTTCCTTTCCGCTCGCAGGGCATGAAACGTGCCTGGTTCAGCGGTGACGAAGATATCGCTTCCGAAGCCTTCTGATTATTTGCAGATTTGGTCCAGACCGGCGGTCGAACCGCCGGCGGGCAGGCCCGACAGGTCGATCCCCTGTTCGCCCGCCGTCCGTTCCATCACCGAGCCGTCGCCGGCCCTGGCGTCGGTCTCGGCATAGGCCGGATCGCTTTCGGCCTGGGCCAGCGGCACGTAATGCGCCCCGGCCTGGTCGAGCAGGTCCAAAACCTGCGGCAGCATCAGCGCCGAAAACCCGCCGATATGGGTCAGCAGGACGTGCGGAATCTGGCGGCCGTAGACCTTTTGCGACATCAGCAGATCGCGCGCCAGTTCGGCCTTCACGCCGTCGAGATACTGCGCCTTCAACTGTTCGATTCCCGCCTCATCGCCCTTGGCGACGCAGCGATTGTAAGGCTCGGTATAGGCCCAGTCGCTGAACGACATCGACACGTCGGCGATCCGGTAGCCATGCGCCTTCAGATAGGCGATGATGCCGTCATGGTCGGCGCCCTCGCCGGCGCTGAGGAACGGAAAACGCAGATAGTGCCAGTCCTGGCCGGCCATGCGCGCACTGACCGCCGGCTCGCCCTTTTCCAGGTCGGCCTCGAACGCCGCCAGCCCGACCTGGCGGATATTCTGGTGGCTCCAGGTATGGTTGCCGAGCGGATAGCCCGCCGCACGCCAGTGATCCAGCACCACGTCGCTGCCCGGTTCGCGTTCGGCGCCGACCGCGTTGACGAAACCGTAGGCCTCGGGCACGCCGTGCGCCTTCAGCGCCGCCAGATACGAATCACCGATCGCCTCACGCGTCGTGTTGGCGGGCAAGCTGCCGTGGTCGGGCAGATCGTCGACCGTGATGGCGATATCGAAGCCCGGCGTGGCGGCACGGGCAAGTCCTGCAACGGCCAGCATGGCGACAGTCAGGACGGCGAAGGTTTTCATGCGGCATCTCCTCGAAACGCGCCTCTGGCGGGCGTTATCGCTACCATGCGCCATCCCGCGCCGTCGGGCAAGCCACGCGCGAAGCCTGTTGCGCAAAAACCGGCTCCGGTTTACCTCTCCCTGCAAGGACAACCTTGGGGAGGCTCCGTCATGGGCAATCTGTTCCTGCGTACCGGTATCGTGTTTCTCCTGGCCGGCATGGTGTTCGGCCTGTACATGGGCATCCGGGAAGACTTCACCTTCGCGCCGGCCCATGCCCACCTCAACCTGATCGGCGGCGTGCTGATGATGATCACCGGCCTGATCTACAACAGCAAGCCGGGCATCGCGCCGCGCCTGGCGCCGATCCACTACGGCATAACCGTCGTCGGCGTTCCCGTCATGGTCGCCGGCGTCGCGGGCGCGCAGATCCGCACGCCGTGGTTCCCCCCGGTCGTCGGTGTCGGCTCGTTGCTGGTGTTCGTCGCCACGCTGATGCTGGCCTGGGTGATCTTCGCCGCCTACGGCAAGAAAGACGCCTAGGCGACCTTTCGAACGCCGAAGGCCAGCGCCGCCTGCCGCGTCACGGCTTCCAGCTCCTGGAAACGCACTGCGTCCAGATCGTGAAAAATGAAGCACGTCTTGCTCTGGGCCAGGCGTTTCAGCGCGTCTGGCACCGTGATATCGCGGCCCTCACGCATGGCCAGCGGCGGCAGGTAATAGGCGACATTGCCGCCAGACAGGCGCACGCTGCCGAACCAGGTCGGGTCCTTTGACGCCATGACATCCATGGCGACATTCATGGTAAATTCGCCCGAGGCGTCCTTGGCGATGGTGAAGCCCGGCGCGGCGCGGATCATCAGGTCGCGCAGGGCGATATACACTGGATAGAGGTCAGCCACGCGTCGTCTCCCCGAGGTCTGGCTTGTTTGCCGCGATTGTTACGACAAAAAGGCAAAAAAAAAGTTGTCAACCGGACGTGGCGGCTATAGTTTCAATTGAGACTAATCGCGAGGCTGCCGCCATGTCCACCCGGGTCCATCAAATTTCTGGCCTGCTCGATACCCTGGCCGAACAGCCGCTTGATCCGATGCTGGCCCTGCTGCACGCCCTGCGCAGCGATCCGCGTCCCGACAAGCTCGACCTCGGCATCGGCGTCTATCGCGACGACAGCGGCCATACGCCAATCCTGTCGGTGGTCAAGGACGCCGAGCGCCGCCTGGTCGACACCCAGGTCAGCAAGGATTACCTGTCCCCCGAAGGCGATCCGGCCTTCGTCGCCGCCGTGGCTCCCCTGGTCGTCGGCCCGCGCAGCGACGACGCCCGCCTGTGGGGCATGCAGACGCCGGGCGGCACCGGCGCCCTGCGCCTGGCCGCCGCGCTCCTGGCGCGCACCAATCCCGAATCGCGCGTCTGGCTGGGCAGCCCGACCTGGGCCAACCACAGGATGCTGATGCAGGCGGCCGGCCTCGCCGTCGAGGAACATCCCTTCTTCGACCAGGCGACCCAAAGCGTCCAGTTCGACGCCATGATGGCGGCGCTGAAAGCCGCCCGTCCCGGCGACGCCATCATCCTGCACGCCGGTTGCCACAACCCGACCGGCGCCGACTTCACCCGCGACCAGTGGCGGACCATTGCCGGCTTCCTCGACGATCGCGGCATCATCCCCCTGATCGACATGGCCTACCAGGGTCTGGGCTACGGCCTGGAGGACGATACCTGGGCCATGCGATACCTGCTCGACCACGTGCCCGAGGCCCTGGTCTGCGTCTCCTTCTCGAAGAATTTCGGCCTCTACCGCGACCGCATCGGCGCCCTGTGGGTGCAGGGCATGAGCCCGGGCAGCGTCCGCCGCGCCCGCGCCAACCTCAACATCCTGGCCCGCGTCCTGTGGTCGATGCCGCCCGACCACGGCGCCAGCGTCGTACGCACCGTCCTGACCTCGCCCGACCTCGAAACGCGCTGGCGCGGCGAGGTCGACGCCATGCGCAACCGGCTTGAGACCATCCGCGTCCGGCTGGCCGCCGCCGTGCCGCAACTGACGGCGGTGGCGCACCAGAAAGGCATGTTCAGCCTCCTGCCCGTCACCCGCGACGATGCCGTCCGGCTACGCACCGAACGCGGCATCTACATGCTCGAATCCGGCCGCATCAACATCGCTGGACTGAACGACGCCACCTTGCCGGTCTTCGCCGAAGCGCTGGCCGGCTGCCTTGACCATGGAGGACACCATGCATAATCCCCTGGGGCTGGACGGCTTCGCCTTCGTCGAATTTACCGGCCCGGACACCGCCGCCATGGCGCGCCAGCTCGAACAGCTCGGCTTCACGGCCGTCGCGCGCCATCCGTCGAAAGCCATTACGCGCTTCCGCCAGGGCCGCATCGATTTCCTGATCAATGCCGAAGCGACCGGCCAGGCGGCGGAGTTCCGCAACCTTCACGGCCCGTCGGCCAATGGCATGGCCTTCCGCGTCGCCGATGCTGGCAAGGCTTATGGCCTGGCTCTTGAAAGCGGCGCCCACCCCGCCGACGCGGCGCTAGGCGCGTTCCCTGACGCCCCCACCCTGCAAGGCATCGGCGGCTCGCTGCTCTACCTGATTGATGCCGATCCCTTCGCCGGCTGGGACGCCATTCCCGGGGCGGCGGAAGCCGAGGCCGAAAACAGCGTCGGCTTCGACCTGCTCGACCACCTGACCCACAATGTCAGACGTGGCGAGATGCGCACCTGGTCGTCCTTCTACCGCCAGGTCTTCGGCTTCGAGGAGCAGAAGTATTTTGACATCAAGGGCCAGGCGACGGGCCTGTTCAGCCAGGCAATGATCGCCCCCGACGGCGCCATCCGTATCCCGCTCAACGAAAGCCAGGACGACAACAGCCAGATCGAGGAGTTCCTGCGCCAGTACAACGGTGAAGGCATCCAGCACATCGCCCTGACCACGCCGGACATCTTCACCACGGTCGAGAAGCTGCGCGCGCGTGGCGTGAAGCTGCAGGACACCATCGACACCTATTACGACCTGGTCGACAAACGCGTCCCCGACCACGGCGAGGACCTGGAACGCCTGCGCAAAAACCGCATTCTGATCGACGGCAATGTCGGCGAAGAAGGCATCCTGCTGCAGATCTTCACCGAAAACACCTTCGGTCCGATCTTCTTCGAGATCATCCAGCGCAAGGGCAATGAGGGCTTTGGCAACGGCAATTTCCAGGCCCTGTTCGAATCGATCGAACTGGATCAGATTCGCCGCGGCGTCATCCAGGTGGCTTGAACGGCAAACGCCTCCGGCGCGATAAGGTATATGTCATGCCCGACTACATGACCGGCTTCGGCAACCATTTCGCCAGCCAGGCCGTCCCCGGCGCCCTGCCCCAGGGACAGAACTCGCCGCAAAGGGCGCCCTTCGGCCTTTATGCCGAGCAGCTGTCGGGCTCGGCCTTCACGGCGCCTCGCCATGACAACCGCCGCACCTGGCTCTACCGCCTGCGTCCGTCGGCCAATCACGCGCCGTTCATGCCCTATGAAGGCGCGCGCCACTTCAATACCGCGTTTGCCGACCCTGTCCCGCCCAACCGCCTGCGCTGGTCACCGCTTGAGGCGGCCGGCGACGGCGATTTCCTCGACGGCCTGATCACCTATGCCAGCAATGGTGCTCCCGAAAGCCAGTCGGGCGTCGCCATCCATCTCTATACCGCCAACCAGCCAATGCGGCGCGCCTTCTTCAATGCCGACGGCGAAATGCTGATCGTGCCGCAGCAGGGCGATCTGCATATCCGCACCGAGATGGGCGTGATCGACATCACGCCGTTGCAGGTCGCGGTTATCCCGCGCGGCGTGCGCTTCAGTGTCGGCGTCACCGGACCGTCGCGCGGTTATGTGCTCGAAAACTACGGCGCTCCCTTGCGCCTGCCCGACCTGGGGCCTATCGGCGCCAACGGCCTGGCCAATCCGCGCGATTTCGAGACGCCGGTGGCGGCTTATAAGGACAGCGATACGACGCACGACCTGATCCAGAAATTCTGCGGCCGGCTGTGGCAGACCACCCTCGACCATTCGCCGTTCGACGTCGTCGCCTGGCACGGCAATTATGCGCCGTACCGCTACGACCTGCGCCGCTTCAATACCATCAACTCGGTCAGCTTCGACCATCCCGATCCGTCGATCTTCACCGTCCTGACCTCGCCGTCCGACCATCCGGGCACGGCCAACTGCGACTTCGTCATCTTCCCGCCGCGCTGGATGGTGGCCGAACACACCTTCCGTCCGCCGTGGTTCCATCGCAATATCATGAGCGAATTCATGGGTCTGATCGAAGGCGCCTATGACGCCAAGTCGGGCGGGTTCGCACCGGGTGGCGCCTCCCTGCACAACTGCATGAACGGCCACGGTCCGGACAAGGCGTCCTACGAAGCCGCCGTCGCCGCCGACCTGAAGCCGCACAAGATCGACGGCACCATGGCTTTCATGTTCGAAGCGCGCCATGTCCTGAAGCCGACGAAGTGGGCGATGCAGACGCCTTTGCTGCAACTGGACTATGACGCCTGCTGGGATGGTTTCACCAAGGCGCAGATGCCAAAATGATTGACCAAACCCACGACATTCGCCTGACCTCCTGGGTCGACAGCGCTAACGGCCACGCCGATTTCCCGATCCAGAACCTGCCGTTCGGCAGCTTCAGTCCCTCACACGAAGCGCCCCGCCCGGGCGTCGCCATCGGCGATCACATTCTGGAACTCCAGGCACTGATTGCCGCCGGCCTGCTGCGCGAAGCCCCGACCGCGCTCGAGCCCGTCCTGGCCACACCGGCGTTACGCAAATCCCTGCGCCAGTCGCTGTCCCGCCTGCTCAGCGACCCGAAATACCGCGCCGCCGCCGAGCCCTATCTGCACGCCGCCGCCGACTGCATGATGCATATGCCGGCACGCATCGGTGACTACACCGACTTCTATGTCGGCATCCATCACGCCGAGAATGTCGGCGCCCTGTTCCGGCCCGACAATCCGCTGCTGCCCAATTACAAGCACGTGCCGATCGGTTACCACGGCCGCGCCTCGTCGGTGCGCGTCTCCGGCGCACCCGTCGTCCGCCCGACCGGCCAGACGAAGGCTCCCGATGCCGAAGCACCTGCTTTCGGCCCCAGCAAGCGCCTCGATTTCGAACTGGAGCTTGGCGTTTGGATCGGGCCCGGCAATGCCCTGGGCCAGTCCATCGCCATCGACGATGCCGCGCAGCATATCGGCGGCTTCTGTCTGCTCAACGACTGGTCGGCGCGCGATGTCCAGGCGTGGGAATACCAGCCGCTCGGCCCCTTCCTGGCCAAGAACTTCCTGACCACCATATCGGCGTGGATCGTCACGCCCGAAGCGCTGGCGCCCTTCCGCACGGCCCAGGCGCCGCGCCCGGCCGCCGATCCGCATCCCCTGCCCTACCTGTGGAGCGACGCCGATCAGGCTTCGGGCGCGCTCAAGCTCGACCTCGACGTCCTGATCCAGACGGCCGCCATGCGCGACGCCGGTCTCGCCCCGCAGGTTCTGTCGCGCAGCGAAGCCCGCCACATGTACTGGACCTTCGCCCAGATCGTCGCCCATCACGCATCCGGCGGCTGCAATCTGCAAACCGGCGACCTGATCGGCACCGGCACCCTGTCCGGCGATCGGCCGGGCAGCGAAGGCAGCCTGCTGGAACTGAGCGCCGGCGGTAAAAAGCCCGTGAGCCTGGACAACGGCGAGGAACGGACCTTTCTTATCGACGGCGACGAAATTATCCTGCGCGCCCGCGCCGAAAAGCCGGGTTTCGCGCCGATCGGCTTCGGTGATTGCCGCGGCAAGGTTGTTCCAACCCAAGGCTGGCCGGCAAAAGGATAGACCTTCATGCTCAAGCTTCACGGCTACTGGCGTTCCTCCGCCGCCTACCGCGTCCGCATCGCGCTCAATCTCAAGGGCCTCCCCTACGACCAGGCGCCCCACGACCTGCGCGCCAACGAACACCACGACGCGGCCTACAAGGCGCTGAATCCGCAAGGCCTGGTGCCGGCGCTGGAACACGACGGCCAGGTGATCACCCAAAGCGGCGCCATCATGGAATGGCTTGAGGAAACCCACCCCGAACCACCGCTGCTGCCGCGCGACGCGCAGTCCCGCGCGACAGTGCGCGCCATGGGTGGCCTGATCGCCTGCGACATCCATCCGCTCAACAACCTGCGGGTGCTGCGGGTGCTGAAAAGCGACTTCCACGTCGACGATGTTGCGCAGCAAAGATGGGCCAGGGCGTGGATCGGCGAGGGTTTCGCCGCGCTGGAGCAGATGATCGCCCACCACGGCAAGGGTTATTGCTTCGGGTCCGAGCCGACCCTGGCCGACTGCTACCTGATCCCGCAGATGTTCTCGGCCCAGCGCTTCGAGGTCGACCTCCAGCCCTATCCGGCCATCCGCGCCGTCGGCGAGACTTGCGCCGACCATCCGGCCTTCAACCGCGCCCATCCGCGCCACCAGCCCGACGCCGATACGGTGCCAGCACAATAAAATGCATAACCGAGTGTACGCCACGCCGGCAGGCGTAAAACTGGGATCGCTCGACCTGATCGCGCCCGACAAGGCGCGCAATTTCGTCTTACAGATCGGCGAGGCCTTCTTCCACGGCTTCGTGGTCCGCCAGGACGACAGCGTCCACGGCTATGTCGACCGCTGCCCGCACGCCGGCATGCCGCTGGCCCAGGAGCTTGACGACTACCTGACGCCGCAGGGCGATCTTATCTCCTGCTCGTGGCACGGGGCGTTGTTCCGCATCTCGTCCGGCCTGTGCGTCGGCGGGCCATGCGCCGGCCAGTCCCTGACGCCGTGGCCAGTCAAAGTCGAGGACGGCCTGATCGTCACGGCCTGAAACGCGCCACCAGGCTGTAATGCGCACCGTCGAACACCTGCTGCACGGTGGTGATGACGCGTCCGCGCCGGCGGGTTTCGCGCTCGACCTTCAGGCAGGCCGAACCTTCCGGCAGTTCCAGCAGCCGCGCCTGTTCACGGTGGACGGCGATGGCGCTGATGCGGTTTTCGCCCTCGCTCCACGGCACCTGTTTCAACAACCATGACCCTGGCGAGATCGTGGCGAAATCGACCTCCGCCGCCTCCGGCACCGCTTTCAGGTTGATGACGCGGTGTTCATGGCACAGCGGCAGGCCGGCGCGGACATGCACGCCTTCCAGTTCCAGGTTATCGCCGTCGAGGCGGCGCGACAGCAGCCGGAACCGATAGCTTTCGCCGCGTGCCTCGGCTTGGGCCTGCAGGTCGGGGATATCGAGCACCGTGGCCGACAGGCCGGGCACGGCGACGAACGACCCCGCCTTGCGTCGCCGCTCGATCAGGCCGGCCGCCGCCAGGGCCGACATGGCCTTGTTGACCGTCATGCGGGCGCAGGCATAGGTCTGCATCAGCTCGGTCTCGACCGGCAGGCGTGCGCCGGGCGCAAGCGCGCCGGACAGGATCCGGGCCTCGATGTCGGTGCGGATGCGGTTGTGCAGGGCCGTCATGCCGACAGCCGCTCCACGACCCTGCGGTAGCCTGCGGCGATGATGTCGCGGCGGACGTGGCGGCCGGCTTCGACCACCTTGCGGCCGAAGCGCCAGACGCAGTCGATGTCGCCCGAAGCCGCGAAAACATGCGCGTCCAGCCGCACGTTCCCGGATTTTCCGAACAGGGACGCGTGGCCGACGTCCAGCGACACGATATCGGCGGCCGCGCCCACGACCAGTCCCGCCTCCACGCCCAAAGCCTGGGCGCCGCCGCGCACGGCCCGGCCATACAGATCGTCGATAATATTTCTTGATTTCAGGATATAACGCTGGCCGTATTCCAGCAGGCGCAGTTCCTGGGCCGCGTCGATCAGGACATTCGAGTCCGAGCCAACGCCGAAACGCCCGCCGTGGCGCAGATAGTCGGCCGCCGGAAAGACGCCGTCGCCGAGATTGGCTTCGGTGATCGGGCACAGCCCCGCCACCGCTCCGGACCGCGCCAGGGCCTTGGTCTCCGCCGCCGTCATGTGGGTGGCGTGGACCAGGCACCAGCCGTCGTCGACCTCGGCATGGTCGAGCAGCCATTCGACCGGCCTGGTGCCCGACCACGCGACACAGTCGGAGACTTCCTTCTCCTGCTCGGCGATGTGGATATGCACCGGCCCGTCGCTGAGCATGGCCACAGCGTTCAGTTCTTCGGCGGTGACCGCGCGCAGGCTATGCGGTGCCGCACCCGTCACCGCGTCCGGCAGCCGTTGCGCATGGCGGCGCGCGGTGTGCCAGACATCGGCAAACCGATCCATGTCGTTGATGAACCTGCGCTGGCCGTCTCCCGGTGCCTGGCCGCCGAAACCGGAATGGGCATAGAAAACGGGCAGCAGGGTCAGGCCGATGCCCGTCGTCTCCGCCGCACTGACGATCCGCCCCGCCATCTCCGCCGGATCGGAATAGGCAACACCTGAAGCATCATGGTGCAGATAATGGAACTCTCCGACGCGCGTGAAGCCGCCCTCCAGCATCTCCATATAGGCCAGGGCCGCAATGGCCTCGACGTCGTCGGGCGTCAGGTGTTCGAGATAGCGGTACATCAGTTCGCGCCACGTCCAGAAACTATCCTGGTCGGCGGTCCTTTGCTCCGTCAGGCCGGCCATGGCGCGCTGGAAGGCGTGGCTGTGCAGGTTGGGCATGCCGGGCAAGGCGACGGCGTGCTGCTCGCCCGATAGCGCGACACCGGCCTCGATGGCGGTAATGCGACCATCCGCGACAGTAATGGCGACATCCGACGCCCAGCCGTCCGGCAGGAGCGCTTCAGCGAACCAGAGCTGTGAATCTGGCTTGTTCATGACCGCTATTATGTATAGACATATTCAAATATGTATAGACATAATCGATCATGACCCTGCGTTGCGATTCCGTCTGGATGAACGCCCACCTGCTAACGCAACATGGCGCGGTTGACGGCATGGTGGCGTGCGCGGGTGGCCGTATCGTTCACGCCGGCCCGCCGGTTCCGTTCGACGCCGTCGAAGTCAATGATTGCGCAGGATGCTGGATCACCCCCGGCCTGATCGACCCGCACACCCACCTCGTTTTCGCCGGCGACCGCGCCGACGAATTCCGGCGTCGGCTGGACGGCGCAACCTATGAAGACATAGCCCGCGCCGGTGGCGGAATCCTGTCGACCGTCCACGCCACCCGTGCGGCTTCTGAAGATGACCTGATCGCCGCCGCCCTGCCCCGTCTCGACGCCCTGCTGGCCGAGGGCATCACGACGGTCGAGATCAAGTCCGGCTACGGCCTGACCCTCGACGACGAGTTGAAGATGCTGCGCGCCGCCAGGGCGCTGGAACGCCATCGCGACGTGCGGATCGTCACCACCTTCCTGGGCGCTCATGCCGTGCCGCCGGAGTTCAGCGGACGGCCTGACGATTACATTTCCGAAATTTGCGAAACGATTATCCCGGCCGTCGCCCGCGAAAACCTGGCCTCCGCCGTCGATGTCTTCTGCGAAGGCATCGGCTTCACGCCGGCCCAGACCGAGCGCGTCTTCCAGGCCGCACGGGCGCGCGGCCTGGCGGTCAAGCTGCATGCCGAGCAGCTCAGCAACCAGAACGGCGCGGCCCTGGCGGCACGATACGGCGCGCTGTCGGCCGATCATCTCGAACACCTCGACGCGGCCGGTATCGCCGCCATGGCCAGGGCCGGGACGATCGCCACCCTGCTGCCCGGCGCTTTCTATGTCATGCGCGAGACGGTGAAACCACCCGTCGACGCCCTGCGCGCCGCTGGCGTGCCAATGGCCCTGGCCACCGACTGCAACCCCGGCACCTCGCCTTTGACCTCGCCGCTCATGGTCCTGAACATGGCTGCGACCCTGTTCAGGATGACGGTCGACGAGGCCATCGCCGGCGTCACCACCAACGCCGCGAAGGCTTTGGGCCTGGCGCACGAAACCGGCAGCCTGGGCATCGGCACGTCATGTGACCTGGCCATCTGGGACATCGGAAGTCCTGCCGAACTGGTTTACTGGCTGGGCCGCAACCCGCTCCATGCCCGCGTTTTCAAGGGGAAAGTGCAATGATCCTGAAACCCGGAAATGTCAGCCTGGACCAGTGGCGCGCCATCTATCGCGGCGAGGGCGCGACGCTCGATCCAGCCTGCACGCCAGCCGTGGCGATGAGCGCAGCGGCTGTAGAGCGCATCCTTGGCAAGGCTGAGGCCGTCTACGGCATCAATACCGGCTTCGGCAGGCTGGCCAGCGTCCGCATCGGCGACGACGACCTCCTGACGCTCCAGCGCAATATTGTCCTCAGCCATGCCGCCGGCGTCGGCGAGCCCAGTCCGCGCGCCGTCGTCCGCCTGATGCTGGCGCTGAAGATGGCCAGCCTGGCCCAGGGCGCATCGGGCGTCAGGCCCGAGACCCTGCAACGCATCGAAGACATGCTGGCGCGCGACCTGATCCCGATTATTCCTTGCCAGGGTTCGGTCGGCGCGTCGGGCGACCTGGCGCCACTGTCACACATGGCCGCCGCCATGATCAGCGAGGGCGAGATCGACACGCCACACGGCCGCCGTCCGGCCGCCGACGCGCTGGCGCAGGCTGGTCTGCAACCGTTGACGCTGGGCCCCAAGGAGGGCCTGGCCCTGCTCAACGGCACGCAGTTTTCGACGGCCAATGCTCTGGCCGGCCTGTTCGAGGCCGAGGTCCTGCTGCAATCGGCCCTGGTCAGCGGTGCGCTCTCGACCGAAGCCGCCAAGGGCTCCGACGCACCGTTCGATCCGCGCATCCATGCCTTGCGCCGCCATCCCGGCCAGATCGAAACCGCCGGCACCCTTCGCGATCTCATGAAGGGTTCCGCCATCCGCGCCTCGCATCTGTCCGGCGACGACCGCGTCCAGGATCCCTACTGCCTGCGCTGCCAGCCGCAGGTCATGGGCGCCGCGCTCGACGTGCTACGTCAGGCGGCGGAGACGCTTCTGACCGAGGCCAACGGGGTTTCGGACAATCCGCTGATCTTCGCTGAAACGGACGAAGCACTTTCCGGCGGCAATTTCCACGCCGAACCAGTAGCTTTCGCCGCCGACATGATCGCGCTGGCGGTATGCGAAATCGGCAGCCTGTCCGAACGTCGCGTCGCCATGCTGGTCGATCCGGCGCTGAGCCGTCTGCCGGCGTTCCTGACGCCGCGGCCGGGCCTCAATTCCGGCTTCATGATCCCGCAGGTGACGGCCGCCGCCCTGGTCTCCGAGAACAAGCAGCGCGCCTACCCGGCCAGCGTCGATTCGATCCCGACCTCGGCCAACCAGGAAGACCATGTCTCGATGGCGGCGCATGGCGCGCGGCGCCTGATGCCGATGGTCGAAAACGCGATGGCGGTCATCGGCATCGAACTTCTGGCCGCCGCGCAGGGGTGCGACTTCCATGCACCGCTTGTGTCGTCGGCGGCTTTGGAAAGCGTGCGGGCGCTGGTCCGCGCCGAGGTGCCGATGCTCGATCACGACCGGCATTTCCACCCCGACATGCAGAAGGCCATCGCCATGGTGCGCGACGGCCGTGTCATCGCGACGACCGGGATGAAGATGCCGATGCTGGAACAGGTTTAAAGAAGCCGCAGATTATGCAGATGAACACAGATTTAAGGGGAACACGGAAAGGCACGGATAAGACGGAAAAGACACGGAAGTCTTGTTCCATGAACTCACACAAGCGCCAGGCCTATTACTTTTTCGACGCGCGAAGCGCGTCATTTTGCTGACTGTTCACGGGTGCCGACACACACACACCTTTCGTGTTCTTTCCGTCTCATTCCGTGCCTTTCCGTGTTCCCCTTAAATCTGCGTCCATCTGCGAAATCTGCGGCCAACCTTCATAAAAAGGAACGTCCATGAACCGTCTCGACAATTCGCGTATCGTCAGGCCGGCGACAGGCACGACGCTCTCGGCCAAATCCTGGCTGACCGAAGCGCCGTTGCGCATGCTGATGAACAACCTGCATCCGGACGTCGCCGAACGGCCGGAGGAACTGGTCGTCTATGGCGGCATCGGCCGGGCGGCGCGCGACTGGAACAGTTTCGATAAAATCGTCGAAACCCTGAAACGCCTCAATGACGACCAGACCCTGCTGATCCAGTCGGGCAAGCCGGTTGGGGTGTTCGAGACGCACGAGAACGCGCCGCGCGTCCTGCTGGCCAATTCCAACCTGGTGCCGAAATGGGCGACGTGGGAGCATTTCCACGAACTGGATCGCAAAGGCCTGATGATGTACGGCCAGATGACCGCCGGATCATGGATCTATATCGGCACCCAGGGGATTGTTCAGGGCACCTACGAGACTTTTGTCGAAATGGGCCGCCAGCATTATAACGGCGACCTCAACGGCAAATGGCTGCTGACGGCGGGCCTCGGCGGTATGGGCGGGGCCCAGCCCCTGGCCGCCGTCATGGCCGGGGCATCGTGCCTGGCCATCGAATGTCAGGCGTCGCGCATCGAGATGCGACTGAGAACCGGTTATCTCGACCGCCAGGCGGCGACGATCGACGAAGCGCTCGACATCATCCGGACCGCGACGAAACCGGTGTCGGTCGGGCTGTTGGGCAACGCCGCCGACATCCTGCCCGAGATGTTCGCGCGCGGCATCCGCCCGGACCTGCTGACCGACCAGACCTCGGCCCACGATCCGGTCAACGGTTATCTGCCGTCCGACTGGACCGTCGAACAGTGGGTGGAGAGACGCGAACGCGATCCTCAAGCCGTGGCGAAAGCCGCCAAGGCCTCGATGGCGCAGCACGTGCGGGCCATGCTCGATTTCCAGAAGGCCGGCGTGCCGACCGTCGATTACGGCAACAATATCCGCCAGGTCGCCTTCGACGAGGGCGTCAGGAACGCCTTCGACTTCCCGGGTTTCGTGCCGGCCTATATCCGGCCGCTGTTCTGCCGCGGCGTGGGCCCGTTCCGCTGGGTGGCGCTCAGCGGCGACCCCGAGGACATCTATCGGACCGACGCCAGGGTCAAGGAACTGCTGCCCGACGACAGGCACCTGCATCGCTGGCTCGACATGGCGCGCGAACGCATCCATTTCCAGGGCCTGCCGGCGCGTATCTGCTGGGTGGGCCTGGGCGACCGCCATCGATTGGGGCTGGCGTTCAATGACATGGTGGCATCCGGCGAACTGAAGGCGCCGGTGGTCATCGGCCGCGACCACCTCGACAGTGGCTCCGTCGCCTCACCCAATCGCGAGACCGAGGCCATGCGCGACGGGTCAGACGCGGTGTCGGACTGGCCGCTGTTGAACGCCCTGCTCAACACGGCGTCGGGCGCGACCTGGGTCAGCCTGCACCACGGCGGCGGGGTCGGCATGGGCTACAGCCAGCACGCCGGCATGGTCATCGTCGCCGATGGCAGCGAAGCGGCGGTCAAGCGTTTACGCCGCGTTTTGTGGAACGATCCGGCCTCGGGCGTCATGCGCCACGCCGACGCGGGCTATGACATCGCCCTGACGTGCGCGCGTGACAAGGGCTTGGATCTGCCGGAGATTCTGGAGTGATCACGCCTCTACTCGCCTCCGACCGCATCGCCGTGCCGTGGAAGAACGGCGGCGGGGTGACGCGCGAAGTGACGGTCTTTCCGCCCGGCGCCGGCATCGACGCCTTCGACTGGCGGGTCAGCATGGCCGAGGTCACGCAGGCCGGGCCATTCTCGCTGTTTGAAGGCATCGACCGCCATCTGACGGTGCTGCGCGGCCGGTTACGGCTCGATTTCAGCGACCGGAGCCTGACGCTGGGCCCGCTCGACAGCGTGGCCTTTTCCGGCAGCGCACCGGTATATGGCGTGCCGCTGGAACCGGTGCTTGACCTCAATGTCATGACGCGGCGTGACCTGGCCCAGGCCAGCGTGCGTCAGGTTGAAAGCCGCGTCGTTCTTGTCGGCCGTGTCGCTCTGTTAATCGATGTACGCAGCCTCGACGCGCTTTTGCTGATCGACGAAAGCAGCTGTGATGCGCCGGCCGGCCAATCCCTGCTGATCGAGATCGATGACGCAAGGAAGGTTTGAACACAGATTTACACAGATTTTAAGGGGATTTTTCAGAGCTTCATCAGCGCCACGGCGCATGGCCTGCACGCCGATGACGCTTCGCGTCGAAAAGACAGGATTCGTGCCGGCTATATCAGGATGAAGCTCTGAAAAATCGCCGCTTAAAATCTGTGTAAATCTGTGTTCAAGCTTTTTTCTACCCCTCCGCCTCCGCCGTCGACCGGCGCGCCGTCAGGCTGGAGCCGGCCGAGGCGACGATGACCAGGGCGATGCCCAGTCCCTGCACCAGGCTCAGCCGCTCGGCCAGGATCAGCCAGCCCATTACTGCCGCCGCCGCCGGTTCCAGGCTCATCATCAGGCCGAACGTCTTGGCGGGGATATGTTTCAGGGCCAGCATTTCCAATGTGTACGGAATAGCGCCCGACAGGATGGCGACACCCAGCCCCAGCAGCAGCATTTTCGGTTCCCACAGCGCCGGCCCCGCCACCGCCATGCCGATAGGGATCGTGAACAGGCTGGACAGCGCCATGCCGATCGCCACTGCCTTGCCGCCGTGGACGCGGTCGGAAACCCTCTGGCCGATGATGATGTAGAACCCCCAGCAGGTCGCCGCCACCACCGCCCACAGGACGCCCAACGGGTCGATGCCGCCGTGCCCGCCCTTCAGCGGCACCAGGATCAGCAGGCCGGCGATGGCGCAGGCGACCCAGATGGCGTCGCTCCACCGCCGTGACGACAGGATGGCCACGGCCAGCGGGCCGGTGAACTCGATGGCCACGGCGATGCCGAGCGGCAGGCGCGCCACCGCCAGATAGAAGGTCAGGTTCATGACGCCCAGCAGCGCGCCATAAAGCCCGACGATGCCCCAGTGCTGGCGTTCCGGTGCGTTCTTCCATGGCTGGAACAGGGCGAACAGGACCAGGGTCGAGAAGCCCTGCCTGAGCGCTGTCGTGCCTTCGGCGCCGAGCACGGGGAACAGCTGCTTGGCGAAGGATGCGCCGACCTGGACCGACAGGATCGAGATCAGGACCCCCAGGGTCGACAGCGTGCGGACAGGTATCCTGGCGATCAGCTTTTGCGGCATGACGAGGCTCCAAACTTGGCGTCGTCCAAGCGCATCCCAAAAAGTGTCAGCACTTTTAGGTTAGGATGCGCGTCTCCCAAAAACCACTTGACCGGGTACGACGCCCCTCGTCCGGAGATGATCTGGACGCTAGATAACGGTTCCGGCCGTTCGTCTCAACCCCCGGCCAGGCTGCAAAATAAAATTGGTCTGCTTGCGCACGCTGGCTGGCGGTGCCAGTCTCAGGCAAAAGGGGGACGCCATGAAAGCCTTGTTTGCCGCCACCATTATCGCCGCCGCCCTGGCCGGCCACGCCGCGGCAAAGCCGGTCGTCATCGGCTACCTGCCGACCTTCAAGGATTACAACGCCGCGCTCGACGCCACCGACCTTACCAAGGTGACCCACATCAACATCGCCTTCGTCAATCCGGCGCCCGACGGCTCGATCGTCAGCGGCGACATGATGGCGTGCTCGGACAGGTTCGGCGGCGGCATGGTCCCGCTGGCCGACATCAAGACTATCGTCGCCCGCGCCCACAAGGCCCACGTCAAGGTGCTGGCCTCGCTGGGCGGCGGCGACATCCCGGTCTGCTCCGGCGACTGGGTCAAGCTGCTCAGCGATGACACGCGGCCCGCCGTGGTGCAGAATCTGCTGCGCTTCGTCGACGACGAAAAGCTCGATGGCCTCGACATCGACCTGGAATGGCAGGTGATGACCGCCATCGACACGGCTGGCGAATACGTCCCGTTCGTGCAGGACCTGAGCGCCGGCCTGAAACAGCGCGGCAAGCTGCTGAGCTGCGCCACGGCCTCCAGTCCCGGCGGCATGGTCCCGCTGGGTTCGGTGCCCTATTTCGACTACGTCAACATCATGTCCTATGACGGCGTCGGCACCAATGCCGACGGCAGCATCTATGGCGACGCCGGCGGCGAGCAGGCCAGCCTGGCCATGGCGCAGCACGACATCGCCGTCTGGCAGGCGCGCGGCGTCACGAAGGACCATCTGGTGCTGGGCGTGCCGTTCTACGGCCACGCCTTTGGCACCTATGCCGGCGGCGAGCACGACTACAAGGACCTGCTGGCCACCTACGGCCCGGCGACGGCCGAAAACGACCTCATCGGCAAGCCGTGTCCGGCATGCAGCTATATCACCTATAACGGCCGGCCGACGATTCGCGCCAAGGCTCAGTTGGCGGCGCAGGACGGTGCCGGCATCATGATCTGGGAACTGTCCGCCGATGCCCCGGCGCCGGACAGCCTGCTCGACGCCGCCTGGGACACCCTGACCGATCCGGAGATTGCTGCGCCCGCGCAATAAACGCAGCATTTTATCCGCTGGCTGCTGCGATTTTATGGCGGATTTGCGGCAAAAAAATAAAATTGACGTAAATGTCAAAATTGCATTTGACGTTTCGAGGCGAACTCTGTAGTTTGGCTTCCAACAACAAAAGCCAAGCTTATCAATGCCCCGCGCCTCCACGACCGCCTCATGCCACCAAAAATGCTGCGCCCGCCGGCTTGCAGCAATTTTATCCCGGCATCCCGGCGAAGGCCCCTGACCGTGCGGGCATGAACGACGGCAACCATAAAAACTCCTGGCACACGACGGCAATGACCATGCAAGATTCCCTGTTTGAATACACCCTTCGCCTGGGCGACGACGCCCTTGTCCTCGGCCGCCGGCTCAGCGCCTGGTGCGGCCACGCCCCCAGCCTCGAAGTCGATCTCGGCCTGTCGAACCTGGCGCTCGACCTGGTCGGACAGGCGACCGACTTCCTCGACCTGGCGGCCAGGATCGAGAACCGCGGCCGCGACGCCGACACCCTGGCCTTCCGCCGCCAGCCGCCGGAGTTCCACAATTGCCGGCTGGTCGAGCAGGACAACGGCGATTTCGCCCAGACCCTGGCGCGGCAATTCCTCTATTCCAACTGGCAGTTCCTGTTCCTCGAAGCCCTGTCGGGCTCGGCGGACAAGGACCTGGCCGCCATCGCCGCCAAGTCGCTGCGCGACGTCGCCTACCATGTCGACTTCACCACCGACTGGATGATCCGCCTGGGCGACGGCGCCTGCCTCAGCCACCAGCGCCTGGTCAAGAGCCTCGACGCCCTGTGGGGCCTGACCGACGAACTGTTCGCCATGGACGATCTTGATCGCCAGTTGTTGCAACGCGGCGTCGCGGTCGACAAGGCCGCCCTGCGCACCGACTACGACGCGCGCATCACCGCCGTGCTGCACGATGCCGGCCTGACGGTTCCCGCCGCGCCGCGCACCCGTGACCGACATGACAAGGCGCCGCACGCCGAAATGCATTTCAACAGCCGCGACCACGACGTGCGCTGGGGTTTCTAAGCCCGGCGTTTCAGAGTATGACGGGCCATGTCCGACCGTCACCGTTCCGCGCCTGAAATCGGCTCGCGCCTGCAAGCCTTGCGCAAGCAGCAAGGTTTGTCGCTCGACGACCTGGCCGCCGCCTCGCGCATTTCGCGCAGCATGCTGTCTCAGGTCGAACGCGGCCTGGCCAACCCGACCTTCGCCACCCTGTGGGCCCTGACCCAGGCCCTGGGCGTCGACATCCCGACCCTGATCGGTGACGCCGCCGACGAGAAGGACCAGGCCATCGAACTGGTCGAGGCGCACAACATCCCGCGCATCCAGTCGGCCGACGGCCACTGCACCCTGGCCATACTCAGCCCGCCGGAAACCACCGGGGATGCCGAATGGTACATGCTGGAGATCCAGCCCGGCGCCTCCCTGACCTCCCAGCCTCATGCCCCGGGCTGCCGCGAGCACCTGTCGGTCCTGTCGGGCGAGGCCCTGGTCATCTCGGCCGAGACGCAGCAAAAGGCGGGCGAGGGCTCGACCCTGCGTTACCGCGGCGACGTGCCGCATTCGATCAGCAACACCGGGGCTGGCCGGCTGAAGGCGCTGCTGGTGGTGATGAACGGCTGATCCTCACCAGTCGCCGGCATGGCGCGGGGCGCCGGTCAGGACCTCCCACAGTCCGCCCAGGGCGCGGAACAGCCCTCCGACGGCAATGAAGATCAGGAATACCGTCACAGCCAGTTCGAGCGGCACCGGCAGCGGATGGGCGAAGAAGGCCGAAATGCGGTCCAGCAGGTCCTGAACGCTGCCGACATGGACGGCGGCGGCGATCGGCGAGGCCGTCCACACCCATCCCGCCAGCCCGACGATCGCCGCGCCGATGGCCATGTCGATCACACCGCGCAGCCGCACGCTGCGCGGGAAAGCCAGCACCACCGCGCCGAACACGACCACGCCGGTGAACCAGGCCAGGACCGGCCAGTACAGCGCCGTCTTGAAGGCGGCATAGTCGACATGGGCCAGCCGGCCAGGATCGATGTTCAGGGCAGCGTAGTCGACCGGGACCGGCGCCAGGCCGAAGCTGATCACGCCCGTCCACCACAGCAGGAAGACCACACCGGCGACGATGGCGCCGACACCGCGCCCGGCCGACGACTGGCGCATGGTCCAGCCGTAATAGCCGCGCTCGTAGTCACGATCGGGTCCGGCGCCCGCCGGCGGTTCGCGCCAGCGCCGCCTGTCCAGCGAGGCCAGCCAGTCGCCGGCGTCGGCCCAGTCCCAGAAGGCGAAGTCGAGGAAACGCAGGTCACGCACGCGCCAGGTCTTGAAGTAATCGACCGTGATGCCCTTGCGTTCGACGATCCACGCCGCCACGGTGATGATGCCGATCAGGGTCATGACGCCGGTCAGGCCCGATCCCACGGCATTGCCGAACGCCAGTCCGAAATCGGCGCCGCCGATGACGCGGGCGAAGAAGACGATGGCCGAGATCACCACTTCCAGGATGATGGCGAAGCGCACCGCGAAGGCCCAGTAAGGATAAAGCGCCGTGCCGACGGCCTGCTGCGGTTCGTCGCGATAGCGCGCGGCGACGACGATCGGATGGCCGAAGTCGCGCAGCAGGTTTTCAGTCTCGTCCGGCGTCAGCCGCCGGCCCAGCTCGCCTTCCCTGGCCTCGATCCGGGTCAGGATTTCGTCGCGCAGCTCGGCGACGATGTCCTCGCGCTTGGCCCGCGGCAGCAGCCGCGACACCGCCCGCAGATAGTCTTCCAGCATGTCCATTCTGAACTCCCTCAACCTTCCGGACTTCCGGTGATCTTCTCCAGCGAGGCGCTGATCGCCCGCCATTCGCTGACTAGGCGCTGCAGCATGGTTTCCCCGGCGGCGGACAGGACGTAGAAGCGCTTCCGCCGCCGATCCTCCTCGCGCCACTCGCTGACCAGCAGCCCCTGCGCCTCCAGCCGCCGCAACAGCGGATAGAGCGTGCTTTCCTCCATATCGAGGCCATCCTCGGCCAGGGCCTGGCGCAGGGTGTAGCCGTAACGCTCCACCCGCAGCCGGGCCAGGACCGCCAGGCCCAGCGAACCGCGCCGCAACTCGGCGCGCAGGCTTTCGTAGAGGTCGCCCTCGGTTTCCATGTACTGCATCTCGTATAGTGTGCACCACACACTGTATGCCACATAGTATATTCGCACAAAAAGTCCTGTCAAGTCCGCCGGCGCGATGGCGATTGCTGATGCGCGCCGAAGCCTTGCGTGATAAGTGTGTCCACCCTTTCTTTCCTGCCCGGACTACCGCCATGAAGCGTTTCCTCGCGGCCCTCGCCTGCCTGCTTCTGTCCGCCTGCGCGCCGGCCAAGCCCGCTCCGCCCTCCGCCAAACCGGCGCCCCAATCCCGGGTCGTCGTCCTGTGGCCCGGCGCCATTCCCGATCCCATGCCGGCCATGGCGCCCGAATCGACATCGACAGGCACGAACCTAATCGGCGGCAAGACGGTGACCGGGGTCGAGAACGTCGCCAACCCCACCATGACCGTCTATGCGGCGCAGGGCAAAAACACCGGCGCCGCTATCCTGGTCTTTCCCGGCGGCGGCTACCGCGCCCTGGCCATCGACCTGGAAGGCAGCGAGGTCTGCGATTGGGCGACGGCGAAGGGCATCACCTGCGCGGTGCTTAAATACCGCGTCCCCGGTTCCGGCCCCTGGTGGGACGACGCCTGCAACTGCGAGCACACCGACATCAAGCCGCGCGCCCTGGAAGACGCCCAGCGCGCCATCGGCCTGCTGCGGATGCATGCGGCCGATTACGGCATCGACCCGCACAAGGTCGGCGTCCTCGGCTTTTCCGCCGGCGGCCACATGGTCGCCGACATCAGCACCCATTACGCCAAACGCGCCTATACACCGGTAGATGCGGCGGACAACCAGAGCGCCCGCCCCGACTTCGCCGTCGCCCTCTATCCCGGCCATATCTACGGCGACGAATATCCCGGCGACCACGTCAATCACGACATCATCGACAACATCACCGCCGACACGCCGCCTTTCTTCGTGCTGCAGAACGAGGACGATCCGGTCGATCCGATCCGGGACAGCATGACCCTGTATGAAGGCCTGGTGACGAAGAAGGTGCCGGTCGAGTACCACGTCTACGCCCACGGCGGCCATGCCTTCGGCCTGCGCCCGACGGCCGAACCCTCGACCCACTGGCCAGACCTGGTCGAAACCTGGCTGCACGGCCTCGGCATGGTGCCGTAGCCGTTACGGCCCGGGAATGGTCGGCGTCCACGCGGCGACGCGCTTGTCCGCCTCGGCGATCTGGTCAGGCGTCAGGGCCTGGTACAGGCCCTTGAGGTCCGTCGTGGCGTCCTCCTCGATGCTGGTATTGTGGCCGTAGAGAACGGCCAGGCTTTCCCAGACATAGGCTTCCCGGTCATCCGCCGTCACGCCCCGGCCCAGGTGATACAGCTTGCCCAGCGTCAGCTGCGCCTCGGCCCAACCCTGGTCGGCGGCTTTCCTCAGCCACGCCGCGCCCGTGGCGTCGTCGCGGGTGACGCCGGCGCCGTAGAGATAGCTTGAGCCGATATCCAGCTCCGCCTCGGCGAAACCCTGGTCGGCCGCTTTTTGCCACAGAGGCATCGCCTCGGCGTAATCGCCCTTGTCGGCCAGCAACCGGCCCGCCTTCTGTTCGGCGCCGACATGGCCCTGGGCGGCCGCCTTGCTGAACCAGTCCAGCGCCGCGGTCCTTGGTTTCGCCGCGGCCGAAATAGTACATTTCGCCCAGCCAGAACTGGGCGCAGGCGTTGCCCGACTGAGCCAGGGGAAAGAAAGCGCTCGCCGCTTCGACGTAGCTGTTCCGGTTATAAGCATCGTGGCCGCCGGCGCAGCGCTGGTCGTCGGTCATCGGCACGGGTTGCCACGCCGCCGCCTGCGCCTGCGCGTCGGCCAGTTGGGCCGGCGTCAGTCTGGCGGCAGCGCTGTTGCGTTCATGTGTATCGGGTCCGCCATTCCGGCCGGCCGTCGCCAGGTCGAGCCACAGATAGGCCTGGACATAGTCCTGAGGCACGCCGACGCCCTTGAAGTACATGTCGCCGAGTTCGGCCTGTGCCACGTCGAGATCCCGGTCGGCGGCCTTGCGGTACCATTCTGCGGCGGCGGCCTCGTCTTTCGCCACACCGTCGCCGTTGGCGTACATGTTGCCGAGGTCATAACCGGCCATGGCATAGCCTTGGTCGGACGCCTTCCCGTACCAGGCCATCGCCGCCGCGCCGTCTTTCGGCACGACCGTTCCGGTCTGGTAGGCATAGCCGATCCGGGTCTGCGCGCCGGGGTCGCCAAGCCTGGCCTGGAGCAGCAGGACGACGAAGCTCGGCCCGTCCAGTGCCACGACCGGCACCATGATCGGCGGCGGCGGAACGGCGGCGGCCGGACTGCCCGACAACAGGACCAGCGCCAGCGCGCCCGAAATCAACGACGTGTACCGCATGTCTTCCCCCTGCCCTGATCGCCAAGGTAACCGCCGAATCCATTTTTGGCGACCGGAAAGTATCCTCCGCCTACCGCGGCCTGCCGCGCTCAAGGGTTTAGCCGCAGATGAACGCAGGTTTCCCTTCCCCTCTCCCCTCACCGAGGGAGAGGACAGGAGGCAAGCTTCGCAGAAGCGACGACGACCGGGTGAGGGTTTCTGTCGCAAGGAAGATTTGAACCACAAATAAGCACGAATGCCTAATCCGTACGCCTCCCTCTGCACCTCCCCGCTTGTCGGGGAGGGGGACCGCGCGCCCTCTTCAGGCGCGTGGTGGAGGGGTTTCTTGCTTACTTTTGCGGCTGTCCTACACGGACACAACGCCTATGCCGCAAAAAAGATGAATCCACAGATGCACACAGATGAACGCAGATTTTTCAGAGCCTTATCATCAACGGACCCGTTGCTCGACAGACCGGATCGCTTCGCGATCAAACGATCGGCCCGCCGCCTCGCCCCACGCAACCCGCTGAAAAATCTGTGCAATCTGTGTAATCTGTGGATAGGCCTCTTCCTTCAATCTGCCTCACCCGCCGCACCCAACTTATCCCC
>OUNJ010002505.1_pt1 | contig 23392 bp, 18 predicted proteins | sample 1755361 | NCBI WGS metagenome assembly OUNJ01 (sample SAMEA3914825, study PRJEB12502) | metagenome | biome: forest; material: soil | place: USA | collected 2012-03-12 | depth 0.1 m
CCCGTATTGGCCACATTGGCCAGCGTCAGGCTGTCGACACCCGCACCCAGGTCAAGCGTCATCCCCGTCAGCGTCGTACCCAGCGTGATCGTGTCCGCGCCCGTACCACCTGTCAGCGTCTCAACATTGCTGACGGTTACGTGGTTGCCGGCATTACCAAGGATGAGCGTATCCGTACCGGCACCCAGATCAACCGTCGCCGCGGTCAGGGCCCCGGTGACGGTAATGGTATCGTCACCCGTGCCCGAAGTCAGACTGTCAAACGTCGTGACAGAAATCGTGTTGCTCGTGTTGCCCAGAACGATATTTACCGGCATGGAATTGCCCTTTGCGAAACAGCCATGTTAGCCCCCGCTTCCTGCGCCTGGAGGTACCAGACGCAAGTTTGGGAACGCGTTGATTCAGATAACCGGAAGGACTTCGTCTTCCTGCCATCCTGGAGATTCAATTTTTAGGAAAACCCGTTCCGCCCGGATTGTGACCAGGCTTAAACGTCATAATGATCTTAACGCCCGAGCTCCCTGCGTGGCAAAATAAACGCACACGCTTGAACAAAGTGTTAACTAAACTTATACAGGATGGCTTTACGTTTTGCTTAAAAGGTTAACGTTACCGATTGGCATATTGGTTAATATATTTCCACGAATTTATACCAATCCAACTGTCGCAAACACCCCCAAGTATTTGAGGGGGCGGGAAAATTTATTTACTCTGCCAAGCCACTAAGAAGTCTCTCCTTAACACGACGTTAAATATTTCTACCTGGCGCACCAGTTTACCGTTCAGGCCGGACCCAAACCCGTTGACGCATGAGCATTGCAAGCAGCACCATTTCGGTTGCCGTTCAATCTGGCGTACACTTTAGCCGCCGTCCGGCAGGAACGTCTCCAAAGCCTCCATATGATCGGCTTCGTGCGCCGGCTTGTCCCAGCGGATGCGGCTGATGCGCGGAAAACGCAGCGCGAAGCCCGACTTGTGCCGCTTCGAGCGATGGACGGCGTCGAAGGCGACCTCGAACACCAGTTCCTTGCTGACCTCGCGCACCGGCCCGAAAGTCTGGAGGGTATGGTTGCGCACCCATTTGTCGAGTTCCTTCAACTCGGCGTCAGTGAAACCGAAATAGGCCTTGCCGATAGGCAGAAGCTCATTGCCTTTCCACAGGCCGAAGGTGAAATCGGAATAGAAGCTCGACCGTTTGCCCGAGCCGCGCTGAGCGTACATCAGGACAGCGTCGACCAACCTGGGTTCGATCTTCCATTTCCACCACGGCCCGGTCGGCCGGCCTGCGACATAAGCCGAGTCGCGCCGCTTCAGCATCACGCCCTCGATCACCGAGGCATTGTCGACGCTGGCGCGCAGGGTGCTCAGGTCCTCGAAGTCGCGATAGGGCAATTCCGGCGACAGGCGGATGCCTTCGGGTTTGTAGTGCTCAAGCGCATTCTTCAGCAGTTCGCGCCGTTCGATAAAGGGCAAGTGCCGGACATCCTCGCCTTCCAGCATCAAGAGATCGTAGGCGGTAATGCCGGCAGGGTAGTCGGTGATCATCTTCGCCGACGGGCTCTTGCGTCCCAATCGCTGCTGCAGGTCGTTGAACGTGCCCAGGTCCTCGCCGTGCCGGACCAGCAGCTCACCATCGAGCACGGCATGGAAGTTGAGGTGTTCCAACACGTCCGGAAAACTGTGGCCGATGTCGTCGCCGGTGCGGGTGAACAGGGCGCGGCCGGCCTTGTTGTGCACGGCCTGCACCCGGATGCCGTCATACTTCCATTCGGCGGCGTAGATTTCCGGCACGATCAGGCCGTAATTGGCTTCTTCCAACGCATGGGCCAGCATGACCGGCGTGAAGACGACCGCTTCGCCGACTTCCGGCGCCGGTGCGCGACCCTCCAACCAGGCAAACAGGCTTTCGTAGGGCGGATCGAGACCGTGCCACAGGGTCTCGATCCGTTCGACCGGCTCGTTGCCGTAGCGGGCCAGCACCTGCTTGAGCAGGCGCGCCGACACACCGATGCGAAGACCGCCCATGCCGATTTTCAGCAAAGCCCAGCGCTCCGGCGAGGTCATCCGGTCGAGCAGACCGGCGACATAGTCAGGCAGGTCCTTTTTCGGCGTATGCCGCAGGCCGTCGATGACCGCACTCAGGCGAGGCAGGTCCGATGCCGGCGCCGGCCCGGCCGGCCACAGATGCGCCACCGTCTCCGACAGCTCGCCGACATAGTCGTAGCTCATGGCCAGGAGTTGCGGGTCGGTGCGCGCCCGGATCAGATCCAGCACCATCGAGCGCTTGAAGTCGGGCAGGCTGAGCGTATCGGCGATGATCGCCACCGCGTAGCCGCGATCCGGATCGGGCGTGGCGGCGAAATAGTCGCTGAGCAGCCGTTCCTTGCCGAGCGTCGACGGCTCGTAATAGAGGCGTTCGAGAAGACGCGAGAAGTCTCTCATTCCCAGACCCTACTCACTGTCATCCTCGTAACCCAGCAGATGGAGCGCCCGGGCCTTGAAACCCATCTGCGTCGCCGCCAGGACCAGGGCGTCATCGCGGCCGTGGGTCACCCAGACCTCGGGCGCCGCCACGTCGTTCAGCGTCCGCAGCAACTCGTCCCAGTCTGCGTGATCGGAAATGACCAAGGGCAGTTCGACCCGCTTCTGTTTGGCGCGCGCGCGGATGCGCATCCAACCGGAAGCCGCCGCCGTCAGCACCTCCGGCAGTTTGCGCGACCAGCGGTCCTGCAAGGCGCCGGGCGGACACAGAACGATCTTTCCGGCCAGATCTCTTGCATTTTCAGGTGTTACGACCTCCCACGGACCGAGCGGTATGTAATTTTCATAAAGTTCACACAACCGGACCATGGCACCGTGCAGCCAGACAGACTCATCGTACCCGGCGGTACGTAAAGCGCACATCAAGCGTTGACATTTGCCCAGGGCATAGACACCGACCAGATGGCAGCGCTCGGGAAATTGCCTGAGCGAGGCCAGCAGCTTCTGGATTTCGTCTTCGATGGGTGGGTGGCGGAACACCGGCAGGGCGAAGGTCGCCTCGGTGACGAAGACGTCGCACGGCACCGGTTCGAACGGCGCGCAGGTCGGGTCGGGGCGGCGCTTGTAATCGCCGGAGAAGACGATCGAGCCGCCGCCGTGTTCCAGTCTTGCTTGAGCCGACCCCAGTATATGGCCGGCCGGATGCAGGCTCAGCGTCGCCTTGCCGATCTCGACGCGTTCGCCGTACAGCAACGGATGTTCGCGCCCGGCATGAGCCTCGCCATAGCGCGCCCGCATGATGGCCAGGGTTTCGGCGGTGGCGAAGACCTGGCCATGGCCGGCGCGGGCATGGTCGGCATGGCCGTGGGTGACGATGGCGCGATCGACCGGCTCGACCGGATCGATGAAGACATCGCCCGGCCGGCAGTACGGGCCTTGCGGCCTGATCTCGATCCAGTCTTTAGGGTGCATCTTTCGCGCGTTGCGATCCTTCCTATATGGTCGTCATATGGCGACGATACCCGCACATTTCCGGCAGTGGTTTTCCCGGCAGGGCTGGACCATCCTGCCGCACCAGGCGGCGATGGTCGAGCGCTACAGGGAAGGCCGCTCCACGCTCCTGACCGCGCCTACCGGCACCGGCAAGACCCTGGCCGGTTTCCTGGGCTCTCTGATCGACATCGCGGAGCACCGGTCCAAGGGCCTGCACACCCTTTATATCTCGCCGCTCAAGGCGTTAAATGTCGATATCGAACGCAATGTGCTGACCCTGATCAAGGCGCTGGACCTGCCGGTCACCGCCGAAAGCCGCACCGGCGATACTTCACAGTACCGCCGCCAGCGCCAGAGGAAAACACCACCCAATATCCTGGTCACCACGCCGGAAAGCCTCATGCTGCTGCTGAGCTATCCCGAGGCAGCGCAGATGTTCGGCCATATCGAGGCGGTGGTGGTCGATGAAATCCATACGGTCGCCGGCTCCAAGCGCGGTGACCTGATCGCGCTGGCCCTGGCGCAGCTTGAGGCTTACCGCCCGGGGTTTCGCCGCATCGGCCTGTCCGCCACCGTGGCCGATCCCGATCTGTTCTGCGCCTGGCTGGGGCCGGCGGGGCAGCCGACCGACCATCTCGACAGCCCGGCCGGGCCGCCGCCGCACGTCCGAATTCTTCAGACGAAGGAAGCCGTGCCCTATTCCGGCTTCATGGCGCAATATGCCGTCGCCGAGATCATGGCCGAGATCGCCCGGGCGCGCACCGCCATTGTCTTCGTCAATACCCGCGCCCAGGCCGAGCTGCTGTTCCAGTTCTTGTGGGAACAAAACGACGATGCCCTGCCGATCGCCATCTACCACGCCTCCCTGACGCGCGAGCTGCGCGCGAAGACGCAAGCCGCCATGGCGATGGGCAAATTGCGCGGCCTCGTCGCCACCTCAGCCATCGAGCTGGGCATCGACTGGGGCGATGTCGACGTCGTCATCCAGGTCGGTGCGCCCAAGGGCGTGTCGCGGCTCCTGCAGCGCATAGGCCGTTCCAATCACCGCGTCGACGTGCCGTCGACCGCCTGGCTGGTCCCGGCCAACCGTTTCGAGGTGCTGGAGTGCGAGGCCGCCATGCGCGCCATCGCCGAGCGTGCGCTTGACGGCGATCAGCCGTTGCTGGGGTCCCAGGACGTCGCCATCCAGTTCATCATGAACGTGGCGTGCAGCCAGCCGGTCACGCCGGAAGGCCTCTACGCCATCCTGCAAACCTCCTGGTCCTACCGCTACCTGACGCGCCCGGCCTTCGATGAGCTGTTCCACTTCGTCATCGACGGCGGCTATGTGCTGCGTTCCTACGACCGCTGGCACCGCCTGGTGCGGAACGACGACGGCCGGTGGGTGCCGTCCAGTCCCGCCGTCGTCCAGCGCCACCGCCAGAACATCGGCGTCATCGTCGAGGCCGGCAAGCTGAAGGTCCGGCGCCGCCACGGCCGCGGCGGCAAATATCTCGGCGAGATCGAGGAATCGTTCGGCCAGTCGCTGCGTCCTGGCGACACCTTCTATTTCGGCGGCGAGGTCCTGGCCTTCGAGCGCATTGTCGACATGACGCTGGAGGCCCGCGCCAGTCAGGCCAAAGATCCGATGATCCCATCCTACATGGGCGGCCAGATGCCGCTGTCGACCTTCCTGGCCGGGCGCGTACGCCGCCTGCTGCGCGAAGAGGATGCGCTGGATGCCCTGCCCGGCCCGGTGCGCCACTGGCTGACCCTGCAGGCGCGGTTTTCGCAGTTGCCGGGCCCGAAGAACCTGCTGGTCGAAAGCTTCCCACGCGCCGGGCTGAACAGCGTTGTGTTCTATACCTTCGAGGGCCGACGCGCCAACCAGACATTGGGCATGCTGGTCAGCCGGCGCATGGAACGGCGGGGTCTGGGGCCATTGAGCTTTACCGTCACCGACTACGGCCTGGCCATCAACAGCATCGAGCCCGTCACACAAGACACTGTCCACGACCTACTGGCGGCCGATATCCTGGCCGATGAGCTGGAGGAGTGGTTGGTCGAGTCGCCCATGCTGAAACGCTCGTTCCGCCGGGTGGCGACCATTGCCGGACTGGTCGAGCAGAACCACAATTCGGCGCGCAAGACGCTGAAACAGGTGACTTTTTCGACTGACCTGATCTATGACGTGTTGCGCAGGTACGAACCCGGTCACGTCCTTCTGGCGCTGGCCCGGGCCGATGCCGAGCGAGAACTGCTCGACCTGGACCGCCTGACCGATATGATCCTGAACTTCCAGTCGCACATTGAATTCATCGCCCTGCCGCGACCGTCGCCGATGTCGCTGCCCGTCATCCTCGACGTCCGCACGGAGCGGCTGCCGGGCGGCGGCATGGAGGCCCTGCTGGCCCAGGCCAGGCTGGAAACGGCGGCGGAACACATGGTCGGCGAGGTCGAGCATGACCTCATGGCTTGAGACCCGTTTCGCCGGCCATCGCCTGGTGCTCGATGCCGGACTGGCCTTGTGGTGGCCGGACGAAGCGATGCTGGTCGTGTCGGACCTGCACCTAGAAAAGTCGACCTTCCTGGCCCAGTTCGGTTCGGCTGTGGCGCCCTACGACACCGCCGACACGCTGGAGCGCCTGGTGGGCCTGCTCGCGCGCTATCGTCCGCGCACCCTGCTGCTGCTCGGCGACACCTTTCACGACCGGCTGGCCTGGGAGCGGCTGGAAGACAAGACGCGCGACCAGCTGCTGGCCATCTGCGCATCGGTCGAAACCTGCTGCTTCATCGAAGGCAACCACGATCTCGGCATGACGCGCGACCCGCGCCTGTGTTTCGCCGACAGTCATGTTCGCGGCGGCATCCTGTTCAGCCACGAGCCCGCCCTGCCGCTGATGCCCCAGGTCATCGGCCATTTTCACCCCAAGGTGCGCACCTCGCTGCGTGGCCATCGCCTGGCCGGCAAATGCTTCGCCATGAACCGCAGCCTGCTGATCATGCCGGCCTTCGGCAGTTTCACCGGCGGGCTCGACCTGCTGGATCCGGTCTTTACCGACCTGGCCGGAGACGACCCGTTGCAGGCCTATCTCGTCTTTCGCGACACGGTGACGCCCATGACTTAAGCCGCCTCGAATATGTCCGCCGGCGTCACCAGGCGCAGGTGCGGCGACTGGCGGGCATGGCTTTCGACGTCGGGTGTGAAGCCGGAGCGCGAAAACAGCACGTAATCGGGTTCGGGCTGGTCGTCGTCCTCAGGCCAGAAGCCGCTGAGGCGCGCCTGCTGGGTCAGATGGGCCAAGCCCGCCTCGCTGACCGCCTGCACCTGCCAAGCGCAGGCACCGAACAAAGGGCCCCGCCCGGGCTGACAGGCAGCGACCGGAATATTGTAGCCCTGCCCCCACATCTGGCCCACCGCCGGCGGCCGCACGTTGAACAGATGATCGCCGTGGCTGCGAATATAGTTGCGGCAGATCGCCTCGAAGCCGGAGACCATGTAGTCGCCCAGCTGGCGTCTGATCGTCGTTTCGAACAGGTCACGGCCGCCGCCGTTTTCGATCGTGCCACGATTAGGCTGGACGAACAGGTTCCAGAAGCGGGTCAGTGGATCGCAGATGGTGAAGCGCATGTAACGGGACTTCGGATCGGCATCCAGCGAACGCACCCCCTCGATCAGCCGCATGGCGCGGAGGCGTTCGAGGTAGGAACTGATCGACATGCCGGTCTGCGCCCCCATGACAAAGGTGCGGATTTCACCGCTCTCGCGATGGCCGTTGGCGATGGCGCGCAGGATCGAGGCATAGACCTTCACGTCGCGCAGGCCATAGGACAGGATATGGAGCGGCTCGTCGACCAGGCGTCCGTCGGCCACCAGCATCAGGTCGAGGATGTTACCGGCCAGGGGCTTGTCCGGATCGCACGAAGCCAGATACGCCGGTACGCCGCCGAAGATGGCGTAGGCGGCGATGCGCGCCTCGGGCGTATAGCTGGGGAAGAAGGCGGCGGCTTCGTGCAGCGGCAGCGGCATGAGGTCGAACAGTTCCGGCGCACAGTCCGACAGGGCATGTTCGGCCATCGCCGGCGAGCCGTGCGTCAGGGCCGTCATGCGGGCGATATTGGCGCCGACCAGGACCAGCTTCATGCCGCCGGCGGCCGCAGCGCCTGAACGCCAGAAGTTGCGGATGATGAACGGCAAGGTCTCGTCGGCGTCGCTGAGCGTGCTGAAATTGTCGAGGACAAGAACAAGGGCCAGCGCGTGCGCCGATGTCGCGGCCAGGGCGGTCAGCAGACCCGGCCAGTCGGTGGCGGCATCGAGACCAGCGTTGGGCAGTCTTTGTAGGCACGTGCGTTTAAACGCCTGAAAGTTCAGGCGGGCCGTCTCCTCGGCGGCACGAAAAATGATCACGTTTTTGTGATCGCAAGCTTCGCGGACCAGCCGCGACTTGCCCATCAGGCGCCCCCCGGTGACCAGAACCAGGGCCGGTTCCGGGGTCGTCAGCAGCCGCCTGAGGGCGGCCAGCTCGCGGGCACGGCCGGCGAACATCGGTGTCATCCTGATTAGTGTGAGCACGAATACGGTAAGCCACCATCCACCTTCGCCCCATCGTCACCGCCCACCCGGGGTTTGCCACAAAATTGTGGCGTAATCCAGATTATAAATTACCATAAGTTGTGGATATTTTACGTAAGTTATAACTTATAATTGCCGCGTCACCGGCTACCGCGTGCCTGGATCAGCGGAAGCATGCTACGGTATTCGTAATAATTTTAAAGCGTTAGAGCAGATTTATGCAACGTCCGTAAGCACAGCCGCACACAATTTCTGGTTATGAAAATCACGATTACGATCACAACGAAATCAACTTGTATAAGAATTTTTAATCCATAAAATCTACCGTCACGTGCAAGCATAAAGCCGCACGGGGACTGCTGTTTTACTATGATAAACTGTAAAACACGCGACATTTTCACAAAAACAAGCGCTATCACACATATAAATACAGTGCTGATTGCGATTTGCGCTGCCTTGTGCCTTTTTTCTCTCCCGGCGTACTGCCTTCCCGCCGGAACCCTGGTTCACAACACGGCCAGCGTGGGTTTTGTCATTGATGGAACGCCGCATCGGCAACCCTCCAATACGGTTGTCACCGCCATCAATACACTGGCGGATGTACAGAACACGGCGATTTCAGCCGTCCAGGATACAATTGCACCGAATGTCTCCGGCTATAGCTACGCTTTCATTGTCACCAATACTGGTAACGCTCCCGATCGTTTCAGCCTCGACGCTGCCTTTACCGACCTGTCGGCGCCGGTCGAATATGTCTGGATTGACACAAATGGCAACGGCAAGCTGGACCCGGCTACCGATCAGTCGCTGTCCAGCAATGATCTGACAGTCCAGCTGGACGCGGGCGCCAGCGTACATCTGCTGGTCGAAGCCCAGGCCGGCGGCACGATGCGCCTGACCGCCACCTCGCTCAACGACGACGCAGCCGCCGTGATCTGGCATCGTTCGGCCGCCGCCGAAATCAAGCCGTCCAGCCTGCACGGCAATTTCGTCATCCGCCTGATCAAGTCGCAGACCGTCGATACGCGCGGCGCCGACCAGCCGGGCACCGGCACGATCATCACCTACAGCCTGCAGGCCGCCTTGCCCGCCCTGGCCAATGCCACCCAGGCCCGCATCCACGACACGGTCCCCGCCGGCACGACCTATGTCGCGGGCTCCCTGATGCTCGACGACACCCCCCTCAGCGATGCCGCCGACAACGACGCCGGCACATTCGACGCCGCCACCGGGGCGATCCTGGTCGCCCTGCCCGACCCGCCATCCGACCCACCCGACGACGGCGGCGACACCGCCACCCATGTCGTCCGCTTCCAGGTCCGCATCAATTGAAAGGAGACCGTCCCATGACAATCCAACCCAACGCCCTCATCCGTACCCTGGCCCGCGCGGCATCGGCCGTGGCCATCGCCCTGGTCATGGCCGCCACCTTCTTCTGCAGCGCTGCCCCCGCACCCGCGGCACCCGCGCGGCCCGGCCAGGTCAGCCTGAACATCGCCATCTTCAAGGAAGTGCGCTCGCAAGGCGCCGATGGCGCCACCGACGTCAGGCTGGTCGCCGCCGACAAGGCCGCGCCCGGCGACCGCCTGGTCTACGTCCTGACCTACCGCAATACCGGCAGTCAGCCGGTCTCCAACCTCATCGTCGATTACCCGATGCCCAAGGGCGTGTCCTACCGCGCCCCGGCCGAAGGGTCGTTACCGCCGCTGGTCTCCGCCGACGGCGTTCATTTCGGGCAGCCGGGCGACATGACCGGCGGCTCGCGTCCAGGGCCTTCTCCGGACTCCGCGAAGGACAGCATCACCGCCCTGCGCTGGCAGGTCGACGGCGCGGTCGCTCCCGGCGCTCAGGGGGAAGTCTCGTTCAAGGCCACGCTTAACTAAGTCACCCCCCACGCAGAAAGGCACACTCAACCATGACAACGCGCAACCTCAACCTGGCCCTGCTTCTGACCCTCGCGTCGGCAGCCGTGGCCCTCGCGCCCGCGGCCCACGCCGCGAGCACGGCGGCCGGGACCAGCATCACCAATACCGCCACGGTCGGTTATTCCGTCGGCGGCACCGCCCAGACGCCGGTCACCTCGAACGTCGCGACCTTCCTGGTCGACCGCAAGGTCAACCTGACCGTATCCGAAGTGGGCAACGCGGCCACCACCGTGGCCTACGGCGACACCAGCAAGGTGACAACCTTCCAGGTCACCAACCTGACCAACGCCACCCAGGACTTCCGCCTGGTCGCCAGCCAGCAGCTCAGCCTGGCCATCAGCCTGCTGGGCCTGACCGACAGCATGGACATGAGCAACGTCCATGTCTATGTCGACGGCAACGGCGACGGCATCTACGAGTCCGCCAGCGACACCGCCACCTATATCGACGAGCTGGCGCCCAACGCCTCCAAGACAGTGTTCATCGTCGCCGACGCTCCGGCCAGCGGCCCGGCCAACGGCGTCGCCGGCGTGGCCCTGACCGCCATCACGGCCACTGGCGGCACCGCGGGCTCGCTGGGCGCCGACGTGACGGCCACCATCGGCGCCGACACGCCGGGTGCGATCGACACGGTCTTCGCCGACAGCAACGGCGCCATCGACCTGGCCCATGACGGCACCTATTCGGCGCTCGACGCCTACGTCATCGCCTCGACGACGGTCAGCTTCACCAAGACCGCGACCGTGATCAGCGACCCGATCAACGGCAGCCTGCTGCCCAAGGCGATCCCCGGCGCCACGGTCGAATACTGCCTGCAGGTCTCCAATACCGGCAGCAACAACGCCACCGGCATCTCGATCACCGACTCGGTGCCGGCCAATACCACCTATGTGTCGGGCTCCCTGGTCGTCGGCGGCTCCGTCCTCCTGGGCGCCTGCCTGGCCGACGGCACGGCCGAGGACGACAACGCCACCGGCGCGGACGAATCCGATCCCAACGGCGGCTCGTCCGACGGCTCGACCGTCACCGCCACCATCCCGACCATCCTGCCGGGCGCCACCCAGACGGCGCGTTTCCGCGTCACCCTCAACTAACCGCATGCAGAGAAAGGGCAGCCGGTATCCCCGCCGGTTCTAACGAAAACATGGCAAACTTCAGGCCCCTCCTCATTGTTTTCGCCGCCCTTCTCGGGCTGGGCGCGTCGCCGATGTGGACCTCTCCCGCATCGGCGACGCCTCAGCGCGTCCAAAACACCGCCACGCTCGACTTTGTCCGCGACGGTGAAACGCAAAGCGTCCAGTCCAACACCACCGTCCTCGACTTCGACCAGCCGCAATGGCCAACCACCCTGGTCTACTGGCACATGCCGGCGGGCTTCGACTATACCGACCTGACCTGCGTCGCCGGTCCGCCCTCTGCCATCCACGGCGCGCCCATCTCGGCCGAACAGCTGGCCGGCATGCATGAGGACGACGGCACGACCGACCAGACCCTGGGCATCGTCCTGACCGACGCCCCCGGCAACACCGATCCCAACGTGCGCGAGACCGAGACCATCAATGCGCACCTGTCGACCGGCCAGTCGGGCCGGCTGATCCTGACCGAAACCGGGCCCGACACCGGCGTCTTCGCCGGCGCCTTCGCCACCCAGGCCGCGACCTCGCACGCCCAGGCCTGCCTGCCGCCGCTCCTGCCCGGCACAATCGTCTACATCGATTTTCCGCCAGGTCCCGACTGGACCGCCAGCCAGGACCAGATTCTGATCGACCCTTACGGCCACGTTTTCGATTCCGACACCGGGGCCGCCGTCAACGGCGTCCGCATCACCCTCATCGACGACGCCACCGGTCAGCCGGCCCGCGTCTACAGCGACGATGGCGTTACGTCATATCCGGCCACCGTCGTCAGCGGCAGCAACGTCACCGACAGCAGCGGCGAAGTCCATGTCTTCGGACCCGGCGACTATCGCTTTCCCCAGGTCGCGCCCGGACACTATCACCTGAAAATGGAGGCGCCCGACGGTTACGCCGTCCCCTCCCGCGTGCAGGCTAACGCCCTGCCGCCCGGCCCCAACGGCACCTATGCCGTCGAGCCCGCCTCCTATGGCCAGGCCTTCAGCCTGGCGACGCCCGAGCCGCTACAGGCCGACATACCGGTCGATCCGCTGCCGCACGGCACCTTGCAGCTCGAAAAGACCACCCTGATCCGTGATGCCTCACCGGGCGACCTGATCCCCTATCATCTCCAGGTCAGCAATCCGGAAAGCGGCACCATGCGCGGCGCCGTGGTCACCGACACCCTGCCGCCCGGCCTGCGCTACATGCCCGGCATGACGCACGGCGTGGCCGAGCCCGCCCTGTCCGGCGACGGCCGCACCCTGACCTTCACCTTGCCGGACATCGCATCCGGCCAGTCGCTCGACATCGCCTACGCCGCCGAGGTCGCGCCCGCGGCGCCGACCGGTGATGCCGTCAACCAGGCCGTGGTGCAGATCCCGGGCAGCCCGGCCTCGCCTGTCGCCAGCGCTTCGGTGCGCCTGCACGCCCTGCTGTTCAGCGACGCCCTGACCGTTATCGGCCGCGTCACCGAAGGCGGCTGCGATTCGCCGTCCAGCAAAGGCGTTGCCGGCATCCGCATCCTAATGGAGGACGGCAGCTACGCCGTCACCGATCGCGACGGCCTGTACCATTTCGAGGGCGTCCGCAAGGGACGCCACGTCGTCCAGCTCGACACCAATTCCCTGACCGCCGCCTATGAGCCTGTCGACTGCCATGACGACACGCGTTCAGCCGGCAATGCCCTGTCGCGTTTCGTCGAAGGCGAAGGCGGCACCTTGCAGCGCGTCGATTTCGTGCTCAGGGCGACCGGCAAGGCCGCCGCGGCGGCACCGGCGCAGTTACCGATCCAGGTCACCGATGCCAATATCGCCGCCGGCGGCAACACCAACTGGTTGCAAGGCCAGAAGCCCGGCATCGACTGGCTGTTCCCCGGCGACGGCCATAACCCGCGCGCCCCGGCCCTGCGCGTCGTCATCAAGCACGCCCCCGGCCAGCGCATCGCCCTGACCGTCAACGGCCAGTTGCCCGACCCGCTGGCCTTCGACGGGACCGACCAGACCGGCAAGAATCCCGACACCGACATCGCCGTCAGCACCTGGACCGGTCTGCCGCTCAGCGACGGCGACAATGTCCTGGTGGCCAGGGTGATGGCCGCCGACGGCACGCTGGTCAAGACCCTGACCCGCACGGTGCATTACGCCAACACGCCCTATACCGCGACCTTCGTGCCCGAACTGTCGCGCCTGGTCGCCGACGGCAAGACGCAGGCCCTGATCGCCGTCCGCCTGACAGATCGCGACGGCCATCCGGTGCGCGACGGCACCCTGGCCGCCTATCGCCTCGACCCGCCCTACATGGCGGCGCAGGAAGCTCAGTTGCTGCAGCAACGCCAGCTGGCGGGGATGGACGGCGCCGATACCACCGTCCGCGTCACTGGCGACGACGGTCTGGCCTTCATCGCGCTGCAGCCGACAACTCAAGCCGGCCAGGCGCACGTCACCTTCAACCTGACCGCCGACAAGTCGACCAGGAAGAGCGAACTGCGCCCGTGGCTGGTCGCCGGCCAGCCGGACTGGGTCGTGGTCGGCTTCGCCGCCGGCACGCTGGGCTTCGACACCCTGTCGAAGAACCTGAAGCGCTACTGGCTGCCGGGCGACCGCGACCTGCATGCCGACGGCCAGGTCAGCTTCTACGCCAAGGGCAAGATCAAGGGCTCGTGGCTGCTGACCATGGCCTATGACTCAGACCGCAGCTTCGATCCGGACACGGGCCTGCTGTCGACCATTGATCCCGACCGCTATTACACGGTCTATGGCGACGGCACCGAACAGGGCTACGACGCCGCCACCTCGCGCAAGCTGTACCTGAGGCTGGAGCGCAAGGACGCCTACCTGATGCTGGGCGATTTCACGACCGGCATGAACGACACCCAGCTGGCGCGTTTCTCGCGCACCCTGAACGGCATCCGCGCGGGCTACCACGGCGACAAGGTCACCGCTACGGCGTTCGCCGCGCGCTCGGACCAGCGCTATGCCCGCGACGAGATCCAGGGCAACGGCCTGAGCGGTCCCTATCGCCTGTCGGCCGGCAGCCTGATCGCCAATTCCGACCAGGTGACGATCGAGACGCGCGACCGCTTCCGTTCGGAAAAGATCATCGATTCCAAGGTCCTGACCCGTCACATCGACTACGATATCGATCCCTACGCCGGCACGATCACCTTTCGTGAGCCGGTGATGAGCCGCGACCCCGACCTCAATCCGATCTTCATCGTCGTCGACTACGAGATCGAGGGTTCGGGCGACAAACGCCTAGTCGCCGGGGGGCGCATCAGCGGCCAGGTGAGCGACAGGCTGGAGATCGGCGCCAGCGCCCTGCGCGACGACAGCCAGAACAAGGCCCAGGTCATCGCCGCCGACGCCAGGCTGCAACTGAACACCACCACCGAGGTCCGCGCCGAGGCCGCTCATGGCGGTCCGCAGGGCGCGGGCGCACAGGACGCCTACCTGGTCGAGGTCGAGCACCACGGCAAGACCATCGATGCGCTGGCCTATGTCCACCACCAGGACGAGGATTTCGGCGTCGACCAGCAGAATTTCAGCGAGGCCGGCACGCACAAGATCGGCTTCGACGCCAGCGCGCGCCTGACCCCGAAGGCGACCCTGACCGCTTCGGCGTGGCGCGAGACCTCGCTCACCGGGCCGGAAATCCGCACCGCCTTCGATACCCGGCTCGACTTCCGCCGCAAGACCGGCACCTGGTTCATCGAGGCGACCGGCGCGGCCGACGAGAATGTCCTGACCGATCCTGGCAGCGACGACAAGCAGGTCAGCCGCCTGTTCACCGTCGGCGGCACCCAGGACCTGATGGGTGGCAAGCTGCAGCTGACCGGCCAGGTCCAGACGGCGCTGGGCGCCAAGGACAATGTCGAGTTCCCTGTCCGCGACAGCCTGTCTCTGGCCTACAAGATCAGCGACAGCGTGCGCCTGATCGCCAGCCACGAAATCGCCGACGGCGCCGGATTCCGCGCCCGCACCAGTCGCGTCGGCTTCGACCTGGCGCCCTGGCATGGCGCGAAACTGGCCGCTACCCTCAACCAGCTGGCCCTGGGCGAGAACGGCGCCCGCAGCTTCGCCCAGTTCGGCCTGAACCAGTCCGTGCCGCTGGGCCAGAACTGGACCCTTAATGCCACGCTCGATTCCAGCCATACCCTGAAAGGACATATCGCCGCCGACGCGATCAACCCCTTCCAGCCGCTGGCCACGGGCGGGGCATTGAGCGACGACGTCACCAACGGGAACTATGTTTCCGCCACCCTTGGCGCCACCTACCGCGCCAGGCTGTGGTCCTGGGATGGCCGCGTGGAGGCGCGCCATTCCGACCTGTCCCGCCGCTATGGCCTGACCAGCAACGTGATCCGGTCGCTGGGCGAGGGCAAGACGGTGGCGTCGTCGCTCCGCTATTACACCCTGACCGACACCGAGGGCCGCAAGGCCGTGCTGGCCTCGGCCGATGCCGACCTGGCGTGGCGGCCGCTGGACAGCCGCTGGTCGGTGCTGGAACGCTTGCAATATATCCACGAGCGGGCCGATGCCGGCGTCACCGGCGGCGAGGTGCTGGGCATACCGGTAGCCAGCGCCGGCAACCAGGTGTCGACACGCCTGATCAACAACCTCGCCCTCAACTATACCGGCGACGGTGAACAACTGCCGGGCGTCGAGGCGACGGTCTATTACGGGGCCAAGCTGGTGCGCGGCAAGCTCAGCGGCGACGACTACGACGGCTTCATCGACGTGCTGGGCCTGGATGTCCGCAAGGATCTGGGCAAGCGCTTCGACATCGCCTTCGCTCTCAGCCAGCAGGTCGCCCACGATTCCGGCGTCCGCCAGATGAGCTACGGTCCGTCGATCGGCTTTTCGCCCCGCAAGGACGTGTGGATCTCGGCCGGCTACAATATCTCGGGCTACCGCGATCCCGACGCCGACGATCGCTATACCCAGCAGGGCCCTTACATCACCGTCCGCGTCAAGTTCGACCAGACCGGCTTCAGGAACGTCTTCTGATGAAAGCACGCACGAAAATCCTGCTTGTCGCGCTGGCAGCCATGACGGCCGCGGGGCCGGCTCTGGCCGCCAACCCCCTGACCATCACCAAGACGCTCAGCGTGTCGTCCGATCCGGTCGACCTGGCTCTGCCCAAGGCCATACCCGGCGCCGTCATCGCCTACACCATCACCGTGCGCAATCCGAACCTGGCCACCACGCCTAGCAACGTGGTCGTCACCGACAGCATCAATACCCTGGCCATACCCCAGGGGGCGGAATACTACGTCGGCACCGGCACTGACAATCCGCTCGTTTTCAGCGACGGCCTGGCCGGCCTGGGCGTCGCCGGCTCGGGCCTGACCTACACCTGGACCCGTCTGAACAGCACGACCGATTCGGTCGCCTTTTCCTGTGACGGCGGCCTGACCTGGACGTGCACGCCGTCGCCGGACGCCGACGGCTACGATCCCGCCGTCACCAATATCCGCGTTTCCTTCAGCAACACGTTCGCAGTGCTGGGCGGCTTCACGCTCGGCCTGCGCGTACGAGTGAAAACATCATGACCCTCATCGTCTCCACAACCTGCGAAAATGCCGTCGATCGTCATGTCGGCGCCCGTATCCGCGCACGCCGGCTGGACCTGCACAAGACCCAGACGCAACTGGCCAAGGCGCTGGGCGTCAGCTTCCAGCAGATCCAGAAATATGAAGCCGGCCAGAGTCGCCTCAGCACCTCGGCCCTGTTCATCGTGGCGCGCGCCCTCGACGTCTGCCCGGATTATTTCTTCGACGGCTTCGAAGCCGACTTCGCCGGCATGCAGGCGCCGCGGCGCCGGCGCCAGATCATCGCCCTGGTGCGCTCCCTGGGCGAAAGACAGGGCTGAAGGTTAGCGCTCCCTATTGTTGTTGCAAGGCAGACCCATGCTATTTATGATTGTGATGCCGGACCGGCGCATGTCCGCGCGGAACCTATTTCATCGGGGCGTAAGGAACACGATTTTGGAACCCGACGATCCGCAGGACGATTTCGCGCGGCTGTTCGACCAGTCGCCCGCCTTCAAGCTTTTCCTGCGTGGCCCCGACCACCAGCCGGCGCACGCCAACGCGGCCTATCTGACCCTGGTCAACGGCTACGAGCGGCTGGACCGCGACCAACTCGACGCCGCCTATACAAGCGGTGAAAGCGTGATCATGCCACCGGGCTCGTCCGAGCGGCTGACCACCGCCGATGGACAGGTCCGCGAACTGAACATCGACTTTATCTACCAGCCAATCCGTCAGGACGGCGACATCGTCGGCATCCTGGTCCACGGCCTGGAATCGAACGAGCCGGTCGAAGCCGAACGCGCCGACTTCCTGCGCCGTCTCAGCCACGGCATCCGTTCGCCGCTCAACGCCGTGACCGGGCTGAGCGGCCTTCTGCTGGCCTCGGACCCGCTGACGCCGGAGCAGCGCGAATATGCCCGGGCGTTGAAACTGAGCGCCGATTCCGTCCTCACCCAAGTCCAGGACATGCTGGAGGACGCGCGCCGGCGGGCCGGGCTGAAGGCCGCCGAAATCGCGCCACGTCAACTGGCGGTCCTGCCGGCGGAGCCGATGCCGCCGCCTTCCCTGCCCGTGCTGCTGGTCGAGGATTACGAGCCGAATGTTCTGCTGGCGACGGCCTATCTCGAAAGTTTCGGGTTCCATGTCGAACTGGCCTCCGACGGCCGGACGGCGGTCGAGAAGGCAACGGCGCGACCCTATGCCCTGGCCCTCGTCGATGTCCAGATGCCGGGCATCGACGGGTTGGAAGCGACGCGGTGCATCCGGACGCACGAAGCGCAGACCGGCGCACACCGCCTGCCGATCGTCGGCGTCACCGCCCATTCGCTGGCCGGCGACGAAGAGCGTTGCCTAGAGGCCGGCATGGACGCCTACCTGCCCAAGCCGTTCACGGCAACCGAACTCTACGAGCGAATCCGGATATTGCTGGATAATCCCGTCACGGCCGGTGGATAGGCAACACGCCTTGAATCCCTGGCGCATCCGATACGATTCGAACGTACGACCTTTGCCTTCGGAGGGCAACGCTCTATCCAGCTGAGCTACGGATGCATATGGGCCAGTCAGGTGGCGCGGAACCTAAGCTAAACCGTCTCCGTGCTCAACCGCAAAAATAGGGCTCAGGCCGCTTTCTTCACCGTGCCCGGCCGAGAAAAGGCCAGGCCGTCGCTGTCAAAGAGAAAAGCGTCGGCGCCGCGGAAATACAGGCTCAGCGCCTGGCCCGGGCGCGCCGGATCCTCGGCCGGCAGCCAGGCGCAAAGGGGCGCGGCCACGCCGTTCACCACGCCATAGACCGAGCGCGCGCTGCCCAGGGTCTCGACCACATCGACCGTGACAGAAATCATGTTGTCCGCCGCCTCGCGTCCCAGGGCTTCCGGCCGGATGCCGAGCGTAACCCGATCGCCCGCCCGGGCCGTCCCGGCTTCGACCGTCGCCGTTATTTCGTCGCCTGACGCCAGCCGTACATGCACACCCTTTTTCAGCGCGCCGGTCACCTCGCCCTCGATCAGGTTCATGCGCGGTGAGCCGATGAACGAGGCGACGAACAGATTGCGCGGCGCATTATAGACTTCGAGGGGCGTGCCGACCTGTTCGACACCGCCGGCGCTCATTACCACGATGCGGTCGGCCAGGGTCATGGCCTCGACCTGATCGTGGGTGACGTAGATCATGGTGGTGTTCAGTTCGCGGTGCAGGCGGGCAAACTCGTGCCGCATGTGGATACGCAGACCGGCATCGAGGTTGGATAGGGGCTCGTCGAGCAGGAACAGGTGCGGCTGGCGCACGATGGCGCGGCCGATGGCGACGCGTTGTCGCTGGCCGCCGGACAGCGAGCGCGGCTTGCGGTCCAGCAGGGCTTCGACGCCCAGCAGGCGCGCGCTTTTCTCGACCTCGACGCGGATCTCGGCTTCGGGCCGGCCGGCCATGCGCAGTCCGAACGCCATGTTGTCGTAGACGTTGAGATGCGGGTACAGGGCATAGGACTGGAAGACCATGGCCACGCCGCGCTGGGCCGGTCCCAGCGGCAGGGCATCGCGGCCGTCGATCAGCACCTGGCCGGCGTCAGGCTGATCCAGGCCCGCGATGACGCGCAGCAGGGTCGACTTGCCGCAACCCGACGGTCCGACCACGACGACAAATTCGCCGTTCTCGATCTTCAAGTCGAGACCGCGCAGCACCGTCTGCGCGCCGAACGCCTTATGCAGTGCCTTGAGTTCGACGTTGGCCATCCACCCTACCGTTTCGCGGCAAGATTACCGGTGAAACCATCGGCTCACAAGCGGTTTAACCTTCCCGATCGAAAGCGGACATGCGCTTCGTGTCCGCAGTGAAGATATAGACCAGCAGCGATATCGCGATGCAGGCCGTGACATACCAGAAGAAGCCGCTTTCGTGGCCGGCCTTCTTAAGGCCCTGGGCGATATATTCCGATGAACCGCCGATCGAGACGGCGACGGCGTAGGGCAGCGCGACGCCCAGGGCGCGGACGTGCGGCGGGAACAGTTCGGCCTTCACCACCGCATTGATCGAGGTGTAGCCGCTGACGATGATCAGGGCGAGCAGGATCAGGGCAAAGGCCGGCCAGAAATCGCTGGTGTGTGCCAGCGTCGTCATGATCGGCACAGTGCCGAGCACGCCAGCCACGCCGAAACCAATCAGCAGCGGCTTGCGTCCGATGCGGTCGGACAGGGCGCCGAACAGGGGCTGGACCAGCATGTAGATGAACAGGGTAGCGGCGGAGAGCAGCGTCGCGGCTTCCTTGTCCCAGCCGGCGGTGCCGACCATGAACTTCTGCATGTAGGTGGTGTAGGTATAGAAGGCGACCGTGCCACCCAGGGTCAGGCCCATGACCTGGAGCGCCTGCCACGGGTGGTCGCGCAGCAGCGCAAGCGTGCGGTTGGCAGTGAAGCGGGCGCCTTTTTCGTAGGAGTCCGTTTCGGCAATATGACGGCGGACATAAAGCGCCACTAGCGCCAGGACCGCGCCGACGACGAAGGGAATGCGCCAGCCCCAGGCCGTCAATTGCTGGGGCGACAGCCACGCTTTCTGCAACAGGATCAGCACGCCCAGTGCGATCAACTGGCCCATGATCAGAGTGACGTACTGAAAGCTGGACCAGAAGCCGCGATGATCGCGGCCGGCCATTTCGGACAGGTAGGTGGCACTGGCACCATATTCGCCACCGACCGACAGGCCCTGCAGCAGGCGGGCCAGCAACAGGACCACCGGCGCGGCGACGCCGATCTGCGCATAACCGGGCACGAGCGCGATCATCAGCGAACCGGCGCACATCAGCAGCACCGACAGGGTCAGGCCGGCCCGGCGGCCGAAACGGTCGGAATACCAGCCGAGGAGCCAGCCACCGACCGGCCGCATGAAGAAGCCGAGCGCGAAGATGCCGGCAGCGTTCAGTTGCTGGCTTATGACGTCGCTCTTCGGGAAAAAGGCATCGGCGAAATAGAGCGTGAAGGCCGAATAAGCGTACCAGTCGTACCATTCGACCAGGTTGCCGATCGAACCGCCGAGAATGGAGCCTAACCTGCCTTTTGCCATGGCGGCAGGGTTTCACAATCGTGCCGAAGGGTCAAATGAACCTTTGACGCCGCGTGCGGGCCTGATAACAGGCGCCATGCATCTGCGTCCCGCCCTGCCCGCCGACACGGCCGCCCTGGAGGCGCTGATCCGTCTGTCGGCGCGTGGCCTCAGCCGTGACGACTATAGCGATGCCGAAATCGAGACCTGCATCGCCCATGTCTTCGGCATCGATTCGGAACTGGTGGCCGACGGCACCTACCTGGTCATCGAGCACGACGGCGCGCCGGTCGCCTGCGGCGGCTGGAGCCGGCGGCGGACCCTGTTCGGCGGCGACCAGTATCAGGGCCGCGAGTCGGGCTTTCTCGATCCGGTGGTGGACGCGGCGAAGATCCGCGCCTTCTTCGTCCATCCGGATTTCGCCCGCCAGGGACTGGGCTCGCGCCTGCTCGGCGCCTGCGAGGACGCCGCCCGCGCCGCCGGCTTCACGCGGATGGAGATGATGGCCACCCTGCCCGGCGTGAAGCTCTACCAGGCGGCGGGCTACGCACCAGGGCCGGCGCAGGTCTTCGCCATGCCGAACGGCGTCGGCCTGGCCTTTGTGCCCATGTGGAAAACCTTGACGCCGAAATCCCTTTGACGGCGGCCATCCGGGCGATTAAGGAAAAGACGTTCCCGCAGCCAGATTTGAGTACGCCATGAGCGAGACGGTTCCACCCCCCGAGGTCATCCATGTCGACAGCCACAAGGTTGCCTGCAACGGCGGCGGCGGCGCGCTGGGCCATCCTCTGACCTATTACGAACTGGGCGAGGACGGCACCGCCGAATGCGGCTACTGCGACCGCAAGTTCGTCTACAAGGCGCACGCCGACGATTACGAAGACCCGGCTCCGCGTCCCGAAGGCGAGCACTGATCCAGCTCACCCGCCGCATGGCTCGCCGCAGCCATGGCGGCGGGCACTTGCCTTGCCAAGGTGCGATTGCACCTTGGAACCCGAGGATCTGAAATCCAGGCATTAAGGAGTCCGGCCATGCGTTATCTTCATACCATGGTGCGGGTCAGGGACCTGGAAGCCGCGCTGGATTTTTTCTGCGACGGTCTGGGCCTGGTCGAAGTCCGACGCACCCATCACGAACAGGGCCGCTTCACCCTGGTTTATCTGGCGGCGCCGGAAGACCGGACGCTGGGTGGCAAGCCGGGCCTGCGCCCCCAGGCCGAGGTCGAGCTGACCTGGAACTGGCCGGACCGGGAGGGCAAGCGCGAGGACTGTACCGGCGGCCGCAACTTCGGCCACCTCGCCTACGAAGTCGATGACATCTATGCCGCCTGCCAGCGCCTGTCCGATCTGAAGGTGACCATCAATCGCCCGCCACGCGACGGCCAGATGGCGTTTGTGCGCTCTCCCGACGGCATCAGCGTCGAACTGCTGCAAAAGGGCGATCCCCTGCCGCCCGCCGAACCGTGGATGAGCATGGCCAATACGGGGCACTGGTAAAAGGAGCTTCACATGCAACGCACATCCATCATCACCGCCGGTATTGCGACAATGCTTCTGGCCGCGCCAGCCCTGGCGGCCACGCCCGATCTCAAGCTCATCAACGCCATAAACGTCGGCGGCTCCGGCGGATGGGATTATGCCAGCTTCGATCCCGTCTCGCATCGCGTCCTGCTCAGCCACAATTCCAGCATCGCGGCCGTCAATGTCGACACCGGTACAGTCACCGCTCATCTTGCCGACGCCAACGGATCTCACATCGCCCTGGCCACCGGCGACGGCAAGGCCCTGCTGATCACCAACGGCAAGGCTGACGACGTCACCGTCAACGACGCAACAACGGGGGCCGTTCTGCGCACGCTCGCCACCGACCACGGCCCGGACGGCGCGATCATCGATACCGCGACGGGCCGCGCCTTCGTCATGGCCAACCACGGTGGCTATATCGACGTCATCGATCCGGGCCTGACCACGGTCGTCGCTCACATTCCCGCCGGCGGCGCGCCCGAAGCCGCGGCAAGCGACGGCGAGGGACTGGTTTTCACCCACCTTGAAGACAAGAACGCTCTTGTAGTCATCGACGCCAATACCATGACCGTCAAGACCACCTATGCCATGCCCGATTGTGACGAGCCGTCGGGTCTGGCCTTTATTGCCGGCAAGCGCCTGCTTTTGTCGGCCTGCCACAACGGCGTCGCCCGCGTCACCGACGCCGACACTGGAGCCGAGGTCGCCACCCTGCCCATTGGCCAGAAACCGGATTTCGCCCTTTATGACACTGGACGCCAGCTGGGTTATATTCCCTGCGGCGATGGCACCCTGACGGTGATCGACTTCAGTGGCGACGCACCGATCGTGGCGGAGGTGGTCGCCACGAAGACAGGTGCCCGCACCGCCACGCTCGACCCCGCAACCGGCCGCATTTACCTGCCCACCGCCGACTATGGTGCGCCGGAGAAGCCCGGCGACCGGCCGCCTGTGATCGACGGCACATTCGAGCTGCTGGTCGTCGGACCGTAGCGAAGCCCAGGTCGCTTTGATTTGGCTTGCGGACCATATCGCCCTATGAAGGATGGACCGCCGCCGATTCCATTAGAGCCCGCAATGCCCGACGATACGAAACAGCAACGCCTCGTCCTGATCGACGGATCGGGCTATATCTTCCGCGCCTATCACGGCCTGCCGCCCCTGACACGCAAGTCGGACGGCCTGCCGGTCGGCGCCGTCTCCGGCTTCTGCAACATGCTGTACAAGCTGATCAAGGA